>Ga0181519_10001188_pt1 | contig 22902 bp, 17 predicted proteins | sample PEATcosm2014_Bin_26_FD_121102 | JGI IMG/M metagenome (GOLD analysis project Ga0181519, IMG submission 121102) | Peatland microbial communities from MTU Mesocosm Facility, Houghton, MI, USA - PEATcosm2014_Bin02_10_metaG | ecosystem: Environmental > Terrestrial > Soil > Wetlands > Peat | place...
CATGCCGAGTTCCGCGCGCTGCTGAACAAGCCCGCCGTGCGCAAGGCGTTTACGGAGTTTGAAGGCGAAGCGCTGACGCGGCCTCCGAAGGGGTTTCCGGTCGATCATCCGGCGATGGATTTGATCAAGTGCAAGCAGTGGGGGCTGAGCGCGACGCTGCCTGCTTCAGCGGCGCTTGAGGGCAACATTGCCGCGACGGTGATCAAGCATTTCAAGCTGGCCGCGCCGGTGGTGGATGCGCTGAATACGCCGATAGCTGCCTCGGTTGCACCACGCAAAAAGGTGCTTTTCGGTTTGAAGTAGGCGTCTCGGCTGCGTCTTGTTCCTGCCGCGGGGGCTAAAGCCCAGTGCTTTTCGGTGTGCAGTTGTGGCTGGACTGAAGTCCAGCCCTGATACAAAACATCTGCGAAATTCGTCTCATTTCGGCCAAAAATAGGAGAAAACACAAGAAATATCGGGAAAACCCCGAAAAACTTGTGGAAAATGGGCTTTTGCCGTTGACATTACCCCCTTAAAAGCTGCATGGTATCCAACGACGGGTACTCCGGACCCGCATGAATACAGGGGATTTGAGCCAAGGTTTATCTGCTCGCCTCCCTTCATGCGGTACGCGCAAGCGGCGGAAGCCTGGCAACAACGGCTGCCCTGAGGGTACGCCCAGAGGAGAAAAAGAAACATGGCTACTGGACTGACAAAGACCGCCCTGACTCGGCTTCTGGCTGAGAAGCTCCAACTGACCAACAAGCAAGTCGCGGGTTTTCTAGACCTGCTGGCAGAGACCGCCATCAAGGAAACCAAGAAGAACGGCGTCTTCGTGATCCCCGGCATCGGTCGCCTGGTCAAGGCGGAGCGCAAGGCGCGCATCGGCCGCAACCCGCAGACCGGCGCGGCGATCAAGATCAAGGCCAAGACCGTGGTCAAGTTCCGCGTGGCCAAGGCCGCCAAGGACGTGATTGCCCCAGTAAAGAAGTAGTTGTTTTGTGCGGTTCGCCAATCAACGTACGATTGCTGACTGTTTGCAGGGTGGTTTTTACTTAGAGCGAAACCAGGGTTACTGTGTCCTGTTAAGTTTTGTGCAAGGTTGCCGCTCCCTGATGGTCGCGTCAACTGGACGGACGTGCTTTCGGGATACACCATCCCTGGTTTCGCTATAAGGTAAAAAGCCACTCTGCAGCGTGGCTTCGGAGTAGAGCAATTGACGACCCGCTGGACGGACTGGCGGAAAAACGGGGAGGAGCCGATGGCTCTTCCCCGTTTTCGCGTTCGGGTAAATCTATGAAGCGAACATCGAAATTTATTTAGCCGGCGTAGGGAACTGTTCGTCCTCCCTGGGCAGGAATCCTCGCACCATCAGCGAAATCCCGAAACTGACCAGAATCGCTCTTATCATCCACTCGTTGTTATAGCTCCAGGAGAGCGTGGCAAAGGTAAGGAAGATGCCGATGGAGGTCAGCTCGGAGAGCACTCCGCGCAGCCAGCGCGGCTTGCGGCCACTGGGAGCCAGGTTCGTGCGCAGGCGGGGGAAGATTCGCGGCACAGCGCGTTTGTAGGCAAGATACGGCTCGCCTAGCTGCCCGGCCAGGAAAACCTCTTCGCCGAGAATCAGGCGCAGCAGGAAGACAGGAACAGCGATCAGCACAAGCAGAGCGCCGGTGGGCGGCATGAGGAAGGCGAGAGCGACGGTCATCGACCACAGGCCAAGATAGAGTGGATTGCGCACGTAGCGATAGGGACCATCGGCCATTACCGGGCCGGCGGTCATTTCTGAGTTGAGAACTGTAGCGGGGCCGAGCCAGGCTGTTCCCCAGACGCGCAGGAGCGCTCCTTTGGCGGCGATCAGCGTGGCCAGAACAATGACGGCCGGCGTGGCGGCGGCAAATGTGAGTAGCCACAGCCGGCTGATTTCCAGGGCCAGCCATTCCAAAAGCGGGATGCGTTGGCCTGCGCCAACCCACGGCGCCCACATACCTACCGTCAAAATGGCTGCCAGAATAACCATCCGCAGGCGAAACTCTAACCGGCTTGCTTTCATTCTTTTATTCCTATGAGCGGAGTTTATCACCGGCGTCACTCACGATTTCGCTGTAGCTGCCGATAAGGCTTGACGGGCTATTAAATTGGGGTGCGAACCGTTGTTTTTGGGAGTATTGTAGACATATCCCCGTAAGACTGTGTGCTATGGCTGGTTGAGGCGTGTTCTGACGATTCCAAACGACGAATTTGATCCTGTTTGAGGGGAGTTTCTCCATGCGATGGCTTGCAATATTCTTGCTGAGCACCCCTGCGCTGGTAGTTAGCCAGTCGCCAGAGACGTCGTCAACGCCAATGGCCGCGCAGGCTGAATCCACGCCTCCCATCCCGCCCGCGCCCACGATGGGGTGGGTGCTGGACCGGAGTGTGCAGACGATTCCGCCGGTCTTCGGCTCGGCATCCCTCAACGCTATCGGGTTAGGGTTGCTCCCGATGCCGGCGCCCGATGGCGCAGGCAATATCGATGGACCCGCGCTGTTAGGAACGAACGCGACCGACCAGCTTGTCAAGAGCTACGCACTGACAAGCCCACTTCAGGCCTCGTTCTCTGGCGGCACAACCGTATTGCTGCTGTGTGGCCGGCAAGACAACTGGCTCTCTACGCCCGCGGGCGGCTTGCTTCCAGTGCAGGCGGCAGGGATGTGGAACGTTGATAAGCCGGGTGAGTGGAATTTAAGGCTGGTATCCTCTGTCGGAGTCTTTGCGGTTACCGAGAACGAAACGTCGATCTATGCGAAGCCACCCGCGCCGCCCGAGAGTTTTTTGGCTTTTGGCAGCGCGACGGCGTACCCGGTTCCTTACTCGAATGCTCCGGTCTGCCTCTGGGCGTTTTATGATACCTCTGTTCATGGCACGGTGGGCGCGCCACAGATCAGCGCGGCCTATGGTGATGGCCCTCAGAGCGCCCCTGTTGTGCTCAAAGAGGCTTCCCTCTCGGGGCATAGTTCGTTCAGTTCGCCCATAGTTAGCACGATTCCAATGCGGGTAAATTTTGGCGAACTTGGCGAAGATTTGGGAACGCTGTTTATCTGGCAAGGCGCGTCTGCCGAGAGATTGTTTCAACAGTCCGTCCGCGCAGCTTACTGGAATACAGGCCTGCGCTCGACGGTTGCCTCTGGATTTCAGACTCCTGCGTGGAGCGGTCTGTCCGTAACCAAGTTGAATCCCCAGCCGATTGCCCTCGGCGGTGACGCGCAGGATAACGTTTGGGCTGCTGCCTACGCGTCGTTTGTGCGTACGACGGCGTTTGCTCATTACTCCATCACCACCCCTCCCGGCACCCCATATGTGGCCGTGCGCTACGAGTTGGGAAATTCGCTGCAAGCGGCAGACGCCTATTCAGTGAGTTTTCTGCTGGATGGGGAATACATGGGCTACGACCAACCCTGGCGGGACGGAATGATTTATCGCGCGATTCCTCTTCCGCAGGATGGGAACAGCCACACGCTGGATCTGCGCAATGGATTTGCCAGAGCGAATGGGAACTACGCTGCTCCTACAACGTCAACCTTCGGCGGCGGCGGATTCATTGACGCAGTCGCTGTGCCAGCCGGTTACACCGTGCAAATCAAGCACCCCGTCCCGGCTTCAGTTGCCGTCGTTCTTTCTCATTCGGTTGCGGTAGCCGACGAGGCGCCTACGGCGCCCTACCAGAATCAGGGCGCGCAAAGCTCAGTGGCCTGGCCGGTGTTGGCGCGTGCTGCCGGAGCTTTCGGAACAGCGAGCGTAGTGGACGAAAGCTTTGCCAGCCAATTGATGGCCAATAATTGCTGGACACAGGTCGCCTGTAATACCTATATCGCCAAGATCAAGGCCGCCCAACCAAATATTTCGGTTGGGTTCGTTGCGCAGTTACTCAACGATTTCTTTCATGGTCGAGAAGCCTATGGAGAATGCCTGCCGCAGTATGAACGAACCATGCAACATCTCTTTATTGCGTGGTCGGCGCAGTTTCCCGGTGTGCCGCTTTATGTAGGCTCCGATACGCTTACATCCGCGAGTTTGGAGACATACTCCGATGGATGCACTCCTGCCTTGAATTTATCGGATTGGCGCAAAGGCATTGAATCGACTGTTGAGAGCTACGCCGAGACCAACAACGCACACTGGCTGCACTTTGTAGATATGACCCCCTGGGTACCGCAGAGCAAGTTGGTCGAAAGCGGATTTCACCCCACCGTCCAGGGCCAGATTGGCGTCTGCCAGCAGGTCGCCGCTCTCTTCGATCAGGCCGTGACTTGCGGCGTGCCCCGCTGAAAAGCCGGCAGCAATGCTGGGTTGAATGTCACCGCGCCTGATTCCCTACAATGGGTCTAGACGCATGACTGAACCTGAACCGACTCAAGACAACATTCCGAACGTAAATATTCCTGATTCTGTGGAAACCATCGCGGCCATCTCCACGCCGCCGGGCCGCGGCGGCATCGGCATTATGCGCCTTAGCGGACCGCAGGCCGCATCCATCGCTGCGCAATTAGTTCGTCTGCGTCAACCGCTGGAACACGCGCGGGCGCGCTTGGCCGATGTTCTGGATAGCGCGCCGCGTGGCGAGAGCGCCCGTATCGACGAGGCGCTGGTCACTTATTTTGCCGGGCCGAATTCCTATACAGCCGAAGATCTTGTCGAGATCGCCGCGCATGGGTCGCCTGTGGTTCTTGGGTTGCTGCTCAATCGCGCTTTGGAATTGGGCGCGCGCCTGGCAGTCCCCGGAGAATTCACACAGCGCGCGTTTGTTTCCGGCCGTTTGGATCTTACCCAGGCCGAGGCCGTACGCGATCTGATCGAGGCGCAGACCCTCACCCAGGCCCGCCAGGCAGCAAGCCAGATGGGGGGGGCGCTCAGCCGGCGCGTGCAACCGGTGAAGCTTGCGCTGGTGGAGTTGATCGCGCTGCTCGAAGCAGGCATTGATTTTGCGGAAGACGATGTGGATGTAACTCCGCCCGTGGAGATTGCCCGCCGCATTGATGAGCTGCTGCCGCCGCTTACCGCTCTTGAGGCCAGCTTCGCTCGCGGTCGCATTGTGCATGACGGGCTGACGCTGGCGATTGTGGGCCGTCCCAACGCAGGCAAGAGTTCGCTCTTCAACCGGCTCGTCGAACGCGACCGGGCCATCGTGACCGCGACCCCAGGGACAACGCGCGATCTGGTGACGGAGCGGATTTCGCTGGACGGAATTCCATTGGAAATGGTGGATACGGCCGGCCTGCGAGAGGGACTTGAAGAAGCCGAGCAACTCGGCATCGCCCGCAGCCGGGAAGCATTGGCCGATGCGGCGCTGGTGATCCTAGTGCTGGATGCAACGCAGCCGCTCAACGAGGAAGAGCGCGGCTTGCTCGACGCGATTCAGAGCCGGCCTGCGCTGGTCGTCCTGAATAAATGCGATCTAATGAAGGACGCAAATGCTGATCCGGATTTGGGCTTAATTGAGTCACTGGAGAACCACGGCCTGCGCCCACTGCGCACCTCGGCGCTCACCGGAGAAGGAATTGCCGCGCTACGAGAGGAGATTCTGGCGCTGGCCACCGGCGGAGCCGCATCGGAGCCGGGAATGTTGACCAACCTGCGTCATCATCAGGCGATTACCGCTGCCATTCAAGCCCTCAACGATGCAGCAGAGGCAAACACAAATTCGATACCCCACGAGATGATTCTGCTGGACCTCTATCGCGCACTCTGGGCCTTCGACTCGCTCACCGGTCAAACTACCTCGGACGACATTCTGAATCTGATCTTTTCCACCTTCTGCATTGGGAAGTGAGTCCAACCTCAGTTGGGCAGTACCTTCTGAATCACTTTGATGAGGTCGTTGCCCGAGACAGGCTTGACGATCCAACCGGTTGCGCCCAGCCGCTTGCTCTCGTCGCGCTTGGCGGTGTCGCTCTCGGTGGTCAGGGTAAGGATAGGAACAAAGCGCATATCTGCCAAGGCGCGCACATTCCTGATCAGGTCCATGCCGCCCATTACCGGCATATTGATGTCGGTGATGATCAGGTTGGGCTTCAGTCCTTTTTTCAGGATATCCAGCGCCAACTGGCCGTTGCCGGCGGTTTCAACCTGATAGCCGTTGATGCTGAGTGTACTTTTGAGGCTCATCACCATGGTGGGCGAGTCGTCCACCACCAGGATTGTCTTCGCCATGCTGGCTCCTCCGGATGATTTTTCGCTTGCGCGTCATGAATGGCTGCGCTTCCTCGTGGATGACCGAAGCTGGGCGCGCACCAGAAATGGACCCCGTCCTACTCTCCGCGCGGCGCGGCGAACGCAACCCGCGTTGCGCCGATGAATCCTGGCAGTTGTATCGGCGCTGACCCTGCTTTCATTAGTTCGCTTAGAGTACGAAGCGCCAAATCCAGACCGTTGTTGATCCATTTGTTCGCGCGCGGAATCCTGTCCTGCTCTCTCAATTGGATTTGACTTATCAATATTGTGCCGCTTTGCATGGCGGCTCCTTCTTTTCCTCAGAGCACTCCAACCAGAATCGGCAGAAGCGCGCCTCTTGCTTCGCTTTCCCATGCCGATGAGTTTATTGCATCTTGAGCGAGCGGCAGACGCAGACAACCTGAGGCAAATGCCGATTCTGCCTGGAGTTTCGTCGCCTGTCTTCGGTGAGCGCCTGCGCGAGGAGGATGCAGGGTCTGCGGAACCTGCTCTCGGGATCACAGTTTCCCGCTTCGGCAGGGCAGGCGCAGGCCGGGAATCAGGAAGCGGCGGCGGGCAATTTTTTCGCCGGACAATAGGCCAGCGAACCGATTCTGAATGTGTAGAAACAACCTGTTTGAATGAGGCCGGACGTGGCAGTCACTTTGGAACAAGTCGAGGATCGGAATCTGATTCACTTCACCGGCGCGGTAGACATTGCCGTTGCCTCAGAGCTGAAGCTACTGCTGGAGCAGGCATTGGACTCCGGCAAGGAAATTCACCTGGACGTGGATCAAACCGAAAGCATGGATGTTACCGCGGTTCAGTTGCTCTGGGCAGCGGAGCGCTCGGCGGCGGCGTCCGGCGTCGAATTCACTCTGACAGGCCAGGTTCCAGATGGAGTTTTGGCCCAGTTGCGCGAGGACGGCTTTGAAGAGTTTCCGGTTCCCGCGGCGCTGCACACGGCGCTTCAGTAAATCGGCCGGTGATTAATCCGGTTGGCTAAGCAAGCCAGGGAACGAATGAGGTACGGTTGTGGCGGATGAGCCTGGAGTCGAAACATACAGGGCAGCCTTTCGCGAGGAAGCCCGCGAGATTCTCGTCGATCTCGAGTCGGCGCTTCTCGAGTTAAGCGATGCTCCAGAGGACCAGGAGCTGGTGGGACGGGCCTTTCGTGGCCTACACACCATCAAGGGTTCAGGCGCGATGTTCGGCTTTGAAAAGCTAGCCGCTTTTACCCACCGGCTTGAGACGGCCTTTGATGAAGTCCGCTGCGGGCGGCTTTCTGTGTCGGACGAGCTGGTCGATCTGACCCTCGCCGCGCTGGATCAGATCAAGGGGATGCTCGAAGAGCCGGTCGGAGTGACCACCGCCAACAGCGCCGAAGCCGAAGATATCCTCTTCCGCCTGGAGCGGCTGACCGGAACCGCGCACACCGCAGAGGCCGAGGATCCTGTCGCGGTTGTGGCCGGCGCCGCGGCTTCGACGGCAACGGCCAGTGCTTCAGGGATGGTGAATGGGGCCACGCGCTCGAACTGGAAGATTCACTTCCATCCAGGGCCGCAACTGATGACCAATGGGGGCAATCCGCAATTATTGCTGCGGGAGCTGCGCCAGTTGGGCGATCTGCACGTAAAGGCCAGCATGGCGGCGGTTCCGCCGTTAAAGGAACTTGAGCCGGAGCGCTGTTATGTAGGCTGGGAGATGGAGCTGGCGACCGCCGCTGAGCGCGAGGCCATCCGCGACGTCTTCATCTTCGTTGAGGATTGCTGCGATCTTTCCATAGAGCCAATGCGCGGAGCCGAGGCAGCAGCGGACGGCGCATCTCAAGAAACTTCTCTCGCTTCGAATCCGGACGCCGCTGCATGTGCTGCCGATCTCACCGCAAAAGGATTGGACGAGCCTCGGCTCGGAGCCGGGCGCCGGGCCTATGACAAGCCGGACAATGTGACCAGCCTGCGTGTTCCCGCAGTCAAGCTCGACCAATTTGTCGATCTGGTCGGCGAGCTGGTCACAGTGCAAGCCCGGCTCAGCGAGATTGCCGCGCGGCTCGGCGATCTGGATGTCGGCTCAGTTTCCGAGGAGATTGAACGGCTGACCTCGGCGCTGCGCGAGAACTCGATGAACATCCGCATGATGCCCATTCGCGGCACATTCGAGCGCTTCCGCCGCCTGGTGCATGATCTGGCCCGCGATCTGGGCAAGGATGTCGAGCTGACAATGGAAGGCGCCGACACCGAGCTGGATAAAACGGTGATTGATCAGCTCGCCGATCCTCTGATGCATCTCATCCGCAACAGCATGGATCATGGGATCGAACCGCCGGAAGTGCGCCGCGCGGAAGGAAAACGCGCCGCCGCAACTATTCATCTCTCCGCCCGCCATGCAGGGGCCAACGTTCTGGTCACGGTCGCCGACGACGGCGGCGGCATCAACGCCGATGCGGTCCGGACCCGCGCCGTTGAACGGGGGCTGATCTCCGCTGACGCGCAGTTGAGCGAAAACGATACCTACGGGCTGATCTTCGAGGCCGGCTTCTCCACGGCTGAGCAGGTGACGGATATCTCTGGCCGGGGGGTGGGCATGGATGTGGTGCGGCAACGGGTCGAGGCTCTGCGCGGCACCATCGACATCAGCAGCAAACGCGGCCAGGGCACCAAGGTCGGCCTGCGCCTGCCGCTGACACTGGCAATTATCGATGGCCTGCTGGTGCGCGTGGGCGACTCCTACTTCGTGCTGCCGCTCTCCAACATTCTCGAGTGCATTGAGCTGACCAGCGAGGACATCAAAAACTCCAACGGCAAGCATGTCTCGATTGTGCGCGGCGAGATTGTGCCCTATATCCGGCTGCGCGATCACTTCCAAATTGCCCCGCCCCGGCCGGAGATCGAGCAGATCATGATTGCCGAAACCGAGGAGGGCCGCTACGGATTCGTCGTCGATGAAGTGCTGGGCGATTACCAAACCGTTATCAAGAGCCTGGGCCGCTTCTACCGCCATGTGCAGGTGGTCAGCGGAGCGACCATTCTTGGCAACGGCATTGTCGCGCTGATTGTTGACCCGCACCGCGTGGTGCAAGATGTTCTGCGCCAGCAGACAGAAAGCCAGCGCAGTCGCGCCGTGTCGCCCTCCGGTGCGCGGCCCGCTTCTGCCACAGCGCGCGAACGGCTGGCATCGTCGGTGCTGACGGCAAAGGATTGAGAATGCTGAATCACATCAAAATCGGGACCAAGTTGATCGGCGGATTCGTAGTTGTGGCGCTTATCGCCGTCTTAATCGGTGTCATTGGTATCCTCTGCCAGCGCTCGCTGGCTGGCGCCAATGTTGACCTCTATGAGAAGTCGACAGTGCCAGAAGGCCAGCTGATCGGCATGACGGCTTCGCTGCAAGGCCTGCGTCTGGCTTCGCGAGATATCATTCTCAGCCCGGACAAGCAGAAGTATGCCGCCAAGGTTGCCAGCCTGAAAGACGATCTCACCCGGCAATCGGAGAAATTTGAAAAGACGATCGTCGCGGCGGAAACCAGGAAGCACTTCGAGGAATTCAGCGAGGATCGCAAGAATTACGAGGTCTACCTCGATCAAATGGTCGCTCTCGCCAACGCGGGGAAAGAGAAAGAAGCGACGCAGATCATGTACCAGGGGGATGCTCTCAAGGCCGTCACCGCGGTGCAGGAGTCTTTCAACAAAATGCGCGATGACGAGCTGGCGTCGGCCGAGAAGAGAATGCAGGAGAGTTCGGCTTTGGCCGCCAAAGCGTCCAGCATCATGATTGGCGCCATTGTGGCGGGATTGGCGCTGGCGCTCGGATTCGGATGGTGGCTCACCGGTTCTATCACCGGGCCGGTCGGCAGGGTGGTGCAAGCTCTGGAGGCTCTAGCGGCCGGCGATCTGAGCCAGCGGCTCGATACCGGTTCCAGAGACGAGATTGGGCAGATGGAGAGATGCCTGGGTTCGGTAAGCGCGAGCCTGACCCGCACCATCCTCGAAATTCGCGGTATCGCCAGCGAAGTTTCCGCGGCCAGTCTTGCCATCAGCACGGCCTCGGTTGAGCTATCAAAGGGCGCCAGCGCCCAGGCCGCCGCGGCCGAGGAGGCCTCGGCTTCGATGGAGCAGATGGCTTCCATCATCAAGCAGAATGCGGACAACGCGCTGCAAACCGACAAGATTGCCAACAAATCGGCGGCGGATGCCAAGGAGAGCGGGAGGTCGGTGCTGGAGGCGGTTACCGCGATGAAGGATATTGCCGGCAAGATATCCATCATCGAGGAAATTGCCCGCCAGACCAACCTGTTGGCGCTGAACGCGGCCATTGAAGCAGCGCGCGCCGGCGAACACGGCAAAGGTTTTGCGGTAGTGGCTGCGGAGGTTAGAAAGCTGGCCGAGCGCAGCCAGCGTGCGGCTGGCGAGATCAACCGGCTCTCGGATACGACGGTCAATGTCTCGGAGAAGTCCGGCACAATGCTCGAGAAGCTGGTGCCCAATATCCAGAGAACGGCAGAGTTGGTGCAGGAGATATCCGCAGCCAGCAAAGAGCAGGATGCCGGCTCCGAACAGATCAACAAGGCGCTGGTGCAACTGGAGAAGGTGATTCATCAAAATGCCTCCGCATCGGAGGAGATGGCTGCGACAACCGAAGAGCTGACCGGCCAGTCAGAACAGCTGGTCACGGCGTTGTCGTTTTTCCGCACCGGGGACGAAATCTATGCTCCGGAGCGGTCGTTCAGCCGCGCAAGGCCTGCCGTGCGCATCGATGCCGTACCGGACACAACAGGAAACACCAAGGGCATTCCCAAGACAGGGGTGAATATTCAGCTCAGGGAGAGGAACGAGAGCCTCGACACTGAGTTCGAGCGCTACTGACTGCCAGCCGGCGAGCAGCCGCTCTAAGAACAGGGATTAGTTTGTGCCGGCCGGAACAAGGCTCAACCTGCGCAATGCAGCTAACAGAAGACGGGAGAAAAGGGATATGAGCAACGCAAGATCCAGTACTGTTTCAACAGCAGGCCGTAACGGGAAAGCCGGCGGCGCCGCGGTGGCAGCCAAGCCGCGGCAGGCCGCTCCTGCACAATTCCCTCCGGTCCGCGTCAACTGGCCGGCAGCAGGCGCCGTTGATTCAATTGCCCGGCGCTACGGCATGGACGAGATGAACCTAGCCCAGCGCCGGCAGTTTATTCGGCTCAACGAGGGCGACCGAGCCTTGCTCGCTGAGCTGGCGCCGTGGGCGCAGAGCGTCGCCCCGGATATTGCCCGCGAGTTTTACGACTGGCAGTTTGAGTTTGGCCCAACCCGCCAGTTTTTCGAATCGATGGCGGCTGCCAAGGGAACTTCTCTTTCCGTGCTGCGTGGCCATCTGGAGGCAGCACAGGTCGGCTACATCACCGAGGTCTTCGCCGGCGCGTCCATCGACTGGGATATCCGCTATTTTGAAAAGCGGCTGCATGTCGGCACCGTGCACGACCGCATCAATCTGCCCTTCAAATGGTATGTCGGCTCCTATCCGGAGTACCAGCGAATAGTGGGCCAGTACCTGCGCCGGGATATTGACGATCCCGAGAAAGTGGAGCAGGTTGAGTCAGCAGTGAGCCGGGTCTTTAATCTCGATCTCCAGGCCATCGGCGATGCTTTCCTGATGAATACGATCGAGCGGATGCTCGAGGCCGCTGAGATTCGCCTAGACGATATCTGCACCGCAGGTGACCGCACCGAGCAGGTGGGCAAGATCAAGCAGGCTCTGAATACCCAGCTCACCGGCTTCATCGACGGTATGAAGCACATGTCCGAGGAGCACGACAAGGGCGATATTGATGTCAAGATCGATCCGGATAAATTGCTCGGCGCATTCAAAGGCATGGCACAGGGGGTCAACGACATGGTCAACGGCCACATCGCCATGAATAAAAAGACGATGACCTGCGTCGCCGAATTCGGCACGGGCAACTTTGACGCACCGCTCGAACAATTCCCCGGCAAGAAGGTCTTCATCAACAACACCATCGAGCAGGTTCGCGCCAACTTAAAGGCGTTGATCGCTGACGTCGATGGGCTGGTCAGTGCGGCGGTGGCCGAGAAGTTTGACACCCGCGCCGACGGCACACGTCATGCTGGTGATTATCGCAGGATCGTCGAGGGAGTCAACCGCACCCTCGACGTAGTGGTCGACAAAATGGGATGGTACCAGGGCATCATCGATGCGGTTCCATTTCCCATTCATGTGCTGGATACGAACATGAAATGGGTCTTCCTGAATAAAGCCTTTGAGAAGCTGATGGTCGACCGCGGGTACGTGCACAACCGCAACGAGGCAGTGGGCAAGGCTTGCTCGACGGCCAACGCAAACATTTGCAACACCGATAAATGTGGTGTGGTGCAGCTCAGCAAGGGAACTCCGGAGAGCTTCTTTGACTGGGCGGACCTGCGCTGTAAGCAGGACACTTCGAAGTTGTTCAACGTCAAGGGCCAGCATGTGGGCTACGTGGAAGTGGTGCAGGATTTGTCCGCCACGCTCGGCTCAAAGGACTATACCGCAGCGGAAGTGGACCGGCTGGCTTCCAACCTGGTGCAACTGGCGAACGGAGATTTGAGCTTTGAACTGAAGACCCGGGAAGCCGACAAATATACGACCGAAGAGCGCAAGCAGTTTGAAAAAATTAATGGGAGCATGGCGCAATTGAAAGCGGCCATCGCTGCACTGGTCACTGACACTGGGGCGCTAGTTAATGCCGCGTTAGAGGGCAAGCTAGAAGCCCGTGCGGATGCTAGCAATCACCATGGGGAATATCGTCGAGTCATTGAGGGAATGAATCAAACGCTGGACGCGATTCTCATACCCATCGGCGAAGGCAACCGCATCCTGGCGCAGATCTCCAACGGCAAGATCGATGAACTGGTCGCCCAAGCCTATAAGGGTGATCACGAGAAGATGAAAAACGCTGTAAATGACGTTGGGTTGACTTTGATCGGCCTGCAGAAGGAGTTCAATCGCCTGATCGTCGCCTCGCAGGATGGCAAGCTCTCCGAACGCGGCAAGCCCGAGCGGTTCCAGGGTGCCTATGCCGAGATTGTCCGCGGCGTAAATACCATGCTTGATGCAATCCTCTTGCCTATCGGCGAGGGCAACCGCATTCTCGAACAAATTTCCGATGGAAAGATCGACGAGTTGATCACCCAGACCTACAAGGGCGACCACGAGAAGATGAAGCTGGCCGTCAATAACGTTGCTATCGTTCTTGTTGGCCTTCAGAAAGAACTCAGCCGCCTGATTGCCGCTTCGCAGGACGGCCAGCTTTCCGAGCGCGGCAAGCCCGAGCAGTTCCAGGGCGCATATGCCGAGATCGTCCGCGGCGTAAATACCATGCTCGATGCAATCCTCTTGCCTATCGGCGAGGGCAACCGCATCCTGGCGCAAATCTCCAATGGCAAGATCGACGAGTTGATCGCCCAGACATACAAAGGCGACCACGAGAAGATGAAGCTGGCCGTCAATAACGTCGGTCTGGTTCTGCAAACCCTTCAAAACATGCTCATGCGGCTTACCGAAGCTGCCAAAGAGGGCAAGCTCGATGAACGCGGGCATCCGGATCAGGTGCAGGGCGCGTACGCGGAGATCGTTCGCGGTGTCAACTCGATTCTCGACGCGGTGATTGGCCCGCTGAATGTCTCCGCCATGTATGTCGAGTTGATCTCGAAGGGCGAAATTCCCTCACTGATCAACGACACCTATCACGGCGACTTCAACACCATCAAGAACAACCTCAATACGCTGATCACGGCAATGAACGAGATCACGACCGCTGCGCAGGAGATCTCCAACGGGAACCTAACAGTGGAGGTCCGCGAGCGGTCACCACAGGACAAGCTGATGCAGGCTCTGAGCACAATGGTTGCCGGGCTGACCCGCACTGTCAGCGATATCCGCACCATCGCCGGTGAAGTCTCCACTGCCAGCCAGTCCATCTCGACGGCCTCCGTCGAGGTATCGAAGGGCGCAAGCTCGCAAGCAGCAGCGGCCGAAGAAGCTTCCTCTTCGATGGAGGAGATGGTCTCGAATATCAAGCAGAATGCCGACAACGCTCAGCAGACGGACAAGATTGCCAACAAATCCGCGCGCGACGCGCAGGAGAGCGGCAAATCAGTTCTCGAAGCCGTGGCCGCAATGAAGGAGATTGCCAACAAGATCTCGATCATTGAAGAGATTGCCCGCCAGACCAACCTGCTGGCCTTGAACGCGGCCATTGAAGCAGCCCGCGCCGGCGAACATGGCAAAGGTTTCGCCGTGGTTGCCGCCGAGGTCCGCAAGCTGGCCGAGCGCAGCCAGAAGGCAGCAGGCGAGATCAATCAGCTCTCTTCGACCACTTTGCGCGTCTCGGAGAAATCCGGCGAGATGCTCGACAAACTCGTGCCCGATATCCAGCGCACCGCCGAACTGGTGCAGGAGATTACCGCGGCCAGCAAAGAGCAAGACACCGGCGCGGAGCAGATCAACAAGGCGCTACAGCAATTGGAGCGGGTAATTCAGCAGAACGCCTCCGCCTCCGAGGAGATGGCCTCCACTACTGAAGAGTTGACCGGCCAGGCCGATCAGTTAGTCAGCGCGCTGGCCTTCTTCCGCACCGGCGACGAGGACCGGGTCGCGGCGCACCGGCCGGCGCATCAGCAAGCTGCGCGGCCTGCCGCTGCTGCTCGGCCACCGGCACATGCGGCAGCGAGGCCCACAACCGGCAGGAGTGGCATCAATCTAAAACTCAAAGACAAGGCCGACGATCTCGATTCCGAGTTTGAACGCTATTAGCACGAAATGAATAAGCGCCAGCTCTTCGAGCAAGACGCACGAAGAGCTGGCGGCTGGCCGCGACGAATTGACCGGAAGGCGCTCTTTTTTGAACAGCGCCTCTCCGTATCCACCAGGAGTTCATTATGAGCGTGAAAGAAATAACCGATACCCGGCAGTATCTGACCTTTAAGCTCGGCAACGAAGTCTTTGCCACCGATGTCGCCAAGGTGCGCGAGGTGCTGGACCTGACCACCATCACCTCCATCCCGCGTACGCCGGATTTTATGGCTGGAGTGATCAACCTGCGCGGCAGCGTTGTGCCGGTCGTCGATCTCCGCCTTTGCTTTGAGATGTCTAAGACCGAGAGCACCCGCAACACCTGTATTGTCGTTGTTGAAGTCCTGCTGGACAACGAATCCACGGTAATCGGCGCACTGGCCGATTCAGTCGAAGAGGTTATCGACCTGGAGCCGGATCAGATTCAACCCGCGCCCAGGATCGGCACGCAGGTTCGCACCGACTTCATCAAAGGCATGGGCAAGCGCGAATCGCAATTCATCATGATTCTGGATATTGACCGCGTCTTCTCCGCAGAGGAGCTGGCCTCGGTCCGCACGCCGGAGACAACCGGCCGTACCCTGCTTGAGGTGGCCGCATGACGACCCCCGCGGGGCGCCACGCGCTCCCCGCTTCCGCCGCGCATGGGCACTCCCGCCCGCCCATGCACGCGCAAGATGACCAGCTCTCCACTCGGGACTATGCCCGACTGTGCGAGCTGATCTACAGCCAGGCCGGCATCCATCTCAATGAGGACAAGCGGACGATGGTCGAGGCCCGCGTAAAACGCCGCCTGAAGAACCTTCATCTCACTTCTTACCACGAGTATTGCAACTATCTTTTCAGCCAAAAAGGCCATAAAGAAGAGATGGTTCACTTCATCGATGTCGTCACAACCAACAAGACGGATTTTTTTCGTGAGCCGCGGCATTTTGAATTCCTGACCCAGAAGGCTTTGCCGGATCTCATCGCCCAGGCCCAGTACGGCCGGCCAATGCTCATCTGGAGCGCTGGCTGCTCGACCGGAGAAGAGCCGTACACCATGGCGATTGTTCTCAGCGAATATGCCGCTACCCATCCCGGCTTTCGCTTCCGCATTCTGGCCACCGACATCTGCACCACCGTGTTGGAGAAGGCACAGGCCGGCGTCTACACAACGGATGTTGTAGCGCCGGTGCCGCCCTCGCTGCGCACCAAGTACTTTATGCGCAGCCGTGACCGCGCCTCGGACCGCATGCGTGTGGTCCCCGAGCTGCGCGAGACGATCGACTTTCGCCGCCTCAACTTCATGGACAATGAGTACGGCCTCGCTTCCAAGGCAGATGCCATCTTCTGCCGCAATGTCATCATCTACTTTGACCGGCCTACGCAGCAGCGCATTCTGGGCAGGCTTGCCGGTAATCTGGTTCCCAACGGGTATATGTTCGTCGGCCATTCCGAGACTCTTCACGATATGAATCTCCCTTTGACGCCTGTGGCGCCGGCGACTTACAGGAGAGTCGATGCCCGTCTATGACGAAGAGCTGGCAGAGCTATATGTCCTTCCCGGCGAGTCGCATCTGGTCTATCAGCCGACTGTCGTCCGGACGCTGCTTGGCTCCTGCGTCGGAGTAACATTTCGTTGTTCCCGTCTTGGCATCGGCGCTCTCTGCCATCCCATGTTGCCGCGCGCGCCGAAAGTGCCCGCGCACATCAAACCAAATCTCTCCGACTGCCGCCGCTACGTTGACTTCGCCATCCATGACCTGATCCGCCAGTTTGAGGAACACGGCGCGCACCGGCCAGAGATCGAGGTCAAGCTCTTTGGCGGAGCCGACGTGCTGATCGTCAATAATCCAGATGAATCCAGGCCAACCGTCGGCAGGATGAATGTTGAAATGGCGGTAAAAGTTCTCAAAGAAGAGGGGTTTCGCGTGCTGGCCTCTTGCCTCGGCGGCAATACCGGCTATCACATCCAGTTTTACACCCATACCGGCGAGGTGCTCTTGCGCCGTCTTCGCTGAGGCGGCGTTCCTGATTGCGCGCGGAGGGTGAAGATTACCAGACGCAAACTGCCGATGAAGATTCATGGAGTCAACTGCACAATGGCCAAACCCAGAATTCGCGTTTTGATTGTCGATGATTCCGCTGTCGTCCGCCAGACTCTACGCGATGTCCTCTCTGGCGATCCGGAGATTGAGGTTATCGGCACAGCTGGCGATCCCTTCGTCGCCGCTGATCGCATGGCGGAGGATATCCCGGATGTCATCACCCTGGACATCGAGATGCCGCGCATGGATGGACTCACCTTCCTCAAAAAGATCATGAGCCAGCATCCGATTCCAGTCGTCATCTGCTCCTCGCTCGCTGAGGAGGGCGCGCAAAGCACATTGCGGGCGTTGGACTACGGAGCAGTGGACATCATCACCAAGCCCAAGCTGGGCACCAAGCAATTTCTCGAAGATTCCCGCAGCACCATCTGCGATGTGGTCAAGGCTGCCGCTTTGGCCCGGCTCGGCGGGCCGCGCCCCAGCCACACTGTCGAACCCAAGCTCACCGCCGATGCGATTCTCTCCCCTGCTACCCATGCGATGGTCGAGACCACTGAGAAAGTCGTAATGATCGGCGCGTCAACCGGCGGAACCGAAGCGCTGAAGACCGTACTTGAAACCCTCCCGCCGGATACTCCCGGGATTGTCATCGTGCAGCACATGCCCGAGCTGTTTACCCGGGCCTTCGCCAATCGCCTCGACGGGCTCTGCCAGATCACCGTCAAGGAGGCCGAAAATAACGACACTGTCCTGCGCGGTCGTGCCTTGATCGCCCCCGGCAATCACCATCTACTGCTCAAGCGCAGCGGCGCGCGCTATTACGTCGAAGTCAAAGACGGGCCGCTGGTCTGCCGCCACCGTCCGTCAGTCGATGTTTTGTTCCGCTCCGCCGCCCGGTACGCCGGGCAGAACGCGGTCGGGGTCATCCTCACCGGCATGGGCGACGACGGTGCACGGGGGATGCTGGAGATGAAACAGGCCGGCGCAAAAACCATCGCCCAGGACGAAGCCACCAGCATCGTCTTCGGCATGCCAAAAGAGGCCATCAAAGCCGGAGGTGTAGATAAGGTCATGCCCCTGCAAGCCGTTGCCGGCGCGATGCTGTCCTATGCCCGCTGACTAGCGCAGCGTTCGCCCTGTCAGTGTGCATTGCCGCTCTTGCAGGCTGGCGGCTGGTAAATGCCATTCTGCATTGCCTCAAGGAGGTATGCACGCGCCTGCTGATTGTATGCGTCTGCAATCGCACGGTCGTCGGTCAATAGACTTCGCGGTCCCGGCGCGCCGTCATCCTCAGGTGCGGATTTATCTTCAAACGCAGCCATCGAATGCTCCAGCTTCCGGTTGCGCCCGTTGATCTGCGTCCAGCCGTAGAGATCCATGAATGCAGAGAAAGCAAACGCGGCCAGGAGCGAACACAGGAAGAGGTCATTGTGGAATAGCTCGGCGCGGCGATGCTGCAAAAACTCCTCGACAACTGCAAACCATGCGAAGATCAGCAGCAAGGAGGAGTAAGCCATATAGCGTGTATGCAGGCTGTACGCTACGCCAAAATCCGAACGCAATGCGGCCACGCCAGCTGCTGTGAGCAACAGAAACAGAACACAGTAAGAGATGATCGGGTTTCTACGGTAGTATCCGCGGCGCGCCATGTTGAGAAAGAAGATGCAGAGAGCTACGCCCAGCACTATACTGCCCGCTGCAAATGGAACACCGCCCGCGCTGCCAATCACGGAGAGAGCAAACAGTGGATTGAGCCGCGTCACGGTTGTGAAAACTGAGTCATGCATGCGCGACTGCGAGGACTGCACATTGTAGTGGTGCGCGTATAGCAGCAGCGATCCGGCAGAGGCCGCCAGCCAGCAGGTGACGCCGGCCCAGCGCCTGTTCATCCCCAGGATCAGCAGACCGATAGGAATCAGAAGTACGCCGTTGCCGTCAGAAAAAATGGCCAGCGCCAGTAGCCCGAGTGCAGCAACAAGCTGGCTCCACCCGCCTTTTGCCAGCAGATAAATTGCACTGAATGCGAAGAAGAGAACGGCAACATGCTGGAGCGCGGAGGCAGCCCAGTTCAGATTTTCTGCCTCTTGCAGTTGAAACAGAAGCAAGGACACGGGAACAAAATACATCAGCCTTGATACCAACTCCTTGTGTCCCGGTAAAAACAGCTTCCACAACAGAATCCCAAGCAAGAGCACAAATGAATTGCCAATTGCAGAGAGTATCCGAAAGTCGATATGCCCGCAGGCTCTGTACTGCAACCAAACGACAGCCTGCATAACGTAGAGCTTGTACTCGTTGTGCTGGGACGTGAGCAGATACCCAAGCTGGCCCAGAATGCCTTTCTGGTGCATTGATTGATTCACGAATCCAAGGATGGCTTCATAGTCATCAATAATCGGCAGATTTACCGCTGTATGAAAGAGAATAGTGTAGAAAAACACAGGCGGCAGAATGACCAGCAGGGCGGCCATGCCTAGCTGCCGGTGATTCATCAGCCATTGCCATAGGATGATTCCATTGTGCTCTCCGGCCTTCTGCTGCGCATCCTCTTCTTGCCCGGTTGTCATTCAGCCTTCCCAATCTTTGCCAGAGGCCCATCTCATCAACAGGCTAGCAGTTTGGCGCAACAGTCATTGTCCCCGATCCGTACCTTCAGTTCTGGCGCACGTACCCGAATGCGCCCGCCTTTCCGAACAAACCCATTGGCGCGATTTAAAGCTGCTTTCACTTTACTTCTCGTTGGTTAGTCCGCGAATGATCTCCATTTCGCGCTCCCGGTACGGCGTCCCATCTGGATGGAAAATATCGTGAAACCACACCGGCGGCTGGTCCTTCACATACGGGTGCTGCCAGGACTCCCACGGCAGATAGGTCTGGCTTTTACCTGCCACCAGCCCCCAGTTAATCGCGCCGACGCGATAGCGATGCGCAATCGGCAATATCGTATCAAAAGTACTTCCCGCCGCGCGCGCCATATATTCGGTACAAATCAACGGTCGATGGAACTGCAGCAGCAGCTTCACGTGGGCTTCAAAATCCTCCGGCCAACCGTAGTTGTGAAAGCTGATCACATCCGACTGCGTGATCTGCACCCGCGCCATCGGCGACATTTTCTCCAGTGAACTCCAATCCCCCTGCCAAACGCCACTCGTCAGCGGCTGTGTTGGATGCTGCGTGCGAGCCCACTGAAAAACCTGCGGCAGCAGCGCCAAAATAATCTCGCTCTTGCTGCGCGGATCTCCCGCTGCGTAGCTTGAATCATTGCCGTTGTCCGGCTCATTCCACAGATCCCAGGCCAGAATCCGAGGATCGCCCGCAAACGCCCCCACCACGCCTTTTACATAGCTCTCCAAGCGCGGATACTGCGTTGGATCTTCGAGAATTTCCGTTCCCGGCGCTTGCACCCAACCTGAGTTATGCACTCCCGGTACCGGCGCGTGCTGCGGCCCCAGTTTTGGGTGCGGGTCCCAGCAAGAATCGAAGAGTACAAAAATGGGTCGGATATGATGTCGCGAGGCAATCGTCAAAAACTGGTCAATCCGCTGAGTAAACCCCTTCGGATCCTGTTCCCAGACCAGGTTGTGCAGGAACACCCGCATCGTGTTCATGCCGATCCCCTCGGCCCAGCCCAGTTCACGATCAATTGTGACCGGATCAAAGCTGTCGGCCTGCCACATCTCCAACTCGTTGATCGCTGTCGAGGGCAGAAAATCCGCCCCCACTGGCCACGGCTGGTGTGCATACCAGTCGTTGGCCTGTGCTTCCGTCCAGCGCTCGGCAGCGGCTCGCCCGATTGTAGAGACAATCGGCCCCTGCGCCACAGCAACTGCCATCAGCCCAACCAGGCCCGCACAAATCACAAATCTAAAAATCAGGCTCCTGCTCACCATCACTTGCCCTCTCGATGCGAAGCGATAGTGTACCGCGCCAGTGCCGGCAGCGTCGCGCTTCTGAATTTCACCGCGCCGTCCGCGGTTCTTCACTCCCCTGCCAACTGCTCCAGCAAGGTGTCGAAATCCTCCAGCCGCGCATACTCAATAATCACCTTGCCGCGGCCGTTATTATCTTCGATCCGCACTTTCAGTCCCAGCGCGCGTTGCAGACGGTTCTGCGCCTCCAGCACATTGGGATCAACTGTCGGCTCGGGCTTGGGTTCTTTCTTGGCCACCCGCTCCGGGTGCAGAATTCCGGCTACATAATTCTCTGTCTGGCGAACATTAAACGAAAGAGCGCCCACCTTTTGGGCTGCCTTCTCGATCGCCTCGGCACTGTCCAGCGCCAGAAGCGCGCGGGCATGGCCAAAGCTCAACTCTCCGGCCTCCACTCGCGTCTGCACAGTCACAGGTAACCTTAATAAACGCAAGAAGTTAGCGACACTGGCCCGGTCCTTGCCGGTGCGCACCGCCATCTGCTCCTGGGTCATGTGGAACTCGCGGCCCAGCCGCTCAAAGGCCCGCGCCTGCTCCATCGGATTCAGATCCGCGCGTTGCAGATTTTCGACGATGGTGATCTCCATCGCCTGCTCGTCGCTCACCTGGCGCAAAATCGCCGGAATCGTCGTCTTGCCTGCCTGCTTTGAGGCCTGCCAGCGCCGCTCGCCGGCAATCAGCTGGTAGCGGCCATTGGCCTGGGGGCGCACCAGAATCGGCTGCACGACTCCGTTCGCCGTGATCGAGGCGGCCAGCTCCGAGAGCTGCTCCTCGTTCATATTCGAGCGCGTCTGAAAGGGGTTGCGGTCGATCAGCTCGACGGGGATTTCGCGGGGTTTGCCGCCTTCATTCTCAACAGGGTTGGCGGCGGCTGGTGCGGCAGGGGCCTGTACGCGCGGCAGCAGGGAATCCAGTCCCTTGCCCAGGGCGCGACGTTTGGGATCAGCTACAATTGTCATTCTAAATTCCTCAATCAAAAACACTTGATCGATATTTTCGGTCTTGAGCCAGGAGAACCATTGCACGGAGAGAGTCAAGCTCTTCATTCAATACATGTTCTATCCAGTATGGATAGTGCATTCCGTGCAACACTCCGTTTCAAAACCTCCAAAATGATCGAGAAGTGCCGCAAAATGGGCCGCAAAGAGCAGCCGAACAAAACAAAACCCAAGGTAAAGGGTGCGCAAGCACCTTAAGACTGCAATCGGGGATCGGCTGCGTGAGCTTCAGCCATTGCCAGATCCCGAGCCTTGGCTCGCGGACTCTTTATGTGGTTGCGCTCCAGAAATTCTCCTGCCAGCTCGAAGTAGGCCTCGGTGCCCCGCGACCGCGCATCATAGAGCGCGACGGGTTTGCCGTGACTCGGCGCCTCGGCCAGCCGCACATTGCGCGGAATCACAGTCTTGTACAGACGATCCTTGAAATAGGCCCGCAAGGTCTCGGTTACCTGCTGCGCCAGATTCGTGCGATCGTCATACATCGTCAGCAGGACACCCTCGATCACCAGTTCCGGATTGTACGCCGCCCGCACTCGCTCCAGGGTCGAGATCAGCTCACTGACGCCTTCGAGCGCAAAGTACTCCGCCTGCATGGGGACAATCAGGGAGTCGGCAGCAGCCAGCGCATTCAGTGTCAGCAGGTCTAGCGCCGGCGGGCAATCCAGAATCACCAGGTCGTATTCGCCGCGCACCGGCTCCAATGCCCGCCGCAGATACAACGCCCGATCATCCACATTGGCCAGCTCGATATTCGCGCCGGTCAGGTTCTTCGATCCCGGCAGCAGCCGCAGGCACTCAATCTCCGTGGGCAGGATTACCTGCTCAGCCGGAGCGTCGGCCATCAGAGCGTCATAGATGGAGCGGCGGTTGTCGTCGCGCTGAAAGCCAAGGCCGGAGGAACAGTTGGCCTGCGGATCGCAATCGACGAGAAGAGTCTTCAACCCCTCC
>Ga0181519_10001189_pt1 | contig 22870 bp, 15 predicted proteins | sample PEATcosm2014_Bin_26_FD_121102 | JGI IMG/M metagenome (GOLD analysis project Ga0181519, IMG submission 121102) | Peatland microbial communities from MTU Mesocosm Facility, Houghton, MI, USA - PEATcosm2014_Bin02_10_metaG | ecosystem: Environmental > Terrestrial > Soil > Wetlands > Peat | place...
CGGGATCGTGCTGCTCATCGGGATCGTCAAGAAGAACGCCATCATGATGGTCGACTTCGCCCTCGACGCCGAGCGCGTGCAGCACAAGCCGCCGCGCGAGGCGATCTTCGAAGCGTCGCTGCTGCGCTTCCGGCCGATTCTGATGACCACGCTCGCGGCCATGCTCGGCGCGCTGCCCATGCTGCTGGGCTCGGGCACCGGCTCGGAACTGCGACGTCCGCTCGGGCTGGCCATCATCGGCGGTCTGACGCTCAGCCAGTTGCTCACCCTCTTCACCACGCCGGTCATCTATCTGTACTTCGACCGGATGGCCGCACGCGTGCGCGAGCGACGCGAGGCGCGGCGGGCGCGTCGAGCGCCAAGCGCCCAAAGCGCTCCCCCGGCACTCCCTGCCCCGGACGACAACGCGGATAAGCCGCCGGGTGGAGACACGCCGTGAACCTCTCGGCGCTCTTCATCAAGCGCCCGGTCGCCACCACGTTGCTGGCGGTGGCGGTGCTGATCTCCGGCATGCTCGCGTACATGCGCCTGCCGGTCGCGCCGTTGCCCAACGTGTCGTTCCCGGTCATTGCCGTGCAGGCCAGCATGGCGGGGGCCAGCCCGGAGATCATGGCGTCCACGGTGGCCGAGCCGCTGGAGCGCCGTCTCGGGGTGATTGCCGATGTCACCGAACTCACATCGACCAGCACCGTCGGCTCGGTGTCGATCCCGATCGTCTTCGGCCTCAAACGGGACATTGAAGGCGCGGCACGCGACGTCGAAGCGGCGATTCAGGCCGCGCGCGCCGATTTGCCGAGCACGTTGCGCAGCAATCCCAGCTATCGCAAGTTCAACCCGGCCGACACGCCGGTGATGGTGATCGCCCTGACCTCGGCCACGCTGACCACGGCGCAGCTCTACGATTCGGCCGACTCGGTCATCCTCCAGCAACTCTCTCAGGTCGATGGTGTCGGCCAGATCACGGTCGGCGGCGGCGCGCTGCCGTCGGTGCGCGTCGAGCTCGAACCCGGCAAGCTCAACAGTTACGGCATCGGACTCGAAGACGTGCGTGCCGCCATCGCCGCGGCCAATGCCAACAGCGCGAAAGGTCATCTGGATCAAGGCGATCAGCGCTTTGAGGTCACATCCAACGACCAGATCAGCAAGGCAGACGGCTACAAGGATCTGGTCGTCGCCTATCGCAACGGTGCGGCCGTCCTGCTGCACGACGTCGCCCTCGTGCGCGACAGCAACGAAAACATCCGCAATGCGGGCCTGTTCAACAACAAACCTGCCGTGCTGGTCATCGTGTACCCGTCGCCGGGCAGCAATGTGGTCAAGACGGTCACGCAGATCCGCAAGATCCTGCCGCTCGTGGAAGCCACGTTGCCCCACGACATCAAGGTCAACGTGGCGCTCGATCGCTCGGTGTCGGTAGAGGCGTCGCTTCAAGACACCGAGCGCACACTGATTCTCGCCGTGCTGCTCGTCATCGGCGTGGTCTTCATCTTCCTGCGCTCGGGCCGCTCGACGCTCATTCCCGGCGTCGTGCTGCCGCTGTCGATCATCGGCACCTTCGGGCCGATGTATCTGCTCGGCTACAGCCTCGACAACCTTTCCCTCATGGCGCTGACCATCGGCACGGGCTTCGTGGTCGACGATGCGGTCGTCGTCATGGAGAACATCGTGCGCCATCTGGAATTGGGGGTGCCGCCCAAAGAGGCCGCCCTCATCGGCGCTGGCGAGGTCGGCTTTACCGTGCTGTCGATGAGCCTGTCGCTGATTGCCGTGTTCCTGCCGATTCTGCTCATGCCGGGGATCGTCGGGCTGCTGTTTCACGAATTCGCCGTCACCCTCTCCATCGCGATTCTGATCTCGATGGTGATTTCGCTCACTGTCACACCCACGCTGTGCGCCTACGTCCTCACCCGCGAATCGGCGACCTCCAGCGCACCCTGGTCGCAGTGGATCGGTCGCCAGTTCGACCGCTTCCGCGACGCCTATTCGCGCTCGCTGACCTCGGTGCTCGATCACGCGGGGCTGGTCGGGCTCGTGATGCTGGCGCTCCTGGTCGGCAACGTGTTCCTGTTCCGCCTGCTGCCCGCCACCTTCTTCCCTGAGCAGGACACGGGCATTCTGATCGGGCAGATCATGGCCGACCAGAGCATCTCGTTCCCGGCGATGCGTCAGAAGCTCGAACAGTTGCAGACCATCGTGCAGACCGACCCCGCTGTGGCCTCGGTGGCCGGTTTCACCGGTGGGCGCTCGCTCAACTCGGCAACGGTTTTCGTGCAGTTAAAGCCACTGGCGCAGCGGCACCTCGCGGCCGACGCCGTCGTCAACCGGCTCAGGCCCAAGCTCAACGCCGTGTCGGGTGCGCGACTCTTCCTGCAAGCGCAACAGGATCTGCGCATCGGTGGACGGCAATCGGCTGCCGAGTACCAGTACACGCTGACCAGCGACGACGCGCAGTCGCTTTACAAGTGGGTGCCCAAGCTCGTTACCGAACTGAGCAAGCACCGGCAGAGCGTGCTCGACGTCAACACCGATCTTCAGCAGAACGGCTTGCAGATGTACATCGACATGCATCGCTCGGCGGCGGCGCGTTTCAATTTGCAGCCGAACCAGATCGATAACGTGCTCTACGATGCGTTCGGCCAGCGCACGGTGTCGACGATCTACAACCCGCTCAATCAGTATTTCGTGGTGATGGAGGTCGCCCCCAAGTACTGGCAGTACCCGAACTCGCTCGATCAGATCTATCTGAGCACGGCGGCGGGCAACGCCACCGGGACAGCGCAAACGCAGATGTCAGGCAAGACGGTCAGCGGGATCAGCACGAAGACGGTGGCGTCCGGCACCAATCCGCTGAACGCGAACCCGGTCGCCAATCAGCAGAACAACGCGATCTCCAACAGCCGGGGCGGCAATTCCAGTGGCAGCGCCGATAGCACGGCCGCCGAAACGATGGTGCCGCTCACCGCGCTCGCCAGCTTCTCCGCGCGGCATACCGCCACGCAGGTCAACCATCAGGGCGGCATGGTCGCGGCCACCATCTCGTTCAATCTGCCGGCCGGCGGTTCGCTCAGCCAGGCACAGATCGCCATCGACGAAGCGTCGCAGGCCATCGGCATGCCCGCATCGATTCACGGCGCCTTCGCGGGCGCGGCGCAAGCCTTTTCGCAATCGATGGGCACCGTGCCGTTGCTGATCCTGGCCGCGCTGGGCGTGGTGTACATCGTGCTCGGCGTGCTCTACGAGAACACGATTCACCCGCTCACGATCCTCTCCACGCTGCCGTCGGCAGGCATTGGCGCCACGCTCGCCCTGCTCATCTTCGGCACCCCGTTCTCCGTCATCGCCATGATCGGGATCATTCTGCTCATCGGGATCGTCAAGAAAAACGGGATCATGATGGTGGATGTGGCGATTCAGTTGCAGCGCCATGAGGGCCTGCCGGCCAAGCAGGCGATTCATCAGGCGGCTGTCGTCCGGTTGCGCCCGATCATGATGACGACGTTTGCCGCCGTCCTCGGCGCCGTGCCGCTCGCCATCGCGATTGGACAAGGGGCGTCGCTGCGTCAGCCGCTGGGGGTCACGGTCATGGGCGGCTTGCTGCTCAGCCAGGTCTTCACGCTCTACACGACCCCGGTAATTTATCTGTACCTTGACCGGCTGCGCGCACGCGTCGCGCGCTGGTCCGAACGTCTGCCCTGGAACCGCAAAGCGGGCACGGAGGTTTGACCATGAAGCCGCCCAGAATGTCATTCCGAACTCACCTGTCGTGCGTCACGCCGTTGCTACGCTCACTTCACTCACGTCGCTCATGTCGTTCATGTCGCTCAGGTCATGCACGCCTGACTCGCCTGACGCTGGTCTGCGCCGCCAGTCTGGTGCTGCTCGGCGCGTGTGCCGTCGGCCCCGACTACCAGCGCCCGCCCGTCGACATGCCCACGCACTTCACCGAGCTCGAGGGCTGGACACAGGCCAGACCCGACGCCGAAGGCCCCAAGGGCGAATGGTGGAAGACGTTCCACGACCCGTTGCTCGACGAGCTGGAACCACAGGTGCAGGTCTCGAACCAGACGGTTCGGCAGAACTACGCCAACTATCAGCAGGCGTTGGCTGAGGTGCGTCAGGCGCGTGCAGGCCTGTTCCCCACCCTCGGCATCGACGGCTCGGCCAACCGCTCGCGCGGCAGCAGCGGCGGCGCGAGCACGAGCGCGGCGCTGGCGTCGCGCAGTGGGGCAAACGTCGTCAACTCGGCCTCGGCGGAAGGTACGGCCAGTTGGGCGCCCGACATCTGGGGTGAGGTGCGGCGCTCCATCGAGCAAAGCAGTGCCACGGCACAGGCCAGTGAGGCGACACTTGCCAACGCGACGCTCTCCGAGCAGATCGCGCTCGCCAATGCGGTCATCGACCTGCGCATCACGGATGCCAACATCGACCTGCTGACCCAGACGGTCAGCGCCTATACCGAATATCTGCGTGTGATCGCCGATCAGGATCGCGCGGGAACGGTGCCGCCATCGAATCTGATTACCGCACGCACGCAGTTGGAGAATGCCAAGGCGAGTCTCATCGCGCTGGGGGTGTCGCGCGCCCAGTACGCCCATGCAATTGCCGTGCTGGTCGGTCGCAATCCCGAATCGCTCACCATCGCGCACAGCACCTCGTTGCCGGTGCAGCCCGACGTGCCCATCGGTCTGCCCTCGACGCTGCTGCAACGCCGGCCGGACATCGCAGTGGCCGAGCGCCAGATGGCGGCGCAGAACGCGGCCATTGGCGTAGCGGTCGCGGCGTACTACCCGAACATCACGCTGTCGCTCTCGGATGGCTTCTCGGCCGCACCGGTGGCGGGCCTGTTCAAGATTGCCAACTACGTGTGGGCGCTCGGCGCGAGTGCCAGCGAGACGATCTTCGACGGTGGCCTGCGCAGCGCCAAGGTCGACGCCGCCCGCGCCGCCTATGACGGTGCCGTCGCCAATTACCGGGGCACGGTGCTGGGCGCGTTGCAGGGCGTGGAGAACGATCTGGCGTCGCTGCGCATTCTCGAACAGCAGGCGCAGGCGCTCGAAGCCGCCGTGCGCGACGCCACCGACGGCGCGCGCATCGCGATGAACGAGTATCAGGCGGGAATCGTGGACTACACCACCGTGGTCACGGCGCAGGCGACGCAACTGACCACGCAGCAGACCGCCCTGAACGTGCAGGAATCACGACTGCTCGCGGCAACATCGCTCATTGCGGATCTTGGCGGCGGCTGGTCCGATACCCAACTCTCGCAAGCCACCCCGGCCGCGCCGGACACGCCTTCCGGCAAGTGATGGCGCGGCAAGCCTGCCCGCCGCCTGAGGACGTGCCGCGACCGTGACGGCACGTCCTCACCTCTCGCCGGACGACCCGGATAGCCCGCATAGCGGGCCTCCTTTCGTCTCGCCCTCATTCCTCGGACGCCTAAGACGCTGTTGCGAAATTAACTCTTGGGGCTGTTAACTTTTCCTGCTTGGTGTTAATCCTGTCTTGTTTTGCCTGACAGGAAGCGATGCCAAAAGAACTGATAGTCGACGAACTGTGGTCACTTACCGAACCCCTGCTGCCAGCGCGGGCACCGCGCAATCGCCATTACGCGGGCCGCAAGCCGACGCCGGACAGCGCCGTGCTGACTGGCATCGTGTTCGTGTTGCGCTCAGGCATTGCCTGAAACCTTCTGCCGCAAGAAATGGGATGTGGTTCAGGCACAGCCTGCTGGCGACGGCTCGTCGCGTGGCAAGAAGCAGGTGTCTGGCAACACATCCACGAGATGTTGCTTGCCGAACTGCGTCGCCCTTGCTATCGGACTTTCAGCGATGTTCGACGACTCTTGGCTAAGCGAACAACAAACGGCCCCTGAGTTCGCTGGGTCACCTGACATCCAGGCACCACCTGACATCCACGCATGACTTTATGCCCATACTACGGTACTCTTTTAACTCCGATATATTGAGTCGTCAGTCGTCATGTCGTTCATCAGCGCAGGTGTCGAATACGGATTGCATTGCCTGCTGTATCTAGCGGGAACAACGGCTGGTGCAAGCGTGCGCGATCTGAGTGAAATGCAGGGTGTCCCGGTCGACTACGCGGCCAAGCTCTTCACACGCCTTGCAAAGGCCGGCATCGTCGAGTCCAAGGAGGGTGTTCGCGGTGGCTTCGTGCTGGCACGACCGGCCGCAGAGATCACGGTTCAGGATGTCGTCGACGCCATCGACGGCGCCAAGCGCGTCTTCGACTGTCGCGAGGTGCGTGCCCAGTGTGCATTGTTCGACGGCGAACCGCCCGCATGGGCCACGCGTGGCACCTGTTCGATTCATGCCGTGATGGAAGCGGCGGAGCGCGCCATGCGCGCGGAGCTTCAGAAGCATTCGCTTGCCGATCTCGCTGCCCGTGTGTTTTCGAAGGCCCCCGCCAGCTACAAGCACCAGGTTATCAACTGGTTCACCGATCGCGCCACTAATCGCCGCAGCGACCGTCCGTGATGATGACCCGGCGGTGCTCATCGCCGTGCCGCCTTGTCTATGACGAAAAAATGCGGGAAGTCGTGACGGTTCCCGCGTGCAGGCATGTCCGAGACGAAATGCTTAGGCAACGACTATCCGGAGCGGATCTGCAGCCGCTAAGGCCTCCGAGCGATCAGCGCGGGGAGGATAGATCCACTCGGAATTGATCTGATGCTTCAGTTGTTTCGCCTCCTTGCCCTTCAGCTTCACCTCGCGTTCCCAACCTTCGGTGTAGACAGCGCCCCACGGGCCGAGGTCCAGACACGTCACGTACTTCGGTTGACTGTATGGGATCTGCTTGAGCCCAAGCAGGTCGGCAGCAACGTTATGGCCGGCTGAGCGGCCAAGGTTCATCGCGTGCTGACATGACATCATCGTGTGGTTGCCTTCGTCGTCCGTAACGGCGTAGGCAACGTCACCTGTCGCATAAACACCCGTCACCCCAACCACAGCGAGGTTCCGATCGACATGGAGGCGCCCGGTCAAGTCCCGACGACCAGGAATTTGCTCGGTGAGCGGGCTCGCGCGCAGACCGGCCGTCCAGATCACCGTGCTTGATTCGATGCGCTGACCATCCGCCAGCGTGACGCCGCGGGCGTCGACCGACGTTACGCCTGCGCCAAGTCTCCACGTCACCCCGAGATCGCGCAGCGCCGCTTCGATGACCGGACGCGGGCCCGCCCCCAAGTCGGGGCCGAGTGCCTCACTGCGCTCGACGATGATGACCTTGACGTCCGTCTGTTCGCCAAGCGCAGCGCGCAGGCGTGATGGCATCTCCGCCGCCGTCTCGATACCCGTGAAGCCACCGCCTGCCACCACGACTGTATTGCGAGCGGGCGTATCCGGCCGCAATGCCAAGTCGCGGATATGCGTCTCGAGCTCGACTGCCTCGTCGGTCTGATCGACGCTAAAGGTGTGCTCGGCCAGACCGGGGATGGCCGGACGGTATAGGCGGCTGCCGGCCGCCAGCACGAGGCGGTCGTATGCAAGCGTCAAGGGCTGCTGCTCGACGCTGAGCACATCGACCGCACGACGCTCGATGTGAATGCGCTCCACTGTCCCATGCACGAAGTTCACACCCACGGCGTCGAAGAGTTGGTTAAGCGGAGCCCTGAAGTTCGCAGGCCCTTCCTCGTAGAGGCGCGGGCGCACATGCAGATGCGGATCCGGCGCAACTAGCGTGATTTCCACGTCATGTCTGCCATGCTCATCGAGCAGTCTAGCCGCGCTTAGCGCACTCCACATACCGGCAAAGCCGGCCCCGACAATAACAATACGCTTCGACATGTTCATCTCCGGTGGTTGATGGTTCGCCGAAATACGAACCTTCGGTTACTTGTGCCCACACTGCTCAACTACAGCAGTCAGCAGCCTAAACAATAACTACGATTCTACAAGTCGTAGTTTTGAGGTGCAAGTAGTTCGTCGGGATATCGCTTGAAGAAGTCGGGGCTATCGGTGTTCGAAAATTTCGATTGTCTTTACGGACGCGTGCTACGGGTCAAGAACAGCCGTCGGCCGGCGCTTCAATCTGGACTCAAGCGTCTCGTCAACTTCCGAACCGGTCGTTGAAGTGGCTTGGGCATGGATGACGGTTGTGGGTCACTCTCCGCAACAGTCTGAGGTCGATAGTTGCGCTGTCGCCAACAAGTCTTTGCGCGGATAGGTCAAGGGCAGGGACCGAACGACGAGGTATGCGAACGTATCCTTCGCTCAACGGTTTTCGAAATCCCTCGGCTTTGGGGTGTCGCTTTACCCCTCGGACGTGACGCTGGACGTCCGGCGCGGATCATCCCCCCACACGTCTATGACCTAAAGGCCGTCGAGGAGCTTTAGAAACTGTTGCGAAATTAACTTAAGGAGCTGTTAACTTTTCTGGCTTGGTGTTAACTTCCTGTCTTGTTTTGCCTGACAGGAAGCGATGCCCAAAGAACTGATAGTCGACGCACTGTGGTCACTTATCGAACCCCTGCTGCCAGCGCGGGCACCGCGCAATCGCCCGTACGCGGGCCGCAAGCCGACGCCGGACAGAGCCGTGCTGACTGGCATCGTGTTCAAGCTGCGCTCGGGCATTGCGTGGAACCTGCTTCCGCAGGAAATGGGGTGCGGCTCAGGCACAGCCTGCTGGCGACGGCTTGTTGCATGGCAGAAGGCCGGTGTCTGGCAACGTATCCACGAGACGCTGCTGGCCGAACTGCGCTGCCGTGGCGAAATCGATTTCACGCGTGCCATCGTCGACCGCTCATTTTGGCTTGTGCCTTGATTTGCCGGACGCGTCTCGAGCCAATGCTTTACTAATTTCGCAATAGCTTCTAAACCTGCGCTATGCTGCCCGGGCCGGGACGTGCGCCCCGCGCAAGCCTGTCAGCAGTGCCGAAGCGCATCTGCTGGTATGCTCTCGCGCTGAACTTGAACAATGGGTCGTACACCGCGACGGCGGTACGGGGCGGCTGACAATCATGGTGCAACTGCAATCTCATGCCAGCGACGCGCTCGCCGGCCCTCACATCGCGTGGTACCTCTATGTGCTGCGTTCGTTTCTCGCCCTCGTCGTGCTCGGTGCATGCGCCTGGGGCGCCATGGCCCTTGCCTATCGCTGCCCCGGCCCGGCGCTCGTGCGGTATCTCATCATCGCCCTGTGGATCGTGCTCGGCGTCGCGGCGATCGTCGCCTTGTTTCGCGTGCACGCCGGCGCCCCGCTCAGGGGTTGGCCGCTCGGTTTCCTGATCGCGATGATCCTGCTGCTTGGCTGGTGGCACACGCTCAAGCCCTCCAACGACCGTCACTGGGCCGCCGACGTCGCGCAACGGCTCGACGCGCAACAGGACGGCTCGCACATCACGCTGCACAACGTGCGCAACTTCGAATGGCGCACCGAGACGGACTTCACGCCCCGCTGGGAGACGCGCGAATACGATCTCGACAAGCTCGTGAGCGCCGATCTCGTGCTGTCCTACTGGATGGGACCCGCCATCGCGCACACGCTGGTGTCGTTCGGCTTCTCCGACGGCAAGCGCGTCGTGTTCTCCATCGAGATTCGCAAGCAGCAGGGCCAGAAGTTCTCGGCGGTCGGCGGTTTCTTCAAGGACTTCGAAGCGACACTGGTCGCCGCTGACGAGCGCGACATTCTGCGGGTGCGCAGCAACGTGCGCGGTGAGACCGTCTATCTGTACCGCCTGAACATTGCGCCCAGGCAGTTGCGCGACGTGTTCCTCGGCTATCTGGAACGGGCGCGCGAACTTAACCGCGAGCCCGCCTGGTACAACACGCTCACGAGCAATTGCACGACCATCGTGTTCGAGATCGCGCGCATCATCGCGCCGGGACTGCCGCTGGACTACCGTCTGCTGCTGTCCGGCTATTTCGCCGAGTACGCCTACGATCAGGGCGGCCTCACGCCGGGTTTCACCTACGCGCAGTTGTATGAGCGCGGCAATTTCGTTGCGCGCGCACTGGCCGCCGGCGACTCGCCCGACTTCTCGACGCTGATCCGCCAGGGCGTGCCCGGCGACGATCCGAAGGTGACGCCATGACGTCCACGGCGATCCGGCAGGCCATGGCATCCCAATGGCCATGCCGGCGCCACCGGGCGGCGGTGGTCGCTGCCGCCGTGTGGCTGACGGGCCTGTCGGGCTGTGCCATGGTCGAAGTCCGCTCGCTCGGCCCGGAGCAGTACATCGCCATGAAGCGCGGCGACATCCTGTCCACGGGCAAGCTCAGCGTGTCGAGCGCAGACGCGATTCGCGTTGCAGGGCTCGACGAAACGATCTGCGCCAAGCCGTCGCTCGACTGTATCGACGCGCTGGGCCGCGCCAAGGAAATCGACATCGACCGGCGTCTGGCGGCGATGGCCGAGATGTCGATGCAACTCGCCATCGCGCAAACGCCCACCGGCGAAAAGCAGTGGAACGACGCACAGTTCGACCTCTGGCTGCGCTCGGCGCGTTACGCCTATGCCTACCTCTTCTATGGAGACCGGCCGTCGAGCGAGCGCGCCTTCGAAGACCGTCAAACGCAGGTGCGCGACTACTACAACTACGCGGTGCAGACGTTATCCGTCGCCCTCTTCCGTCGCGTTCAGCAAACGGGCAAGGACCAGATCGCCGGGTGGACGCTGCCGGTCGACGCCAGCAGCGTGCGCTTTGCCAACGATCGAATCCGGCCGCGCGAGGTGCTGCCCGCCTCCACGCTGTCGTTCGCGGGCCTGCGCAGTCCGTATCGGCGGGACGGCTTCGGTGCCGAACTGGTCGCCGTGCTCGACGACAAGTCTGCCGCCGACGCCCTGGCGGCCGTGCGCCGCACCCCGGCACCGCGCGGCGATGCCTCGACCGGTCCTGACAACGACAACGTCTACTCCACACCCGACGAGGACAGCAGCGGCGCCCGAAATCGCCGCGACAGCCGTGCGTCGCGTGACTTCCGGCGCGCCACCGACCCCAATGCAGGCCCGGTGTTCAGCGAAATGCCGTCGCCTTCGCTCACGCTGCTGCTGCGATTCGACGGCACCACGCTCGAAGACGTGCTCACGACCCACGTCGCGACGCTCGTCGTCTACGACCCCTACCGTCAGTCGTCGGTCGAGCTGAACCGTCAGACGGTGCCGCTCGCGGGCAACTTCACCGCCGGCTATGGCCTGTGGCTGGCGCGCTCCGGCTTTGCCGAGCAATCGTTGCGAACCTTGTTCGGCCGCGATCGGGGCATCGTGCGTCCGCACATCTACCTGATGCAGCCGTTCGATCCGGGACGCCGTGTCATTCTCATGCTGCACGGGCTGGCGAGCAGTCCTGAGGCCTGGGTGAATCTGGCGAATGAAATTCAGGGCGACGCCACGCTGCGCGAGCATTTTCAGGTCTGGCAGGTGTATTACCCGACGAACTCGCCGATTCTCCTGAATGCCATGGCGATCCGTAGTGCATTTGACGCTACGCTGAAGCATTTCGATCCGGACGGCCTGTCCGCGGCGTCGCACGACGCGGTAGTGATCGGCCACAGTATGGGCGGCGTGATCGCGCGGCTGATGGTCTCGAGCGCCGACGACGAGCTCTGGTCCGCGTTCCAGCGCGACTATCAGCTCGACGACGCTCAGGTCGAGCGCGCTCGCGACCGGCTCGATCCGCTGTTCCACTTCAAGCCGGTGCCGCAATTCGAGCGCGCCATTTTCATTGCCGCGCCGCATCGCGGCACGCCCTTCGCGCGCAACCGGCTGGGACGCTGGGTCTCCAACCTCATCAAGCTGCCCGTCACGCTGCTCTCGGGCATCGACGACGTGCTGCACTTCGCCACCGGTGCCGAGGACAACCCCTCGGAAGGCAATACGCGCTACGTGCCGAACAGCGTCGATCAGTTGCGGGACAACGATCCGTATGTGGTTGCCGCCGCCGGGCTGAAGATCTCGCCCGCCGTGCAATATCACTCGATCATCGCGCGACGTAACCCCACAGGGCCGTTGGAAGCATCGAGCGACGGCGTGGTGCCCTACACGAGCGCCCATCTTGCCGGTGCGGAGTCGGAACGCGTGATCGTCTCGGGCCACAGCGTGCAGGAGACGCCGCAAGCCATTCTCGAAATCCGCCGCATCCTGCATGAGGACGTCGACGAACTCGATCCGATCAAACCGCCCGGCCGACCGGGACCGTTTCAGGTCATCGACCCGCCGCCCCTCGCGATCCCGGCCAAGCCGGCCCCAGCACAGAAGCCCGCCGCAGCACGCCCGACGTCGCGCTAAGTGTCCGTCGGCTCACGAAACAGCGTTGACCTGAATGTGATAGATGCCCCACGGGCAAAGGGCAAACCGCTCCCTGAGCGGCTTGTCTGCCATCAACGGGATCTGCGCCGGGTCATAGACCGCCCACAGCGGTCCAAGGCCGCCGAGCGGAAGCGGCTTGTCGCCAAGATGCGTCGCGAGCAGGAACCCATACTCGCGAATCTGCCCAAGTGTGGTGGAGACGATATACCCGTCGATGGCGCGCAGCAGCACCTGCGTGAGCGGATTGCCGGGCACACCCGCCTGAGTGAGCACATCGATCAGGCGCGGGCCGCGCAGCGTGTGCGGCCGGGCGTCGTATTCCAGTGTGGGGCGGATCGTCTGCGCAGGCAGGCGCGTCAGCATGCCGAAGTCGAACGCATAAGCGGCATCGAACCGAACGAATTGCTTATAAAAAAGCTGATCGAGCGCCGGGTCGACAGGCCCGCGATTGCGCTGCCGGATGGCGCCGCTGATCGTGACGAGCGTCGTCGTGGCGGATGCGGCCGTTGCACTTTCCGTTTTGGCCAGCACCGGCACCGACGCACCAAGCGCGACCGCACCCGCGAGGAATTCTCTTTTCTTCATGGAGTTTGACCAAGGCAGTGGGACCTGAGCACATGGGCGCCGAAGCGTTTTCGAAGCGTATCACGAAGGTTACGTCGCTTGACACCCGCCCACGGGTCAGGCGCCTCCATGAATAAAATTAACGTTAATCAAAAATAAGACCATTTTCATTCATAGACCGAACGCTCTATGATCGCTGTCACGGTCTCATTCATCTGGCGGCAAGCGCCATTAGAGAACATGGCAAAGACACATAACCTGGGTTTCCCCCGCGTCGGCGCGAAGCGTGAACTGAAGTTCGGTCTGGAAGCGTACTGGAAGGGCCAATCGTCGCGCGACGAGTTGAAGGCGCTCGGTGCCTCGCTGCGTCTGCGTCACTGGCAGGATCAGGCGGCACTGGATCTGGCCCCGGTCGGCGATTTCGCGTTCTACGATCAAGTCCTCGACATGAGCTTCACGCTGGGCAATCTGCCCGAGCGCGTGCAAGGCTTTCATGGCGACGCGCTGGACAACGCCTTCCGCGTGGCCCGGGGGCGCTCGGCGCAAAGCGCTGAAGCACACGCCGGTTGCTGCGGCGGTGTGGCGGCCGGTGAAATGACCAAGTGGTTCGACACGAACTACCACTACATCGTCCCGGAATTCTCGGCGGCAACGACCTTTGACCTCGACGCCTCGCGTCTGGTCGAGCAACTCGCCGAAGCCCGCGCCGCCGGTGTGAAGGCCAAGCCGGTCATCATCGGTCCGCTCACGTACCTGTGGCTCGGCAAGGCCAAGGACGACAGCGACAAGCTGGCGCTCCTGCCGCGCCTGCTGCCGGTCTACGTGAAGCTGCTCGAGACGCTCGCCGCGCAAGGGGTCGAATGGGTGCAGATCGACGAGCCGATTCTCGTCACCGAACTGAGCGCCGAATGGCGCAAGGCCTTCGAGACGGCTTACGCTGCCCTCGCCGCCGTGCCGGTCAAGCGTCTGCTCACCACGTACTTCGGCGAACTGCAAGACAACCTGCCGCTGGCCTGCCGTCTGCCGGTCGACGGCGTGCATCTGGATGCCGTGAACGCCCGGAGCGAAGTCGCGAAGGTCATCGCCGCACTGCCGGCCGACAAGGTCGTGTCGCTCGGCGTGGTCAACGGACGCAACATCTGGAAGGCCGATCTGAGCGCTGTGCTCGACTGGCTCGAACCCATCGCCAAGACGCTGGGCGATCGCCTGTGGGTCGCGCCGTCGTGCTCGCTGCTGCACGTGCCGGTCGATCTGGACAGCGAGCAGAAGCTCGATGCCGAGATCAAGTCGTGGCTCGCCTTCGCCAAGCAAAAGCTCGCGGAAGTGAACGTGTTGGCGCGTGCCATCAACGAAGGCCGTGAAGCTGTCGGCGCCGAGTTGGCTGCCAACGCCGCGGCCATCGCGAGCCGCCGGGCGTCGCCGCGTGTGCACAACCCGGCCGTCAAGGCAGCCGTGGCGAAGATCGACGCGTCGCTGGGCCGTCGCCGGAGCCCTTACGCGGCGCGTGCCGAAAAGCAAGCCGCCGCACTGAACCTGCCGCGCTACCCGACCACGACGATCGGCTCGTTCCCGCAAACGTCCGAGATCCGCGCCGCCCGCAGCCAGTTCAAGGCCGGCGAACTGGATCAGGCAGGTTATGTCGCCGCCATGCGGGCCGAGATCGCCCGCTGCGTGCGCGAACAGGAAGCCCTGGGGCTGGACGTGCTCGTTCACGGCGAAGCCGAGCGCAACGACATGGTCGAGTACTTCGGCGAGCAGCTCGAAGGCTACGCCTTCAGCCAGTTCGGCTGGGTGCAGTCGTACGGTTCGCGTTGCGTGAAGCCGCCGATCATGTTCGGCGACATCAGCCGCCCGAAGGCCATGACCGTCGAGTGGATCCAGTACGCGCAGTCGCTGACCCGCAAGCCGATGAAGGGCATGCTGACCGGGCCGGTCACGATCCTGAACTGGTCGTTCGTGCGTGACGATCAACCCCGCTCGGTGTCGTGCTTCCAGTTGGCGCTGGCGATTCGTGAGGAAGTGCTGGATCTGGAACGTGCCGGGGTGCGCGTCATTCAGATCGACGAGGCCGCCCTGCGTGAAGGTCTGCCGCTGCGTCGCGCTCAATGGCAGACGTACCTCGACTGGGCAGTCGAGTCGTTCCGCATCACCGCGAACGGCGTGCAGGACGACACGCAAATCCACACGCACATGTGCTACTCGGAGTTCAACGACATCATCGCGGCCATCGCCGACATGGATGCCGACGTGATCACGATCGAGACCTCGCGCTCGGATATGGAACTGCTCGACGCGTTCGACTCGTTCCAGTACCCGAACGAGATCGGGCCGGGCGTGTACGACATTCACTCGCCGAACATCCCGACGCAAGAACATATCGTGTCGCTCATGCGCAAAGCCGCCGAACGTATTCCCGCCAAGCGTCTGTGGGTCAACCCGGACTGCGGCCTGAAGACGCGTCAGTGGGCCGAAGTCATCCCGGCGCTGCAAAACATGGTGGCCGCCGCGAAGACGCTGCGCGCACAGTAAGCGTCTGCCCGGTGCGCGGCTTCGACAGGTCTGCCACCGTGTGTCATCGCGCCAAGCCGACGGGCCGGCCATCGCTGGCCCGCCGGCTTGGTGTCGCATCACGCCTGCCTCGTTCCTGCCTCAGCCCTGCCCCATGCACGCCTGCGGGCTGCCTGCACCTCATCCCCCGCGTCAAATCCAACGCGAAGGCACCGCCACCTGACATCCGCTTTCTCCCAATCGACGTCTAGCATCGCAAGCCTTTGGCAGCATCACATGAAAAAAGCTTGCTAACTCGTTGATTCACAGTGGCTTTACATGGCATAGTCGCGCGAGCACGCGTCGCCGCACACTAAGTTTCTCCTAAGTTTCGCGCGCTATCGTGCGCCCGTGCCATCCTCGGTGACTGGCAGGGTATTGGGTGTGCGCCTTAGCGACGGCGCCGGAAAGTGTTCGGAAAACCATGCGGATATTGCTCGTAGAAGACGACACCATGATCGGTGAGGCCATGATGCAGGCGCTCAAGGACGCCTCGTATGCGGCCGACTGGTGCCGCGACGGCGACGCCGCGCTCGCAGCGCTGGCCGCCCACGCCTACGACCTCATGCTGCTCGACCTCGGCTTGCCCGGGCGCGACGGCTGGGAGGTGCTGCGCGCCCATCGCGGTGCGGGGGGACGCACGCCGATCATCGTCGTGACGGCCCGCGATGGCGCAGAAGACATCATTCAGGGCCTCGATCTCGGGGCCGACGACTTCGTCGTGAAGCCGTTCGAAGTCGGTGAACTGCTCGCGCGCATGCGCGCCGTGATCCGACGTCAGGCGGGCGTTGCAGTGCCGGTGTTGACCAACGGCGCGCTCGTGCTCGACCCTGCGACCCATCAGGCGAGCTACGGTGAGAACAGTTGCGTGCTCTCGGCACGTGAATACGCGCTGCTGCACGCCCTGATGCTGCGCCCGGGCACGATCCTCTCGCGCGACGCGCTGGAACATCGCCTGTACGGATGGGGCGAAGAGATCGAGAGCAACATGATCGACTTTCTGATCCATTCGATCCGCAAGAAGCTCGGCGCCGACGTGATCCGTAATATCCGTGGCGCAGGCTGGCTGGTGCCCAAGGCATGATGCGCTCGCTTCAGTCCCGACTGGTGGTCACGCTCTCGGCCTGCGCGCTGGGACTGGCCATTGTCGCGGGCTTCGTGTCCTACTGGGCGGCCTTTCGCGAGGCGTACCGCTTTCAGGACGACCAACTTCTGCAACTGGCGGCGCTCGTCGATACGCGCAATCTTGCCGCCGCTGACAGCGCCATGCACGGCCTGCCGATCCAGGATCACGACTACCGCCTCACGGTTCAGCGGCTCGGCGGCACGTTCCCGGTCACGCTGGCCGATGGTTTTCACACGGTCAACACCGGCGACCACACATGGCGCGCGTTCGTGCGCACCATCGGCCCGGAATTGCGCATCGTGGTCGCGCAGCCAACGGAAGGCCGCAACGAGATCGCCCGTAACAGCGGTCTGCGCACCGCACTGCCGTTCGTCGTGCTCGTACCGCTGCTGATCTGCGCCATCGTGTGGACGGTTCGGCGCGCGTGGCGACCGGTGCAGCGTTTGGCCGACGAAGTCGATACCCGGCGCGATACCGATCTGCACGCCCTCGAAACGCGGGACGCCCCTACGGAAATCGAGCCGTTCATCGTATCGATCAATCGCTTGCTCGCCCGGCTGGCCAAGGCGCTCGACGAGCAACACCGGTTCGTCGCCGATGCGGCCCACGAATTGCGCTCGCCGGTGACGGCGCTGGTGATCCAGTCCGAGAATCTCGAGCGGGCGCTTGCCCCGGCAGCGCTCGACCCCGAGACGCGCAACCGTCTCACCAAGCTCAAGAGCGGGTTGCAACGCACGCGCACGCTGCTCGAACAATTGCTCACGCTCGCCAGAGCCCAGAGCGCACCGACGGTCGCGGCGACGCCGCTCATGCTGTTGCCCGCCGTGCATGAAGCGCTGGAAGACGTATTCGTGCTGGCAGACCGCAAGCAGATCGTGCTCGATCTGGTCGATGCGTCCTCGAACGTGCCCGGACGCTCCAGCCTGCGGGTGACGGGGTCGAAACGCGATATCGTCACGCTGCTGAGTAATCTTGTCGGCAACGCCGTGCGTTATACCCCTGCGGGAGGCACCGTCTCGGTACGACTGTCAGCCACGGGTGCCGACGTGGCCATTGACGTGATCGACTCGGGCCCCGGGATCGACGCCGACAAGCGCGAGCGCGTGTTCGATGCGTTCTACCGCGCGAGCGAGCAACGTGAATCGCGCGAGCATGGCGGCGAAGGCACCGGACTGGGCCTGGCCATTGTTCGCGCGATCGTCGACCGCCTGGGCGGCCGGGTGAATCTGAAAGATGCCAGCCTGACACCGCCGCGCGGTCTTCACGTGCGTGTCACACTGCCCAACCCGGACGTCGCACCCGGCACACACCCCTGATCGTCGTTCTCAGGATTCACCACATTTACCTCATTCATCAAGACCGGAAGCCTCGCATTCATGTCCACACGTCCTCAACGTGACGCAGGGTTGGAACCCTGGCCGATCTCTCCCGCCGCCCTGCTCTGGCTGCTCGCCGTATTCGCACTGGTCTGGTTTGGCGTATTGAACCTTCGCCATCTGATTCCGAGCGACGAAGGCCGCTACGCCGAGATGGCGCGCGAAATGCTGGCCACGGGCGACTGGGTCACGCCGCGCTATAACGGCTACCTCTACTTCGAGAAGCCGCCCCTCCAGACCTGGATGAACGCGCTGACGTTCATGATCTTCGGTCTCGGCGACTGGCAGGCCCGCCTGTGGACCGCGCTGACCGGTTTCGGCGGCGTGCTGCTCGTGGGCTACACCGGCCGTCGCCTGTTCGGCGCGCGCGCAGGCTTCTTCGCCGCACTGACGCTGGCGAGCGCCCCGCTGTGGAACCTGCTCGGTCACTTCAACGTGCTCGACATGGGCCTGTCGTTCATGATGGCCGTGGTGCTGTGCTCGCTGCTGCTCGCGCAACGCCCCGGCCTGAGCGACACGCAAACGCGTCACTGGATGTGGCTGTGCTGGGCGGCGATGGGGCTGTCGATCCTGAGCAAGGGGCTGATCGGCGTGGTGCTGCCGGGTGCCGTGCTGGTGATCTACACGCTGATTTCGCGCGACTGGGCCCTGTGGAAGCGTCTGCACATCGTGAGCGGGCTGATCGTGCTGCTCGCCGTGACCGTGCCGTGGTTCGCCGCCGTGATGGCGCGCAACCCGTCGTTCTTCGACTTCTTCTTCATCAACGAGCACTTCAACCGCTTCCTGAAGCCGGATCACCATCGCCCCGGCGCACTCTGGTATTTCGTGCCGGTGCTCGTTGTCGGCTTCCTGCCGTGGCTGTCGATGATTCCGCGCGTCTTTTCGGCGTCGCGTGCCGTGCCCCGTCAGGCCAACGGCTTCCGCCCGGTGCTGATGATCGTGGTCTGGACCGTTTTCATCTTCTGCTTCTTCTCGGCGTCGCACTCGAAGCTGATTTCGTACGTGCTGCCGGTCGCGCCGGCCATCGCACTGCTCATCGGACTGGGTATCGCGGGGATTTCGCGCGAGTCGCTGCGCAAGCATCTCGTCGTGTCGGCCGTGCTGTTCGTCGCCACGATCGTGACGTGTCTGGTCTTCCTCTCGCATCACTCGGATAGCCGCAATCCGGTGGAAGCCTATCGCGCCTTCTCTTACTACCTGTACGCGGCAAGCATTGTGGGGTTGATCGGCATCGGCATTACCCGCTGGCTGAGCAAGCGCAGCACCAAGCAGGCGCTCATCGCGTTTGCCGGCACGTGGCTGGCCTTCACGATGATCGGCGGCACGGGGCATGAAGCCTTCGGACGCGCGAGTTCGGGGATCGATCTGGTGCCTGCGGTGCGTGCGGAAATGGATCGCCTCGGACCGGACACGCCGTTCTACTCGGTCGGCACGCTCGACCACACGATGCCGTACTACCTGCGTCAGCCCATGACGATGGTCGCCGTGCAGGACGAACTGGAGTTCGGCATTTCGCAAGCGCCCGATAGCTGGATTCCGACGCTCGACAAGTTCGCGCAGGTCTGGATGGCAGCGCCCAAGGCACTCGCGCTGGTCGATCCGGACAAGTTCACGGTGCTCGAAACGCTCGGCCTGCCAATGAAAATCGTGGCGCGCGACAGCCGTCGCGTCATCATCGAGAAACCGCAAACCGCACAGTCTCCCGCCGCCAACTAAGCGCGGCACCCCTAAAGAAAACGGCTGAGGACGATGTCTTGTCCTCAGCCGTTTTTCGTTTCCCGTCAGTGACTTGCGGGACTTACTTCGACTTCTTCTTGCCGTCGACCGGCTTGGCCTGACCGACCGAAACGCCCGCTTCGGCGGTCAGCATCAGGAACGTGAAGGTCTCTTCGAGGTACAGACGAACGGTGCTCGCCGTGTGATCGAGATAGCCGATCGAGACGTCCTGACCGATGTGCATCTCGTAGTCGCCGCCACGCGTCGAGAGAATGCAGCCGCCGTCGATGGCCGGCGCCCAGATGATCTCGCCGCTCACGATGTGGCCGATGTGCTCGAGAATCGGATAGCCCTGATCGTTCGCTTCGGTCACGGCGGTATAGGCATCTGCGCCCAGCAGCACGCTGTAAGGACCGTCGACACCTTCCAGACGCAATTGCTCTAGCGCCTTGGCAATCACGGTCGGATAGTCGGCGATATTGGCCGGCAGCGGCAGCACCGGATTCGAGCTGCCTTCGCGCACGCCCGTAATGTGGGCCGCCTTGTAGCCGTCGAAAATCGCGCGGTCCTCTGCGTAGGCCAGCTTGATGGCGGCGTCCTTGGCGGGTTGCCAGTCGGAGTCGTTGGCGCCGCGCTCCACATAGTCGATGGCTTCACGCGAGAGCTCGAACGGCACGCGCAGGGCCACGAGCGGCATCACTTCCCGCTGACGGGCGCCCACGCCGTCGAACGGCGCGTCGATCGGCTTCTGATGACCGGTGCCCACGCCCGCGAGCGCCAGACCACCGGGACCCTTGACGTCAACCACACGACGGCCGGCGACCGTACGCTTGAAAGTACGGGCCACTTCCTCTTCGATTTGCGCCCAGGCGGCGCTCGAAATGGGGGCCAGTTCGCGATGCAGGTTATTCATGCCTGAGAAACTCCTTTGAGCGATCCGATTTGCAACGAGCCATCCGCAGGGGCGGCGCTCGCCGGGGTGAGAGACGATACCGTGACATCGACCACCGGCGTGGCCGTCGACGTCACGTCGATCAGGGTCTTGATCGCCGCAGGCTCGGTGGCCGCGGCCACCGGTGCCTCGCGCTCGGCGAGCGCCTCGAGCAACGGTGCCGACGGCACGAAGAACAGCCCGCCGGTCACGGCGGTGCTGAAGTCGAGCAGGCGATCGTAATTGCCGGGCGGACGCCCCACGAACATGTTCTCGAGCATCTGCTCGATGGGCGCGGGGGACCGGGCGTAACCGATGAAGTAGGTGCCGAACTCGCCCGAACCGGGTCTGCCGAACGGCATGTTGTCACGCAAAATCTTGATTTCCTTACCGTTTTCCTCAAGCGTGGTCAGCGCGCTGTGCGACCAACTGGGCTTCACGCCCTCATCGAGTTCGACGTCGGAGAGCTTCGTGCGGCCGATAATGCGCTCCTGCGCCTCGACCGGCAGTGCGTTCCAGCCGGTCATGTCGTGCAGGTACTTCTGCACGAGCACGTAGCTGCCGCCTTCGAATTCGGGGTCTTCGTCGCCCATCACCGTGAACTCCAGGGCTTCCTTGCCCTCAGGGTTCTCGGTGCCGTCGACGAAACCGACCATGCTGCGCATGTCGAAATACCGGAAGCCGTGAACCTCATCGACAACGGCGACCGCGTCGCCCAGCTTGGCGAGCATGAGCGTCGCGAGTTCGAAGCACAGATCCATCTGATCGGCGCGGATGTGCAGCAGCAGATCGCCGGGCGTGGCCGGGGCATGGCGCTTGCCCGAACCGAACTCACGGAACGGATGCAGCTCTGCCGGACGCGGGTCGCCGAACAGGCGATCCCAGGCGTTGTCGCTGAAGCCGACCACACACGACAAATTGCCGGACGGCACACGCTTGCCGACCGAGCGGACATAGGCGGCAACATCGGCACACCAGCCCCGCACGCTCGCGTGGGCCGCTTCATCGTCACGCACGGTGGCGACGAGAAAAATGGCGCTGCGGGTGACGGTGCCGGAGACTGGCTGAGGTTCCGGGGGAGACGTCGGACGTTCGGTCATTGCTTTCCTGCGTGGGACTGGGGTTCTCTATGCCGGCGGGCGCAGCCTCGGCGAGAACAGCAGGCCTTAGGCTATCGGGCGGCGACTTTTGGTGTGTCAACTTTATAACGCAACACACCGTAATATGCCACTCACATCGTCATCGCGACGAGCAAAGCCTTATGCGACGTGGCTTTGCGGCGGGTCGGACCCAATATGGCAATTTCGCCATTTTCGCGCCATTTTGGCGTTGGGGGTACGCCACTACCATGGCGGCGTTCCTTCCGGTACCGGTACGGCGCGGCTGCGCGCGTGCCGGACGGCCCTTGTCCGTACGCCTGCGATTGCGCCCGAGCGCGTCTGAATCATGTGGATTGTCAACGTTGCGCTCAAACGGCCATACACGTTCATCGTGATGGCCATTCTGATCCTGCTCGCCACGCCGCTCGCGCTCATGCGCACACCGGTCGACGTGCTGCCGGAAATCAACATCCCGGTGATCAGCGTCATCTGGACCTATACCGGGCTCTCGGCAGAAGACATCGCCGACCGGATGATCTCCGGCAACGAACGCGGGCTGACGACGACCGTCAACAACATCGAGCACATCGAGTCGCAGTCGCTGCCGGGCATCGGCATCATCAAGATCTTCTTGCAGCCCACCGCCAACGTCCAGACGGCGATCGCTCAGGTCGTCGCGGTCGAGCAGGCACAGGTCAAGCAGATGCCGCCGGGGGCCACACCGCCGCTCGTCATCAGCTACTCGGCCTCGTCGATCCCGGTGATGCAGCTCGGCCTGTCGAGCCCCAGCCTGTCGGAGCCCGCGCTCAACGACACGGCACTCAACTTCCTGCGCCCGCAACTGGTCACGATCCCCGGTGCCGCCGTGCCCTATCCCTATGGCGGCAAGACGCGGCTGATCTCGGTGGACATCGACACGCGCGCGCTGCTCGCCAAGGGATTGACCGCGCAGGACGTGGTCGCGGCCGTCAACGCCCAGAACCTGATCCTGCCGACCGGCACCGCGAAGATCGGCCCGCGTGAGTACAACGTCGACATGAACGGTTCGCCGCCGACGGTCGAGGGCCTGAACAACATCCCGGTGCGTACGGTCGACGGCGCCACCACTTACCTGCGCGAAGTCGCTCACGTGCGCACGGGCTTCTCGCCGCAGACCAACATCGTGCGTCAGAACGGCCAGCGCGGCGTGCTGATGTCGATCATGAAGACGGGCGACGCCTCAACCCTGTCGGTGGTCGACTCGCTCAAG
>Ga0181519_10001191_pt1 | contig 22861 bp, 20 predicted proteins | sample PEATcosm2014_Bin_26_FD_121102 | JGI IMG/M metagenome (GOLD analysis project Ga0181519, IMG submission 121102) | Peatland microbial communities from MTU Mesocosm Facility, Houghton, MI, USA - PEATcosm2014_Bin02_10_metaG | ecosystem: Environmental > Terrestrial > Soil > Wetlands > Peat | place...
CGGGGGAAGCAGCTTTTTGTGGCAGAACCTCTTCTGGTTCTTCGGCCACCCGGAGGTCTACATCATGGCCCTGCCGGGCTTCGGGATCGTCATGGAGATGATGCCGGTCTTCACGCGCAAGCCGCTCTTCGCCTACAGGGTCGCGGCCGCGGGGATGATCGGAGTGGCATTGCTGTCCTTTTTCGTATGGCAGCACCACCTCTTCCAAAGCGGTATCAACCCCGACATGAGGCCGCTTTTCATGTTGACGACCGAACTGATCTCCATCCCGACCGGCTTTCTGTTCCTGGTCACGCTGGGGACGCTGTGGAAGGCGAAGATCCGCTTCGAGGTGCCGATGCTGTTCTGCCTCGGGATGCTGTTCAACTTCCTGATCGGAGGCATCACGGGCGTCTTCCTCTCCGACGTCCCCGTCGACGTGACGGTGCACGGCAGCTTCTTTGTGATGGCGCACTTCCACTACACCATCATGGGCGGTCTCATATTCGCCCTCTTCGGCGGTCTTTACTTCTGGCTTCCGAAGATGACCGGCAAGCAGCTCAACCAGCGGCTCGGCAAGATCCACTTCTGGACGATGTTCCTGTTCTTCAACCTGACCTTCTTCCCCCTCTTCCTCGTCGGGCTCCTCGGCCAGCCCCGCCGCGTCTTCGAGTACCAGCACAATCTGCAGACGCTGAACGACATCTCCTCGACAGGCGCCTTCCTGCTCGGAGCGTCGTTCCTCATCTTCATCTTCAACTTCGTCTGGTCCGTCTACATCGATCCCGTGAAGGCGGCTGACAATCCGTGGAACTCGCGGGGCCTCGAGTGGCAGACGGCAACTCCGGTGCCGTGGTTCGACTTTGAGCGGATCCCCGTGGTTCTTTCTGACCCGTACCGCTACGGAGAGGCCGATGCTCCGGCCGTCGCGGACCTCGGCGTGCCTTCGCTGGTGGCCGTCGGCGCGGTGCGCTCGGACGAGTCCGTGAGCCCCCGTGACATCGAGGCGCCCCCCGACCGGCCGGGGGATCTCGACCCGCGTCCACCCATCTCGTGAGCGGAGGCAACGTGACCGACAGGCTTGCGCCAGACGAGTCCTTCCCGACACTGCGGGAGACGCCCGAGGAGATCGCCTACGAGCTGCGCTCCCACGAAGGGGCGCTCTGGACCGGAAGCCGGATGTTCATCGGCATCTGGGCCTTCGCCTTTGCGGCACTCGGGTTCGTGTACTTCTACCTGCGCTCGGCGAACAACGAAGGACTCTGGCGCCCGCACCACATCACCGCTCCCACCGCGGCCGGAGCGGCCATATTCGCCTTCTCTATCGCGGCCGCGTTCCTTGCCGCCTACGGTCTGTGGCGTTTCCGCTCGGGCTCCGCGCTCGACTGGCAGGTCGCGGGCTGGACGGCGGTCTTCTGCACCCTCGTGGCGGCCGGGCTGCAGATCTGGCAGTTGACGATCCTGCCCTTCGCCCCGGGGGCCAACGGCTACGCGTCGTGCTTCATCGGCTGGGCCGGCATGAACGCCGCCCTGCTGCTGTCGGGGGCGTACTGGCTCGAGACCTTGCTCGCCCGCCACCTTCGCCTGCGACGGGCCATCACCGAAGACGGTGGTGCCGCCCGTTCGGCCCTGCCGGTGGCCCGGCTCTTCAGGGTGAACCTGGAGGGGTGCACGTACTTCTGGGCCTTCATCGCCGGTGTCGCGCTCTTGTTCTGGGCCCTGTTCTATGTTGTGTGAGGGCGATGTCCGGGCGGTTCGCGGCCTTCCCGCTCGCCGCACGGCGCGTTCGGAGATCGAAAGGTGGGCATGAGAGGTGAGTGACTACTTCATCGGTCCGCAGGTCCTGACCCTCCTGATCCCGCTCGGGTTCTTCATGCTCGTCTGCTTCTGGCTGTTCTTCCAGCGCGAACGAACTCGATGACTCCCGGGCTCACCGGCCCGCACCACCCGCGGAGCTCGGAGGCTCTACGGCGTTGCTGTGCCGGTGCGGCCCTGTTACTCGCCGTCGCGGTCGTCGTACCGCCGTTTTACGGGCTCGCCCGCCGCTACGAGTTCGCCGAAGCCGTGCAATTCGCCGTCTTCGCGATGGCGGTACCGGCGCTGCTCGTTCTGGGGGCGCCCTCCGAGCGCGGGCACCTCGCGGGCGGGGGGCGCCTGTCCAGGTGGATCGATCGGTTGGCTTCCGGTCGCCGGTTGCACCGCTCGGCCGCCCGCAGTGCCCTGTTCCTCGGAGGTTTCATGGCCGCGGCGGTGGCGTGGCGGACACCAGGTGCCGTCGCCGCCCTGGAGCGGGACCCGTGGCTGGTGGCCATTGAAGGGGCGAGCCTCGTGGCCGTGGGGGCCGGGTTCTGGCTGGAGCTCGTCGAGTCAGGCCGGCTCGTGCCACGGGCGCGCAGGCCGTTGCGAGGCGTCATGGCAGCTGTCGGGATGTGGACGGTCTGGACGGTCTCGTACCTGGGCGGATTCTCGAGCACGTCGTGGTACACGGGCTTTCACCATCTTGCCGGCCACCTGAGCGCGGGAGCCGACCAGCAGTTCTCGACCGCGGTCTGCTGGCTCGTGGCAGCGGTCGCGTTCATGCCTGTGGTGTTCTGGAACCTGCTCGTGTGGCTGCGCAGCGAGGAGGACCTCGAGCTGGGCCGTGGCACTCCGGTCCCCGAGGCGAGCCCCTCCCGCATGGGCGGGAGCCCTGTCAGTTCGTAGCCGACGGCGGGGACACCGGCAACGCGGGCATGTCCGGTTCCTGAAGGTGGGTCCCGAGCACCCTGTCCGCCGCCGCGATGTCCGCCCGCGCCGCCGCCCGGTCGGCAGCCAGCAGGCGCTCACGCTTTGCGAGGTCGCGGAGCGCGCCCGCCGCGTGAGGGTTGGTGAACAGCGTCTGAATGTCGGAGACCGCTCCGATGGCGTCCGATGTCGCCCACAGCGTCGCGGTGCTGACGAGGTCACCGAGCCGCCTGCCCGCCGAGCTGCCCGGGACCTCGATGTTCGAGAGCTGGAAGATGCTGTCGTCTGTGAACGAGCAGGCGGCGAGGTCGTCCCTGAGCAGCGAAGGCGCCTCCCGTTCCCCGAGGGATGTCAGCGAGGCGGCGATCTGCTCTGTGCGGATCGAGAAGGACTCCTTCACGGCGAAGGCACAGGGCGCGATGTCGGTGTTGACCTCCGTCATGACGCTTCGCCCGGCAGAGATGTTGGCCGCCGCCGAGCCGTGCACCGGGAGGTCCGAGATCACGGTGACGGCCAGCACGACGACGACGCCGAAGCTCACCACCAGCGCGCGCCGGCGGTACCAGGGCTGCCGTGGCGCCTCGTCCATTTCGGCGCCCACGGGCGCCTTGGCCGGCCCGGGGCTCATCGGGTGTCCTCGACACGCGTGGCGTAGGTCGCGATGCCAAGCGCGAAGCGGCTGATCTCGGCTTGGGGAAGAACGAACCTGCCCGACGGCCTCGCCTCGTTCGCGAAGGGCGAGGCGCGGTAGGAAAAGCGGCCCTTGCCGTCGAGGAAGTACATGACGTCGTTGTGGGCGACGGTGCGGGTCGCCGTGTCGAAGCTGACCGAGATCCCGTACGCGCGCCACACGCTGTTCAGCTCAGCGAGAGGCCCGGTCAACATGTGCCAGTTCGCGAACGCTCCGAGCTTGGTCGTCGCGAGCGCCCTGTCCAGGCCCGAGACGGCCGTGGAAGCCGGATCGGTGTTGACGGTCAGAAAGCTGACGTCCCCGGCCCGAGGGCCGAGGTCGGCTTCCGCGCGCCGGATCTCAGCTCCGAGGACCGGGCAGATGTCGTTGCACCGCCCGTCGAAGAAGGTGAGCACGACCACCTTGCCGTGGTAGCGGGAGAGCGAGATCGTCCGGCCGCGCTCGTCCACGAGAGAAAACGGGCGGGCACCTCCCGGCGTCATGCTGGCGAGGCCGATGAACGACGCCAGCTTGCCGGGCACGGGGGTGCCGCGCTCGCCGGCGGCGGTTGGGGCCCGTCCCGGTCGGGTCGTCGTCGTCACCGCCGGCGCCGACGGGTTGAGCCCGACCGCGCTCAGCAGATGCTCCAACAAAGCGCCCCCGATGCCGAGCGCGGCGGCGGCGGCCAGGACCACGTACCAGAACTTGCGGGGGATCCGCGATGGTCCGGCCGCGAGGGCCGCCGCCCTGTCGACTGGGGTTACGGGCTGCATGTCGATCGACGAGGATAGCTCTCCTGTCATCGACTCAGACGCGGCCATGCCTGCTCAGAGGGATGGCCGCTCTCACCACGGATGGACGACGGCGTCCACTCCCATGGCGAGAAACACCACGGTGAGGTACGTGATCGAGAAACCGAACACCTTCATCGCCCTTCCCGGGCTCGGATCCTGCCAAAGGCGGACCGTCTGGCCGATGAAGCCGGCGCCGAGCACGAAGGCTGAGACGGTATAGACGAGGCCGAGGTGTGCCGTCGGGACGAGGACGAAGGAGAGCGCCACGAGGGCCACCGTGTAGTAGAGGATCTGGCGCGTGACCTTGCCCATGTCCGCGACGGACGGGAGCATCGGCACGTGTGCCGCCGAGTAGTCGTCCCGGTAGCGGACCGCCAGCGCCCAAAAGTGCGGAGGCGTCCAGAGGAAGATGAGGGCGAACATCACGAACGGCGCCAGGGAGAGCCGGCCGCTGACGGCGCTCCAGCCGACGAGCACAGGGACGGCGCCTGCCGCGCCGCCGATGACGATGTTCTGGGGCGACGACCTCTTCAGCCACATTGTGTAGACGCCGAGGTAAAAGGCCGTCGCCGAGACGGCGAGGACCGCCGACAGCAGGTTCACCGCCGTCGCGAGCAGGGCGAAGGCCGCCACCTCGAGGCACGCCGCGAACACCACGGCTGCACGCGGGCTGATCATGCCGGTCACGAGGGGCCGGTTCCTGGTGCGCCGCATCACGGCGTCGATGTCCCGGTCGTAGACCATGTTCATGGCGTTGGCACCCCCCGCGGCGAGGGTTCCGCCCAGCACGGTGAGCACGATCAGGCGGATGGAGGGCACGCCTTTGGCGGCCACGAACATCGTTGGAACGGTCGTGATGAGCAGCAACTCGATGATCCGCGGCTTGGTGAGGGCGACGTAGGCCTTGAGCCGGTCTGCGACCCCGGGCGCGCTGACGTCGCGCACGGGCGACAGGGCCGCGTTCATGGCAGAAGCGCACCACAGCCCGGGGGAACATTCCTCAGTAGTGCCTACTGGAATTCCCGACGACGTCTACGGAGCGCCACCCGGTTCCGGGCCGCCCGCAGCCGGCGACCTGGGCTCTTCCGCGGTATCGAGAATCGCTCCTCGCCCTGTCGAGATCAGGGTGGCCATAGATACACTCGGGCGTGCACAAATGGCCGCTGGTCGGTCGGAGCGGTGAACTGGGCCAGCTGCTCGCGGCAGTCGTCGAGCGACGGGGCGCCGTCGTCGTCGGAGCGGCCGGGGTCGGCAAGACAACTTTGGTGACGACCTGCCTCGAGATCGCCCGCGAGCGGGGCATGGCCGTGGCGTCGACGATCGCGACCCGCGCCTCGCGTGGGCTGCCTTTCGGGGCCTTCGCCTCCATCCTGCCCCCCGATTCGGGCTCCGACCGCCTCTGGTGGGGCGACCACGGCGAGCTGTTGCGGCGTTACGCGCGGGCGCTCGTCGAGGCGGCGCAGGGTCAGCCGCTCGTCGTCTTCGTGGACGACGCCCACCTCCTCGACGACGGATCGGCGACGCTGCTTCACCAGCTCGCCCGGACCGGTTCGGCGACGGTGGTGGCCGCCGTGCTCTCGGGTGAGCCCGCGCCGGACGCCGTCGTGGCGCTGTGGAAGGACGGTCCTGCGGAGCGCCTCGAGATGCAACTTCTCGAGGACGCGGCCGTCAACGGGCTGCTCGTCTCGGTGCTGGGCGCGCCGGTTGACGCGGCCTCGGTGCGGCAATTCGCCGAAAGGTGCCAGGGCAATCCGATGATCCTGCGCGAGCTCGTCACCGGTGCGCTCGAGACCGGCTCTTTTGCCGACGAGGGTGGGGTCCTGCGCCTTTCCGGGCCGATGAGGCCGACGGGCCGCCTCGTCGAGCTGGTGGCGCTGCGCCTGCGGGACCTCACCGGGGACGAGAGGTCCTTCCTGGAGCTGCTCGCCCTGGGCGAGCCGCTCGGACAGGCGACCGCCACCCAGCTGGCCGATCCGGCCTCGATCGAGCTGCTCGAGCACAAGGGGCTTGTCGCGAGCCGAACTGACGGTCGCAGGGTCCAGCTCAGGTTGGCCCATCCCGTGTACGGAGACGTGGTCCGTGTCGGTATCAGCGGCCTTCGGGAGCGGGCGATGGCACGGGCTCTGGCCGGGAGGATCGAGGAGGCGGGCGCACGACGCCGGGAGGACGTCCTGGTGGTGGCTTCCCTGCGGCTCGCAGGTGGGGGAGGCAGCGCTGACCTCCTCCTCGCCGGGGCCATGGCTGCCCGGGTACGCAACGACCATGCCCTCACCGAGCGCCTGGCCCGGGCGGCGATCGACGAAGGGGGCGGGTTCGACGCCCGGCTCGTCGCCGCTGAGGTCGCCCACTTCCAGGGGCGGGCGGAGCAGGCCGACAAGGAGCTGGCCGCGCTCGCGGCCGAGGCCGCCACCGACGCCGAGCGGGCCCGCGTGGCGATCGTGCGTTTCGACAACGCCTACCTCTCGCGCGGAGTCGTCGACCTCCGCCTGTTGCAGGAGGCCGAGGTCGAGGTGACCGACCCGTTCTGGTGCGACGAGCTGTCGGCGAGGCGCTTTTACGTCACGAGCATGAGCAGCGGCCCGAGGGCGACGGTCCAAGCCGAGTCGAGCCTGCTTGTGGGCCACCGAAGCGCGCCGCCGACGGCGGTTCATCTCCTCGTCTACAGCCTTGCCCGCCTCGGGCGCCTCGGGCGAGCGCAGGAACGGCTCGACCTTTTGAGCGAGCCGGACGCCGTGCCCGCCGCCGACGAGCACTGGGAGAGATGGGCCCTTTTCGCAGATCGGGCACGGGTGCTCATCTACGGCGGTCGCCTGCAGGAGGCCGAGCAGATGCTCACGGCCGCCTACGGCCTGGTCGTCGGCCAGCCGGCCGCCGAGGCGCGGGCGTACGTGGCCGGGCAGCTCGCCGTTTTGCACCTGGAGCAGGGCCGGGCTCAGAGTGCGTTCTTGAGCGCGAGCGAGTCCTACAGCCTCTTCCGGCAGCTCGGGCGGGCCTACTCGGCGCGCTGGTCCTACGCCACGGCGGCCGAGGCCCTGGCGCTGGCCGGCCGGGCGGCGCAGGCGGCCGAGACGCTCGCCGCCCACGACGCCCTCGACCTGCCGCCGGCGCTGTTGAACGAGACCAACCTGCTCCGGGCCCGCGCCTGGACGGCGGTGGCGGCGGGTGACCTCCCCGGTGCGCGTCACCAACTGGAGGCCGCGGCTGATCTCGGGGAGGAGATCGGCGACCTCGTCGGCGCCACGAGCGCCCTGCACGACCTCGCCCGCCTCGGGCGTGCCCGTCATGTGGCAGCCCGGCTCGCGGCCCTCGCCGACGATGTCGAGGGCGACTTCGTCGCGGCCCGCGCCTCGTACGCGACCGCTCTTGCCGCCCGGAACAGCTCGGCGCTCGACAAGGTCTCCCACGACTTCGAGGTGCTCGGGGCGATCCTCTATGCCGCCGAGGCGAGCGCCGAGTCCGCCGCGGCGCTCCGCCAAGCCGGCGAGACGCGTAAAGCCGCGGGCGCACAGCAGCGGTCCTCGCGGCTCCTCGCCCGGTGCGAGGGGTCCGTCACGCCGTCGGTCCGTCCCGTCACGGCCCGCATTCGCCTGACGCCGGGCGAGCTCGACGCCGCGCTGCAGGCGGCGGCAGGTCGCACCAACAAGGAGATCGCCGGCAACATGCAGCTCTCGGTCCGGACCGTGGAGTCCAACCTGCAGCGCGTCTACGAGAAGCTCGGGGTTTCCGGGCGTCGCGAGCTGGCCGACGCGCTCAGCGACGGGCCCGCGGTCTCGAAGTGAGCCGCGCCGCGCCTCGCAGAGCTCTGCCGCCTCCTACGATCTTGTGTTCGGCGCCGCGCGTGCGTGGCGACAACCGTGCACGGTTTGATCTGAGGGGGGGTTAGCCGGCCATGCCAGGCATGGGATCAGGGCTCGGCACGAACAACCCCATCATCGTCGGGGCCTTCAGGAGCCTGCTCGAGCACCAGGCACTTGTCATCCTCGTGCTGCTGGCGCTGCTCGCCGTCGGCTGGAACCTGCTGAGAGCCGCCCAGCTCCGCCGCCTCAAAGACAGCGGCGTGCGACCCGAGCAGCCGCTCAACCCCGAGCCGGATGCGCGGCGCCTCCTGCGGATCAGTTTCGGGCTCATCTGGATCTTCGACGGCATCCTCCAGGCCCAGGCCTCGATGCCCCTCGGAATGACGACTCAGGTGATCCAGCCGAGCGCGGCAGCCTCGCCCCACTGGGTGCAGCAGATCGTCAACGCCGGGGGGACCATCTGGAGCAACCACCCGATCACGGCGCCGGCCTCGGCTGTTTGGATCCAGGTCGGTCTCGGCATCTGGTTGCTCGTGGCCCCCCGGGGCAACTGGTCACGACTCGGCGGTCTGGCGAGCGCCGGCTGGGGGCTCGTCGTCTGGGTGTTCGGGGAGAGTTTCGGGGGGATCTTCGCCCCAGGTCTCAGCTGGGCTTTCGGCGCGCCGGGAGCCGTTGTCTTCTACTGCATCGCCGGCGTTCTCGTCGCCCTGCCGGACCGGTCCTGGACGAGCCGCCGGCTCGGACGGGGGATCCTCGCCGGCACCGGTCTGTTCTTCGTCGGGATGGCCGTGTTGCAGGCCTGGCCCGGCCGCGGCTTTTGGCAGGGCCAGCTCCATGCGAGCTCAGCCCCCGGGAGCCTCACGGCGATGCTCCAGCAGATGGCCAAGACACCCCAGCCGCGGGCGCTGTCTTTGTGGGTGTCGAGCTTCGCCTCTTTCGACGCCGCCCACGGCTGGGCGGTCAATCTCTTCCTCGTGGTCAGCCTGGCCGCGCTCGGCTTGGCCCTGTTGAGCGGAAGGCCGCGTCTGCTCCGTTACGCCATCGCGGCAGCCGTCGTCCTCTGCCTGGCCGACTGGGTGCTCGTGCAGGATTTCGGTTTCCTCGGCGGCGTGGGGACGGACCCGAACAGCATGATCCCGATGGCGATCGTGTTCACCGCGGGCTATGTGGCCCTGACGCGATTCGCCGAGGCCGAGGTGCCCGAGCCCGTGGCGGCCGATCGCCCGGCGACGGCCGTGCGGCCGTCGCTCAAGGAGCGCCTGACGGCGCGGCCCGCCTACAGCTTCCGGGTCCTCGCAGCTCTCTGCGCCATCGGCGTCACCCTGGTGGGCGCCGCTCCGATGGCCGTGGCCTCGACCAACCCGAATGCGGACCCCATCGTCTCCCAGGCGATCGACGGCACGCCGCAGGCGGTCAACTACGCGGCCCCCGGGTTCGCGCTGTCCAACCAGAGCGGGAAGCCCGTCTCGCTCTCGAGCCTTCGCGGCAAGGCGGTCGCCCTCACTTTCCTGGACCCGGTCTGCGTCTCGGACTGCCCGATCATCGCCCAGGAGCTCGTGGCGACCGATCACATGCTCGGATCAGCGGCCCGCCGCGTCGTGCTCGTCGCCGTCGTCATCAACCCCGTCTACCGCTCGTCGGGCTACCTCGTGGCCTTCGACCGCCAAGAAGGCCTCCAGCACCTGGCGAACTGGGACTTCCTCACGGGTTCGGCGGCGCAGCTGCACAGCATCTGGGAGTCGTTCGGGATCCTCGTCCAGTACTCGACCGGCGGCGCCATGCTCGCCCACAGCGACCTGGCCTATGTCATCGACGGCAGGGGCCGTGCCCGCTACATCGTCGACACCGACCCTGGCCCAGGCACCCAGGTGACGAAGTCGTCCACCTCATCGGTCCTCGCGGGCGCCATCCGCAGCGTGCTGGGACCATGAGCTACGTCGTAGACAACTGGTCCTTCGACCCCTTCCTGATCGTCGTGGCGGCGATCGTCGTCTTGCACGAGGCGGGCCTGTCCAACCTGCGCCGCCGCTCGCGCCCCGAGCGGGCACGGGCGCGACGCCGCAAGTCGCTCGCGTTCTACGGCGGGCTCGGCGTTCTCCTTCTCGCCGTCGTCTCGCCCATCGACTACTGGGCCTCGGACTACTTCTTCGTCCACATGATCGAGCACATATTGATCATGTTCCTCGCCCCGGTCCTCATCGTCGCCGGGGCTCCCTGGCTCCCCCTCGTCCACGGCCTCCCGGTGGGCGTGCGGCGCCGGCTCGGACGCGCCGTGCTGCTCGGCGATTGGGCGAGGCCGCTCCGGGCCATCGGCCGCTTCGCGACCAACGGCATCGTCGCCGTCCTGCTGTTCAACATCTCCATGGTGCTGTGGCACATCCCGGTCCTGTTCGACCTCGCAGAGCGGAACCAACCCGTCCACATCTGGCTCATGCACTCGTCGTTCTTCGTGACGGGCGTGCTGTTCTGGCTCCAGCTCATCCCGTCGCACCCGATCAAGCCGAAGCTCTCCACCCTCGGGGGGATCTGGGCCATCCTCGCCAGCAACGTCGTCATGATCTTCCTGGCGATGTCCTTGAGCATCTTGTCCTCGGCCTCGTGGTACTCGGTCTATGACCACGTGGCCGGCGTACAGCTCTCCGCCTTCGCCGACCAGCAGATCGGCGCGGCCATCTTGTGGGTCTGCGGCGACTTCTGGGCCTATCCGATGCTCGTGATCCTCATCGGCAGGGCCATCCGCGAAGAGGGGAGCGGGAGCGCCCTTTTGGACAAGATGCTCGGCAGGCGTTTCGCCGTCAGCCTCGAACGGACCGACTAGGTCCCTCGGGCGCGCCCCGACCGGCGCTGTTTGGGGTTGGGGGCGGGTCTGATGCCAGACTGGCCGCGTGGCGAGCATTGTCGTTGCACACCCGCAGGCGAGATCAGCGGGGGCGGGCCTCTGGCGACGCACCAACGGCGCCAGCTTCGCCATGGTCGCGCTCGGGGCGGCGATGTGGGGCACCGACCCCGTCCTGCGCCAGGGCCTCGCCCTCCACATGCCGTCGGCGGCCATAGTCGCCTTCGAGCAGGCGCTTCCCACGGCACTGCTCGCGCCGTTCGTCTGGCGGGGGCTGCGCCGGGCGTTGCGATCCTTCGACCGGCGTGACTGGTTGGCGCTAATCGTGCTGGGATGTGGATCGTCGGCCCTGGCGACGCTGCTGTTCACGATGGCGTTCACCTACGGCCGGCCGGACACTCCCGTGCTGTTGCAGCAGGTCCAGCCCCTCTTCGCCGTCGCCGGTGCCCGCCTGCTGCTCGGCGAGCGCCTGCAGCGCCGTTACGGCCTCTACCTGCTCGGCGGGCTCGTCGGCTCGTACCTGGTCGCCTTCGCCCACCCCTTGGCCCTCGGCGGGGTCGCAGGGTGGGCACCGGCGCTGCTGGCGGTCTCGGCGGCGGCGTTGTGGGGGCTCGGCACGGTGCTCGGCCGTCGTCTCGGGGCAAAGATCCCCTTCGGCGAGCTGACGGCCCTGCGCCTTTTCGCCGGGCTCCTCGCGGCCCTCATCGCCCTCGGGGCGACCGGCGACGGCTCCGCCTACTTCCACATGAACGCCAAGGCGGTGCTCGCCCTCGTCCTGCTGGCACTGGTACCGGGCCTGCTCAGCCTGCTCGTCTATTACCGGGGTCTGCGCGGGACACCGGCATCGGCTGCCACGCTCGGCGAGCTGACGTTCCCCGTCACGGCGCTCGTGCTCGACTACCTCGCCTTCGGAACGACCCTGTCGGGCACCCAGTGGGTCGGCCTGGCCGTGCTGGTGGCGACGATCACCTCCATGGGCGTGCTGCGCGCCAACGGCACGCCGACGGGAGTCGAGGTCCCGCAACTGGAGCCGGGCACGGAGCGGAGCTCACCATCCCGGAGCGCCGCCTGACGCAGTCAGGCGGGATCGCTCCGGCTGCTTAACGGGCCGTTCACACTGCGCACACGGCCAGGTAACGGGGCCCGCCTAACCTCACCCCTGGTGATTTGGTGCACCGGCTCATGAGCGAGCCCAGATCCGGAAAAGTGGCCTCGAGCGCCGGCTCCGGCAACGGACCGCTGCGGGGCCACGGCCTGCTGGCAAAGCTGGGCTGGGCGCTCCGCTCCGACGCGGGTCACGGGAGGCCCCGCAACGAGGATTTCGCCGGCGTGTTCGCGCCGACGACGCCCGACGACGCCTGGGACAGGGGGCCGTTGTTCGTGGTCTGCGACGGGCGCGGTGACAACGGGGCCGGAGCCCTGGCGAGCCGGACCGCGGTCGAGGCCGCCCTTGCGGAGTGGACCGGCCCCGATCCAAGTGGGGCCGCCGTGGCCATCCGGGCCGCGGCTAGCGCCGCGAACGACGCGGTCTGCGCAGCCGCCCGCACAGGCGGGCAGCCCGGGATGGCGACCACCTTCACGGCTCTCACCCTCGCCGGGCGCGAAGCGGTCATCGTCCACCTCGGCTACAGCAGGTGCTACCTCGTTCGAAGCGGCATGTGCACCCAGCTCACGGCCGACCACGCCGTGGTCGAAGAGACATGGCCCGAGGTCCCGCCGGGCCTCGAGCCGCCGGGCAGCGAACCGCCGCACCCCGAATCCCCGGGCCGGCGGCCGCAGCTCCTCGGGGCCCCGGGGAGCGAGGGGGCGGTCCAGGTTGACCTGTTCATGGCCGACACGGAGGCAGGCGACGTCTTCGTGCTGTGCTCCGACGGCCTGTCGCAGGCAGTGACCCCCGGCGAGATCGCGCAATGGGCGGGGGCGGTCGGCGCGCCTGCGGCACCGACGGTCGTGGACGCGGCGGAGGAGCTCGTCGACATGGCGCTCGAGGCGGGCGCGAGCGACAACGTGACGGTCCTTGTCGTGAAGGTGACGACGAACCGAGCAGTGCCTGCGACGGGGTCGCGTCGCCCCTTTTTCCGGCGAGACCGGCGGTGGCGCGCCTTCACCCCGCCGAGGTAGCGGTCAGGTCTCGTTGCTGAGGGGCGGGGCGTCGAGCGCACAGTAATTGGGCCCGGGTACGTCCGCGCCGCCGTGCCCCGGGCTCTCGGGCGCGGGATTGCGGATGCCGATGGCGGCGATGATCCCCCCGAGCACGCACAATGCGGCGGTCATGATCATCGCCTTGCGGAAGCCCTGCGAGAGCTCGTGGGCATGGGCGTAGCTCTTGCCCGATATCCCGGCCAGGGCCGGGAGCACCGCCACGGCGAGCAGACTGCCCACGCGGGCGACGTAGTTGTTGACCGCGGAGGCGATGCCGGCGTTCTCGGCCGGAGCCGCCGCGAGAGCGGTCGTGGTCAGGGGGGCGACGGTGATGACGAGCCCGAGGCCGAAGACGAGCACGGCAGGAAGCACGCCCGCGACGTAGGAGGACGAGACGGTGCTGCGGATCAAAAGGGCCAGCCCTGCGCCGACCACGACCGGCCCGAGGCCCATCTGCAGGCGGGGGCCGATCCTCGTCGCGAGCCGGCCGGAGCGTGCCGAGCCGAGCAGCATCACGACCGTCAGCGGGATGAGGGACGCCCCCGCCTCGAACGGGCTGTAGTGGTTGACGACCTGCAGTTCCACCGGCAGGAGGAACAGCCCTCCCCCCAGCGCGGCATAGACGATCAGGGTCACGCCGTTCGTCACGGAGAACTGCCTTGCTCCGAACAACCCGAGGGGGAGCATCGGAGCTGTCGCGGCGCGCTCGACGAGCACGAAGGCGACGCCGGCGGCGAGCGCGACCGCCAGCACCGCCAGCACGGTGGGGGAGCTGAACCCCCGCGCGGGTCCTTCGATGAGCCCGTAGGCGAGCCCGGCGAGGAACACCATGCCCAACCCCGCTCCGGTCACGTCGGTACGGCGGCTCGCGTTCGGGTCCCTCGACTCCGGGACGTGCTTGACGGAAATGACGAGCACCAGGGCGGCTATGGGGATGTTGATGAAGAAGATCCACCGCCAGGACGCCGCGGCGATCAGGTAGCCGCCAAGCAGGGGGCCGGCTGCCGCGGCCAGACCTCCGAGGCCCGACCAGGCCCCGATGGCGCTGCCGCGGTCCTCGGGCGAGAACGAGGCCTGCAAGATTGCGAGGCTGCCCGGGGTGAGGAGCGCCCCCCCGATCCCCTGCACGACCCGGGCGACGATGAGGGCGTTGGAGTCGGGGGCGAGAGCGCAGGCGGCGGAGGAGACGGCGAACCAGATGACCCCGGTGCAGAAGACCCGCCTGCGTCCGAAACGGTCGCCGAGCGATCCTCCGAGCAGCAGGAGCGCCGCCAAAGTCAGCGTGTAGCCGGTCACGACCCACTGCAAGGTGCCGATCGTGGCGGTGAAGTTGCGCCCGATCGTGGGCAGCGCGATGCCGACGACGGTGGAGTCGATCATCGCCATGCCCGAGCCGAGGACGGTGGCGGCGATCACCCACCTTCCGGCGCCGGAGCTGTACGCCAGGCCCTTGGAGGTCCCCACCGGGGGTCAGCTTAAGCCCGAGCTGTTGCTCTCACGCGGGCCAGACGAGGACGTTGCGGCCCTTGACCTGGCGGGACCGGAGCCTGTCGAGCGCCACCGGCACCTCTGCGAGCGGGTAGCGGGTGTCGATGACCGTACGTATCAGCTCATCGGCGGCGAGCTGCACGGCTGTCTCGAGGTCGCGCTTGGAGGCGGCGACCGAGGACACGATCCTGGTCTCGGACAAGATGAGCTCGACGGGGTGGATCTTGAGCTCGTCGGAGGTGTAGCCGATCGACACGAAGGTGCCCCGGCGCGCGAGAGCCCTGATGCCGGCGAGCATGCTGGCGCTCGTGCCGACGAGCTCGAAGAAGTGGTCCGAGCCGGCTCCGCCGGTCAGCGCGCGGACCTGGTCCGCGACCGGGTCGTAGCCGTCGGAGGCGAGGACGACGCTCGCGTGGGCACCCACGCCTTCGGCGAGGGCGGCCTTCTCGTCCGAGTCGGCGATGGCGACGACCCTGGCGCCAGCCGCCTTCGCCACCTGGATCACCATGAGCCCGACACCGCCCACCCCGTCGACCACGACCGTCTCGCCGAGCGAGACGCCCGCCAGCCGGACGGCGTGCACGGCCGTCATGCCGGCGCAGCTCAGCAGTGCGGCCTCCTCGAAGGAGACCTCGTCGGGCAGCGGCACGAGGTTCTCGACCGGGACCGCGATCAGGTCGGAGAAGGTGCCGTGCAGCGTGAAGCCCAGCTGGCCCGTCGGATCGGTGCAGATCTGAGCGTTGCCGCTCAGGCACCAGCTGCAATGGCCGCAGCCGATCATGTTGTAGACGGCGACGCGCCGCCCCGGCGCGATGGCGCTGCCTTGCGGGGCGCTTAAGACGATCCCTGCGGCCTCGTGACCGATCACGAACGGATAGCTCGGCGGCTCGAACAGAGCGTCGAGGATGTGCAGCTCTGTCCCGCACACTCCGGCGGCGCGGGTCTCGACCAGCGCCCAACCGGGGCGGTCCGGCTCGGGGAAGTCGCGTACGGCGAGCTCCCCCCGACTCTCGAGAACAGCTGCTTTCATCTCAATCCTCCATTGGTCTTCTCTGGCGTCTGCCTCATTCGGCATATCTCGTCTGGCATCTGACTAATCCGGCGCAAGGAGCCGCCCCGGCCCATCGCCATGATCGGGCGCGTCGAGCCGGTCCGGCCCATCGAGCCCAAGGACGGCGGCGAGGTTGTCGCCCATGATCGCCTGCAGCCGCGCCTGCGGGATCGGCTCGATCCCGGAAGCCTCGGCCTCCTCGTTCACCGTGAGGAGCTTCTCGCGCAGCGCCACGGGGTCGTAGAGGAATCCCGGATAGTCGGTCCCGAAGAAGAGCTTCTCGAGCGGCACGAAGAACGGCCCGAGCGAGGAGAGCCATGCGAGGAGCTCACGCCGGCTCACGGTCGCAAGGTGGTAGCTGAGGTCCGCGTAGAAGTTCGGGTGCTTGGTGAGGAGGAACATCGCCTCTCGGACCCAGGGGATGCCGCAGTGGGCGATTATCAGCCGGAGGTCACGAAGCTCACGCCCGATGTCGTCGAGAAGGGCCGGGCGCCCGAGCTCCATCTTGGCGTCGATGCGCGTCGAGCCCGCCTGGTGCACCATCACCGTTATGCCGAGCTCCGCCGCCTTCTCGAAGATCGGGAAGCCGAGCTCGCGGTCGTTCGGCGCCCAGTGCTGGTACATGGGGTAGAGCTTCACGCCCGTCAGGCCCAGCTCCACCACCGAGCGCTCCAGCTCCTCGAGCGCGTAGCGGACGCCGCGGTAGCAGGGGTTGACCGAGCCGAAACCGATGAAATGCCCGGGGTGCGAGCGGACGACGGCGGCGATGTAGTCGTTGCACTTCTCGGGATGCGGCGGACCGGCGACGTCGGTCACGCCGTCGGTGTCGACAGTGCCGATGAGGCGCCCCTCGAGGAGCTGGGGCGACATGGCGAGGATGACCATCTTGTCGAAGCCCGGGTGGTCCCTGATGCTCTCCGCGGGCCCGGTCACGGGGAAGCCGTCGTGGTGGAAGCCGACCTCCTCCCACTCGGCGTCCGTCGGCAGCCGGTGGCTCGGGAGAAGGCCGCGGCTGCGGTAGATGCAGAGCGACCCCTCTCTCCCGTACGCGGTCGTGAAGTCGCGGTCCGCCGACAGGCTGAGGATGTGCGTGTGGGCGTCGATCTGCACGTTCAGTGGGTCCCCGGGTCCGGGTCGGGGACCACCATCCGCCCGAGGACTGTGGTGAAGGCCTCGTTCGCCTTGGCGCAGACGAGCTCCTCGTCGACGGTCGTCATCTTCCGGCCGGCCATGACGACCTTGCCGTCGATGATCGTCGTGTCGACACAGCTGCCGTTGGCGGCGAAGACGAGGTGCGAGTAGAGCTGGGCGGTGTGCTCCGCGAGCAGGGGCACGAACATCGGGCCGGAGAGGTCGATGAGGATGAGGTCCGCCTTCCATCCGGGCGCGAGGCGGCCTGTCTCGTGGCCGAGGGCGCGGCCGCCGTTTCGCGTAGCCATGCGCAAGATGTCGGCGGGTTGGCCGAGACTCGCGTCCTGGCGCACGGCCCGGTGGATGATGGAGGCGAGCTTGACCGTCTCGAAGAGGTCCCGGCTGTTGTTGCACTCGGCCGCGTCGTGGCCGAGGCCGACGTTGATCCCGGCCGCGAGCATCTCGGGCAGTCGAGCCACACCGTTGCCGAGCTTGGCGTTCGAGCCCGGGTTGTGCGAGATGTGCGTGCCCGTCTCGGCCATGAGGGAGATCTCGCGGTCAGAGAGCCACACGCAGTGCGCCGCGACGCAGTCGGGGCCGAGGACCCCGCAGTCGTAGGCGACCTCGGTCGGGCGCCTGCCGAAGCGCTCGAGAGAGTTGTCGACCTCGGTCATGGACTCGTTCAGGTGGATGTGGAACTTGATCCCGAGCTCGTCGGCCAACGCGCGGGCGTCGCGCAGCAGCTGCTCGCTCGCCATCGGGAGCCACTCGATGCCGACGGCGATCTCGATGCGACCCCCTCCGGCATTGTGCTTGGCGGCGTGGGCCGCCCGGGTGTCATCGAGCGAGTCGAGGTCGTGCTCGGGGTCGGCGATGTCGTTGGAGAGCACGGCGCGGATCCCGATCTCCTCAGCCGCGGTGGCGAGGCCTTCGAGACGGCGGTACATGTCGTTGACAGTCGTCACGCCGCATTTGATCGACTCGCAATAGCTCGCCAGCGCGGCCCAGTAGGCGGTCTCGTCGTCGAGGGCGCGGATGGCCGGGTACCAGAGCGTGTCCAGGTACTCCCACAAGGGGAGGTGGTCGCTCCAGCCCTTGGCGATGGCGGTGTGGTAGTGCAGGTCGACGAGCCCGGGCATGACGGCCTTGCCGGAGGCGTCGATCACCTTGCCGGCGGGCCGGGGCGCCTTGTCGGCCGGTCCGACGTAGGCGATCTTGTCGTCCTCGAGCACGACCGTGCCGCCGACGAGGACCGTGTCGTCGTCGTCCAAGGTGACGACGATGCCGTTTGTGATCGTCGTGCGCTCCATATCGCCCCCGTTCACGAACGCCCGATCGACTGGCCGGACTGCTGCCGGGTCGGCTGCAGGTCGACCCAGATCGACTTCGAGACAAGGTAGGGCTCGAGCGCTTCGGGGCCGAGCTCCCTCCCGAAGCCAGACTGCTTTCGACCACCGAAGGGCACCGAGACGTCGAACATGCCGTAGGTGTTGACCCAGACCGTGCCGACCTCGAGGCGCTCGGCGAGGCGCATCGCCTTGGCCGTGTCGCTCGACCAGATGCCCGCCGCCAGCCCGTAGGCAACGTCATTGGCGAGGCGTTCGAGCTCTTCGGGGTCGCTCCAGGAGATCACCGACAGCACAGGGCCGAATATCTCCTCCTGGGCGACGTGCATCGTGTTGCTCACACCCGCGATGACGGTGGGCTGGAGGAAGTAACCGCCCTCCAGGCCCTCGATGGTCGCGGCTGCGCCGCCCGCCACGACCTCGGCCCCGTCGCTTCGCGCGCCGTCGATGAAAGACTGCACCCGCTCGCGGTGACGTGCAGAGATGAGCGGCCCCATGTCGGTCGTCGGTGCGAGCCCGTGGCCGAGCCTGATGCCCCGCGCCTTTTCGGCCAGCCGCTCGACCAGTTGCTCCGCGATCGGCTCTTCCACAAAGAGCCGGGAGCCCGCCACGCAAGCCTGTCCCTGGTTGAAGAAGATCCCTCCGAAGGCCCCGGCCAGCGCCTTGTCGAAGTCCGCGTCGGCGAAGACGATGTTCGGGCTCTTCCCGCCGAGCTCCAGGTTCACCGGCTTCAGGTCGTCCGCCGACGCCCGCAGGATCTGCTTGCCGGTGGCCGTCTGTCCGGTGAAGGCGATCTTGCGCACCCCCGGATGCTTGACGAGGGCGGCGCCGATCTCGGGGCCGCCGATGAGCACGTTGACCACTCCGGCCGGGAAGCCCGCCTCCTCCACGAGGTGGGCGAAGCGGAGGGTCGACAACGGCGCCAGCTCCGAGGGCTTCACGACGACAGTGCAGCCGACGGCGAGGGCGGGACCGAGCTTGTAGGCGACCTCGAGCAGGGGGAAGTTCCAGGGCGTGATGGCGGCGACGACCCCGACCGGCTCACGACGCCCGATGGTCAACATGTCGCCGATGGAGTTCGGATAGAGGGTCCCGGAGAGCTTGGTCGTCCAGCCTGCGTAGTAACGAAACAGCTCGGCCGTGAGGGCGATGTCGACCGCCCGGGCCTCTCCGATCGGCTTGCCGTTGTCGAGCACCTCGATGACGGCGAGCTCCTCGAGATGCTCGTCGACGAGGTCGCCGAGCTTCCACAGCAAGGCGGCCCGCATCGTCGGCGCCGTCTCGCGCCAGATGCGAAACGCCCTTTCTGCGGCCTCGACCGCCGCGTCCACCTCCGGCTCACCTGCCACCGGTACCTGCGCCAGAACCTCCCCCGTGGCCGGGTTGAGCGTCGAGAGGCTCGCTCCGGTGCTCACCCACTCGCCGCCGATGAACAGGCGCTGCTCGCGCCGGAGGAACTCGATGCTCGGATCCGTAACCGTCGTCATCTCCACCCCTTCCCGCCGGGATGAGGACCATCCCGGGCGAACCCCCTATGTCCCTACCGAGCGGTTGTCCCTACGGGCGCCGGTCGGACGGCCGGTAGGCCATGTCCCAGAACTCGACCTCGTAGCGCGTCGAGGCGTCGAAGATCACCTGCAGGCGCCCGAAGCTCTCCTCGCCCGGCTCGGCGAGCCGATCGAGAAGGCTCGTCGTCACCTCGACGAGCTCGGCGTACTCCGGATTGCCGAAGACGGCGATCCAGTCGGCGTAGATCGGGTCGTCCGGCTTCGCGTCCGCGATGTCCGTCCCGATCTCGCCGTAGCTCCACTGGCAGGGCAGCACGGCGGTGAGCCCTTCGGCACAGCTCCCGAGTGCTGCCGTGGCGAGCAGGTGCCGCGTGTAGGCGTAGGTCGTCGGCTCCATGCTCGCGGCGCCCCGTGCCACTCCCGGGTCGCCGCCGAGGCGCGTGAGGAAGGCCCGGTTGGCAGGCAGCTCCACGTCGATCACCTGTCCGAGGATGCGCCCGAGGATCGCGAGCGCTTCGGTGTCGGGCGCTTTGGCGGTGATGCAGGCGATGGCGCGCACGTAGTCCTCGAGGTAGGAGATGTTCTGCTCGAAGTAGTGGCGGAAGCGGTCGTGGGGGAGCGTCCCGGCTGCCAGCTCCCGCACCATCGGGTGGCGCACCGCCGCCGCCCAGGCCGCGCCCCCGTGGCGGTGCAGCCTCGCGCAGACCGAGTCCCCCTCCCCTTCGGACATGAGATGCACTACATCAGATACCAGTTCAGCCGTCAAGGCTCTCACCACGCTCTTCGAGCATCCTGAGCTGGTCCTCCCTGACACTGGCAATGTGCTTGCCGAGCGCGGCGGCGGCCGCGTCCGGGTCACGCCGGCGGAGGGCCTCCGCGATGAGGGCGTGCTCGTCGACGGAGGTCTCGAGGCGTCCGGGGATCTCGGCCGTCAGCCGGCCGATCCGGGTGAGATGGGCGCGGAGGTTGTCGACGAGGGCGGCGACCCGGCGGTTGGTCACCTGGGCGAACAGGAAGTTGTCGAACTCGTCGATCGGCTCCTCCAGGGCGTCCGTCCTACCCTCGGCCCTCAGCCGCTCGCCTGCGGCGACGATGTCGTCCAGGTGGGCGAGCGCTTCGACGTCCATCGAGATCGCGGCCTCGCGTACCGCCCATATCTCGAGGAGCTCTCGTAGCTCGTAGAGCTCGACCAGATCGCGGCGGGTGTAGCTCGACACGACGGCACCCTTGAACGAGGTCGACTCGGCGAGGCCCTCTAGCTCGAGGCGGGTCAGGGCCTCGCGCACCGGCGTCTTGCTCACGCCGAGCGACTCGGCGATGGTCGCCTCCCGCAGGGGCTCGCCCGGCGGCAGGCGCAGGTCGATTATGGCCGCCTTGAGCTCCTCGAAGACCCAGTCGGTGATCTTGGCCCGGTCGTGGCGGGTCGAGAAGGCCGACTCGACGGCGCTGGTCCTCGGCGCCCGCTCAATGCGTCTTTCGGCGGCGTCTGTCACGCACGTGCCTCCCTGTCATCTTCGACCGGCCTGTCATCTTCGACCGGCCCGTTCTTTCCGACCTGCTTGTTGGTCTCGACCAGCTCCACCAGCAACCCTCCGCAGGCGGCGGGATGGACGAAGGCGATGCGGGTACCGCCTCCCCCCCGGCGCGGGGCCTCGTCGACCATCCTCGTCCCCAGGCGTCTCAGCTCGGCGAAGGCCACGTCGATGTCCTCCACCTCGAAGGCGACGTGGTGCAGCGCCGGTCCGCGTCGATCGACGAAGCGGTCGACGAGCCCGGGGCCGGTGGCCTCGAGCGTCTGTACGAAGGACCCGCCCACGGGGAACATGCGCTCGAGGAAACCGGAGGCCTCCTCGGTCAAGTCACATCGGAGGCCGAAGAGCGACTCGAGGCCCTCGATCACCTCCTGGCCCCTGTGGGCGAAGGCGACATGGTGGATGCCAAGGACCGTGCAGCCGGGGTGACTTGTCGCGCTCATCCTCCGGTCACCTCCCGCCAGCACCGGGCGAAGTTCCGCACGGTCTCCATCCTCCGATCGCCGAGAGGGAACACGTTGACCGAGTCCGCACCCGCGCCGAGCACCTCCTCGATCCGCGCCCGGGCGTCGGAGAGGTCGCCCGCGAGGGCGACCTTGCGGACGAAGTCGTCGGGCAGGAGGGCCGCCGCGCTCGCCGCCTCTTGGAACTCGCCCCCGCCGTAGACGAGGCGGACCTGCTCGACGAGATCATCGTCAAGGCCCGCCAGCCGGCAGATGACCGGTGCCGTCTGGGGGAACCAGGCGGCGATCGAGCGCGCCCGCTCCAGGGCGAGTGCCCGGTCGTCGTCGATGGCGCCGTAGGCGAAGACGGCGACATGTGGCCGCGATCCGCTCTGGGCGCCGGGCGTTCCGGCGCCGGCGCGGACGCCCGCGTCGATGGAATCGAGCGCCCACCGCAGGGCCTCGGGGAACAAGCCGACGAGGAGGATCACGCCGTCGGCGAGGCGGCCGGCGAGCTCGAGGGTGCGCGGGCCGCTCGCGGAGACGTAGACGGGGATGTCGCGGCGTGCCTCGAAGCGCATGTGCGCCTCGTGGAGCGAGAACGAACCGGCCTCGAGGTCGACCTCGCCGCCCGACCACAGGGCGCGCACGGCCGTTATGGCGGCCTCGAGGTCGGCGAGAGGGCTGGGCCGCAGGCCGAGGGCGAGGAGAGGGCGGTCTCCGGCGCCGATGCCGAGGACCGCACGGCCGCCGGAGATCTCGTCCAGTGTCGCGACGGCACTCGCCGTGATCGCCGGATGCCGGGTGAGCGGGTTCGTGACGGCTGTCCCGAGCGTGAGCCGGCTCGAGCTCAAGGCGGCGAGGGTCATGTAGGCGTAGCAGTTGCGGGCGTGGAGGGAGGAGTCGGTGAGCCAGAGGTTGTCGAAGCCGAGGTCTTCTATCTCGCGCGTCATGGCGGTGAAGGTGACCGGGTCGTCGACGGGCTGGAGGGCGACTCCCGACCGTGGTGCGCTCATCGCTGTCCGCCTTGCGCCGGGCTGCGGGTCTTGTCGTAACGCTCGACCGTGTCGGCGAGAACCGCGATGCCGTCGGCTATCGGTCCGAGGTCTATCCACTCCTCCGGCGTGTGCTCGCCCGCCCCCGTCGTCACTCCGAGGGCGAGGGCGGCCAGGCCCGCCGCGTGCGCGGCGTTGGCGTCGGTGCTCGTCGCGACCTCCCGCCAGGCGACGCCTCGTGCCGCGAGCGCGTCGCGCGCCGCGCTCAAAAGGGGGTGGCCCGGTTCGATGCGGCCGCCGGGGCGGCGCCCGATCTCGGAGAGCTCGACGCTGAGGCCGCCTGCACGCGGCGTGTCGAGCACGGCGCGTGCGGCCGACTCGAGCGACACCAACGTGGCCTCGTCGGCTCCCCGGAGGTCGAGGTC
>Ga0181519_10001192_pt1 | contig 22860 bp, 19 predicted proteins | sample PEATcosm2014_Bin_26_FD_121102 | JGI IMG/M metagenome (GOLD analysis project Ga0181519, IMG submission 121102) | Peatland microbial communities from MTU Mesocosm Facility, Houghton, MI, USA - PEATcosm2014_Bin02_10_metaG | ecosystem: Environmental > Terrestrial > Soil > Wetlands > Peat | place...
TGCCTGCTCGACGAGGTCGACGCGCCCCTGGACGACGCCAACACGGAGCGTTTCTGCCAGCTGGTCCGCTCCATGTCGGAGGCCACCCAGTTCCTCTTCATCACCCACAACAAGCTGGCCATGGAAATGGGCGAACAGCTGGTGGGCGTGACGATGCAGGAGCAGGGGGTATCGCGTATCGTCGCGGTGGATATCGACAGTGCCGTGCGGATGACCGCCGAGGCGGCGTAATTTCCCGCTGTCGCGCGGCCGCCCCGCAGGTGCCGGCATGGGCCGGGCGAGGCGGGCGCCGGTTCCGGGCCGAAGAACTTCGGGCGATGGCCCGCTTATGATCAGGCGATGAGTACCCCATGAGGAGCGAGCTCCAACTGGCACTTCTGGCCCTGGCCGCGCTGATCCTGCTCGGCGTATACGCCCACGGCAAGTGGCAGGAACGACGCCTGTTGCGGCGCATGCGCGACCGCCTGCATGGCGGCGTGGGCGATGCGCTGCTCGATGCCGCCGCGGTGCCGCGGCGCAAGGAGGCGTTCTTCTTCGGCGAGGCGCGATCGCCGGCGCGCGACGACAACTTCGCTCTGGCGCCCGAGGGCGGCCCCCAAACCGCGCAGCCGGACCCTGGCGCGGCGGCCGGCTCCCCCGCCGGCGCCGGGCCGGCCACCGCGCCGGCGGATTCCGACGAAGCGCCCTTTGCCATTGCCGCCGCCGAGTCGCCGTCGCGCGAGGCGCCACCGGCCGTCACCTCGGAGGCGCTGCGCACGCCGCCGTCCATGCTGCGGCCCAACTGGGCCGAAGACCCGCTGCTCGACTGCTCCCTGGAAATCCGCTGCGCACGCGCGGTCGACGGCGTGAGCGTCATCGACGCGGCGTCCGTCCTCGCCCATACGCCCTGGCAGCTGCCGGTGCACTTCGTGGTGTGGGACGGTCGGTCACAGCAATGGGTGCTGCCCGACCGCTTCGGCTACTACACCGATGCCCTGGCCTCCATCCAGCTGGCCGACCGGCGCAGCCGCATCGAAGGCACCGAACTCGAGCGCTTCGTCCAGGTGGTGCGCCAGGTGGCCGCGGCGCTCGACGCCGATGTCGACGCGCCGGACACCGAACGGCTGCTGGTCATGGCCCACGAGCTCGATCGCCTCTGCGCGCGCTTCGACATCCGCATCGGCCTGACGGTCGAATCCACCGGTGCGGTCTGGACCGGGCCGCAGCTGCGCAACGCGGCCCAGCAGGCGGGCTTCGTGCCCACCAGCGCCCAGCGCTGGGTCTGGTGCGATGCGCAGGGCGAAGCGCTCTACAGCCTGCAGGTCGATCCGGCGCAGATGAACCGCCTGTCGCTCGAGCTCGACATCGCCCTGGCGCCGGTCAAGGCCCAGGCCTTTCGCGCCATGGTCGACAGCGCCTGGACCCTGGCCGGCGCGCTGGGCGCGCGCGTGGTCGACGACAACGGCATGGCCATCGAAGCGCGCTCGGTAGACGCGATCGAGGCCCAGCTGGCCAAGGTCACCGCCGAAATGCGCGAAGCGGGCATCGAGCCCGGCGGCGTGCGGGCGCGCCGCCTCTACGGTTGAGGCCGTGCCGGTGCACGATCCTGCCGCCGGCGATTCGCCCATCGGGGATGGCCAGGCCACGCCCGCCGACGCGGCGGCGCGCGCCCATGCCGCCGCGCTGCGCCAGCGCATCGCCCGGCTCGACCACGCCTATTACGTGCTCGACGCACCCGAAGCCTCGGATGCCGACTACGACCAGCTGATGCGCGCCCTGCAGCGCCTCGAGGCGGAGCATCCGGACCTGCGCACGCCCGACTCGCCCACCCAGCGGGTAGGGGGCGCGCCGCGCGAGGATCTCGCCCGCGCCCCCCACGCGGTGCCGATGCTCTCGCTCAACAATGCCCTGACCGACGCGGAGGCCGAGGCCTTCGATGCCCGGGTGCAGGCGGCCCTGGGCCTTGGCGAGCCGGTCTATTGCTGCGAGCTCAAGTTCGACGGCCTGGCCATCAGCCTGCGGTACCGCGACGGCGTGCTCGAGCGGGCGGCGACGCGCGGCGACGGCAGCGTCGGCGAGGATGTCACCGCCAATGTGCGCACCATCCGCAGCCTGCCCTTGCGCCTGCACGGCGCCGCGCCGCCCCTGCTGGAGGTGCGCGGCGAGGTGCTGATGTTCCGCGCCGATTTCGAGCGCCTCAACGTCCACCAGCGCGAACAGGGCGCCAAGGAGTTTGCCAATCCGCGCAATGCCGCGGCGGGCAGCCTGCGCCAGCTCGACCCTGGCATCACGGCGCAACGGCGCCTGCACTTCTTTGCCTATGGCGTGGTTTTCGCCGAGGGCGAGGAGGGCGGGCCCGGCGCGGCGCCTCCCGATCCGGTGGCGCCGGCGCCGCCCGCGGATTCGCCTGCCGTTCCGGGGCCGGTGCACGGCGGCGGCGCTGACGGCGTCGCCGATGCGCCGACCCAATCGGCGCTCCTCGATGCCCTGGCCACCCTGGGTCTGCCCGTGTGCGAGCACCGCGCCGTGGTCCAGGGCATCAGTGGCCTGCGCGGCTTCTACGCCGCGATCAGCGCGCGGCGCGACGCGCTGCCCTACGAGATCGACGGCGTGGTCTTCAAGGTCGACGCCTTCGCGCAGCAGCGCCGCCTGGGGGCGCTGGCGCGGGCGCCGCGCTGGGCGGTTGCGCGCAAGTTCCCGCCGCGCGAGGCGCGCACCCAGGTCCTGGGCATCGATGTCCAGGTCGGGCGAACCGGGGCCATCACGCCGGTTGCGCGGCTCGCGCCCGTCGAGGTGGGCGGCGTGGTCGTGAGCAATGCGAGCCTGCACAACGAGGACGAAATCCGCCGCAAGGACGTGCGCATCGGCGACACCGTGGTCGTGCGGCGCGCCGGCGACGTCATACCCGAGGTCCTGGAGATCGTTCCCGAGCTGCGTCCGCCCGACGCCCGCGAGTTCCAGATGCCGGAGCGCTGCCCCGTCTGCGCCTCCCTCATCGAGCGCGGCGAGGGCGAGGTGATCGCGCGGTGCTCCGGCGGGCTCATCTGCCCGGCCCAGCGCAAGCAGGCCCTGCTGCATTTTGCCGGCCGCCGCGCGCTCGATATCGACGGCCTGGGCGAAAAGCTCGTCGACCAGCTCGTCGATGCGGGCCTGGTCTCGCACCCCGCCGGCCTGTTCGACCTGGACCTGCCCACCCTGCAGGGCCTGGAAAGGATGGGCGAGAAATCTGCCCGCAATCTGCTCGCGGCGATTGCCGCGGCGCGCTCGACGACGCTGGAGCGCTTCATCTACGCCCTGGGCATGCGGCACGTGGGCGAGACGACCGCCCGCGATCTCGCGCGCCATTTCGGCAATTACGCGGCCCTGGCCGCGGCAACGGAGGACGAGCTGCTGCGCGTGCCCGACGTGGGGCCGGTGGTGGCCCAGTCGATCCGGCGTTTCCTGGACGACGCGCGCAACCGCGCCGAGGTCGATGCCCTGATCGGTAAACTGGAGGCCATCGCGGCGCCGGCGCCGGTGGCGCGGTCTGCCGCCCTGGCCGGCGCGAGCTTCGTGCTCACCGGAACCCTGCCCACCCTGAGCCGCGACGATGCCGCCGCGCTCATCGAGGCGCGGGGCGGCAAGGTGAGTTCGGCGGTGTCGCGCAAGACGCGGTATGTGGTGGCCGGCGAAGAGGCCGGCAGCAAGCTCGTCAAGGCGCAGGAACTGGGCATCGCGGTATTGGACGAGGCCGGACTGCTCGCCCTGCTCGAATCGACAGGAGGCTCTTGATGTTCGGCATCATCGGCGGCAGCGGGCTGGCCAAGCTCGCCGCCCTGCAGTCACCCCGGCGCCAGGTCATGCGCACGCCCTACGGCGAGCCCTCGGGCGCGCTCACCTTCGGCACGCTGGCCGGGCGCGACATCGTGTTCCTGGCCCGCCACGGCTACGGGCATACCATCGCGCCGCACGAGATCAACTACCGCGCCAACATCTGGGCGCTCAAGGAACTGGGGGTCCAGGGCATCTTCGCGATTGCCAGCGTGGGCGGCATCCGCGCCGACCTGGGGCCGCGCATGCTCGTCGTCCCTCACCAGATCCTCGACTACACCCACAGCCGCAATTGCACGTTCTTCGAGCGCGGCGCCTCGGCCATCACCCACGTGGATTTCACCCGGCCCTTCAGCCAGGGCCTGCGCGAGCGCCTGCTCGCCGGCGCCGCGCGGGCCGGCGAAGCCGTGGTCGACGGCGCCGTATACGCCTGCATGCAGGGGCCCCGCCTGGAGACCTCGGCCGAGATCGACCGCCTCGAGCGCGACGGCGCCGAGGTGGTGGGGATGACCGGCATGCCCGAAGCCTCGCTCGCGCGCGAGGCCCAGGTGGAATACGCCAGCCTCAATGTCGTGGTCAACCACGCGGCCGGGCGTGGCGACAGCCGTCTGCAGGTGGCCCTGGACGACCTCGACTCCGTCCTGCAGCAGTCCATGGTGCGCGCGGTGCGCGTGCTCGAATCGGCACTCGGAGATCCAGCATGATCCGTCCCATCCTGCGCATGGGTGACCCGCGCCTGCTCCAGGTGAGCCAGCCGGTCACGCAGTTCGACACGCCGGAACTCGATGCCCTGCTGGCCGACATGTTCGAGACCATGCACGACGCCGATGGTGCGGGCCTGGCGGCCCCGCAGATCGGCGTGCTGCTGCGCGTGGTCATCTTCGGCTTCGAGCAGAACGGCCGCTACCCCGACGCGCCGCCGATCCCGCCCACCGTGCTGATCAACCCCGTCATCGAGCCGCTCACCTCAGAGAAGGAGGAGGGCTGGGAAGGCTGCCTGTCGGTGCCGGGCCTGCGCGGCGTGGTGTCGCGGGTGGCGCGGCTGCGCTATTCGGGCTTCGACGCCAAGGGCATGCACTTCTCGCGCGAGGCCGAGGGCTTCCACGCGCGCGTGGTGCAGCACGAATGCGACCACCTCGACGGCATCCTTTACCCGATGCGCATTACCGACTTTTCGCGCTTCGGGTACACGGATGTGCTGTTTCCGGGGCATACGGGCGGCGACGACTGAGGCACTCGATCCACTGCGCAAACCTCCCCTCTCCCACGCAGTGGGAGAGGGGCCGGGGGTGAGGGTGCGAAGCCCAGTTTACTGGCCGTTAAAAATCAATACCCGGTTGTTTCCGTAATCCGTGACGAAGAACTGGTTGTTGTAGTGCGTTATTCCACCAACGCCGCTCAACGAAGCGCTGGTGGGCGGATTGGGCGCATTGTTAGTCGTAAAGCTGCTCTGTCCGATAACTACGTCTGCCGCGGTGCCATTGGCAATGGGTATGGAATTCCAGATCAGGATTCGGTTATTGTTGTAATCCGAGTAGAAAATCTGCGAACCGTTGCTGGTAACGTTGCTCCAAAAGCTGGTGGACGTATCGAAGCCAGTCGCCGACACGGGCCCCCCCTGATTGACCTGCGAGCCGGTAAACGACGGCTGTCCCAGGACGACGTCTGCGGCCTTATTGTTGACGGTCGGGAAGCTTTTCCAGATCAGCATGCGGTTATTTCCTGCATCGGCCACGATCAGCATGTGACCGTCAGTCCAAACATCCGCAGGAAAATTCAGTGAAGTGGCGCTTATACCGCCGGTGTTGGATGTGCAGGTAGCAAGGTCAGGTTGGCCAACCACGAGATCGGCAGGGGCCGATGATGACGTCGGGATGGCATTCCAAATCAGGATCCTGTTGTTGTTTCGGTCCGCAACGACCAGTTTGCCGCTCCCCATTTCCGCGGAGACGGGAGACGCCATGGCGGCCGCCGAACAGCCAGTGGCATTGCTGACAAAGTCGGTTTGACCCAGCACGATACTCGCCGGCGGGTTCGTGCTGCTGGGCACCGGCTCGAATAACAGAACTCGGTTGTTCGAGGTGTCGGCGACCGCCAATATGCCGTCATAGGTGGAGCTTGCCCAGGGATAGTCAAGATTGGTTGCAGTCGTTCCATTCGCATAACTCGTGAAATCCGTCTGCCCGATGACCAGACTGGCAGCGGGCCCATTTGAAGTTGGAATCGGGTCAAAGCCCAATATCCGGTTGTTGCCGTAGTCCGTGATGAACAGGGTACTGTTGTACACCGATGGATTACCCCAAGGTCCATACAGGGTAGTCGCGGTCGTATTTCCGCTGTTGGAGACGAAATCGACTTGGCCAACCACCACGCTGGCTGCTTGTCCATTGGAGAAGATGACCAGTCGCGAAGATGCGCTGACCGAATAGGCAACTGTTTCCGCACCCGCGGCATCGGAATAAGGTATGTGGAACGGTAGTGAGGTCTGCGCGACACTGGTCGGCGAATAAGTAAAAACCAGCGTGCAGGAAGCGCCCGCGTCGAGCGGTCTACCGCTTGTACAGGTGCCGGTGCTCATGAGTGCCAGCGGCGCGGAAACGCCCATTTGTGCGGATGTCAGATTGCCAAACGTCGCGTTGGCTGGCCCTTGGTTGGTTACCGTGATGGTGAAAGTGGTCGAACTGCCCACGGTCACGCCGCTCAGGTTGGTGCCATCGGGCGTGAACGTCAGCGAAGCTGTCGGTTTCTTCGCCGATGCGGTGGGAGCATGGGTGCTGTTGTCGGGTTCAGCAAATCCAGATCCGCCTCCGCATCCGCTCAGGCCCAACACGCTACCGATCAACGCGGCCGGCAGAACGCGCCTGAAAATATTTGACGCCAATGTGGATAAGGCTGTTTGCCGGTTCATTTGGCTGTTACGCATTTTCGTTCCCCACCGTGGTCAATCAAGGATCACCAGATAAAGCGAAATGTGGCCATGCCGGTTCAAAACCGGAAGATCAGGCCCAGCGAAATCAGATGGATGTTCTCGCGATGATTAACCGCGTCATTCAAGCGAAAATCTTCACCTTCCAGGCGAACCTCGAAAGAGTCGCCTAGTTGGCGGTTCGCACCCACACCGATCCTGTACCCGACGCTACTGTTGGTGTAATCCGGATGCAGAATCCTTACGGCACCGGAATTGCTGAAGTCCGCCTCGGCCTTGCTGCCTGCAATGCCGGCACGCACGAACAGCGAGGTTTTTTCGACAATCGGGTAACTTGCCAGCGCGTCGACAAGAACGCCGTGGGTCTTCAGTGCTCCTGTCAGCGAGCCAGCGGGGTTGGTATGTGCGGTAAACCCCAGCGTGCCAAGATCGAAATACCCGTATTCGATCGCAAAATGCGGACCGATCTGATAGCCGCCAAAAACCCTGTAACCGGTCGAGTGGTCGCTGTTGGAGATGCCGACCACAGTCAGATCGCCCCCGGTAGTGATGCCACCGTTGTATATGCCACTGACGATGCGGCCGTTGTCGATCGGGTTGCTGGACTGGCCGACGTTGCCTCCCACATACCAGTCCCGGGCCGTGTCCGCTGCCGCGCTGCCGGAAATCAACGCAGCCCCGACGAGCGCAAGCGACATTGCCCGACGTACCCACTGGTGCTCGTTTGGATCATTTGTCTTCATCGCTTGCCTTTGAGATGGGGACGACGGCACCCTGGAGGTTGATAGCGCTTTTGATTACGGCCGGGATGTGGGAAAAATTCATGGCAACGTCTTCGCTACGTGCCTGCCGAATATTCAGGGTGTCGACTATTTTTTCTTGGGCGTACACCTGCTTCGAAGTCTCCCGTTGCACCCAAAGACATTCGATGCGAGGCAGCAATTGCTATTTTTCTTGGCTTCTCGTCAATCGCCGAAACGAAATTCCACCTTCGGCTAAGCCACGTGTACGGAAGGTAGCAATTTTGTTTGTAATAAATCGATGGAAATATGGGCAGCAATCGGAGCAATTAAACCCTTGGGCAGCCCGTTCACAACGTGATCAACGATTGCCAACGCTTTCCGGCATCGTCAGGGTGAGGGCGCACCCTTACTGGGTTTTGCAAACTGCTTCATGCCGATTCCGGATCGAATTCGGCCGAAGGTGCGGCGCGTGACGCAAGGTCGGCATCGCACCCCAAAGCGGTAACGGCAGTTTATGACCGACAGGTATCGACCTGACCCGATCAACCCGATACTGCGTCGCGCCTGCAGCAACAATGCGCACTCTCAATCCATAGCAGTTTGGACACCTGGAATTGTCGTTATGAAATCCGGCCCGAATGCCGATGCCGGCGTATGCGCACCCGGATCGGCCCGTTTCGCCAAGGCAGCCTCAACGGCGCAAACGGCTATGTCAGCGGCCACAGCGAAGCCCTCGCCTGCCTGCAGCCGGGCACTTGCCCGCCTTCCCTGCAACCATCCGTCAACCCAGACTCGGGATTGATGGAATTTCCCGGCATCGCCGCCCGCATGTCCGCCCGTGCGCTTCAGCAGGCGCCGAACGGCCGGGACTTTGAGCAGATGTGGAAGCAGGGGGCCAACGAGCGACAACACGGCAGCGCGCGAGTGTGCCATTGGCACGCCGGCGGTAACGCGTGCCGTGGGGGCGATTCGTCGCGCCGCAGCCAACTCGGCCAAAGGCGCGCTTGCAAAGGCAATCCGCGCGTCCGCACCTTGCTCCTGGAACCAGCGCTGACGTGCAATGCGGCGGCGCTGGAGTTTGCCGCGATCGACTTCGTAGCCGCCGGCGGCGAGGACTTCGATCGTGCTCTCGGCGACGGCTTTTGAGCTGAACCCCGAATCGGCCGCGACGCTGATTCGAAGCGCATCGGCTCCGCCCAGTATCCTGATGACCTGGGCGACCAGTCCATCGGCCGCCGCAACGCCGAAACCGACCCCCCCGATCAGGCGCACGCCACGGTCGCGAGCGCGTTGGTCCATCGCGAGCATCGAATCCAGGACGAGCAGCTCGCCGTTCACGTCAAGGTAGTCCGTGCCGGCGGCCAGGGCAGCGGCGATGATGGGTTCGGCGGTAAGGCTGAATGGGCCGGCAGCATTCAGGACCAGGCGATGTCCTCGCAGTGCCTCGGTCAAACCCACCGCATCGTGGAGTTCGGCGCACTTTGAAGCCAAACCGTGGGGGGCCGCGCTGGCTTCCATGGCAAGCGGATTGCGCCCGATGAGGGTGGGGCGGTGACCACGAGAGAGGGCCCGCTCCAGGATGATGCGGCCTGTGACGCCGGTAGCGCCATATAGTGCCCACGTTCCACCGTGAGCGTTTGCTAACGTCGATGCCATGAAATCACGCTCCTATTCCGCGGGAAAGCAGATCCCACAGATCGTTGCCCATGGACGCGGCCGGTTTGGGCAGTTCGTTGAAATGCGCCATCCGCGCGACTTGGGCCAGCGCCCCGATTACGAGCATCGCGACCATCCTCGGGTCGATCGACGGCCGCAGGTTTCCCTTTTTTTGTTCCGCGACCACGATGTTTTTCATGGTTGCCATGAGCGACGCGCGCTTGACGTCCTCGGGCATCGCGTGCCAGAAACGCCGTAGGTTATCGAGCACGAAGTGGACAGCGTTTGGCGACGTTTGAATCATTCCAAGACAGGCGTCGATGCAGCTGCGCAACGACGGTTGCGCCTGCTTCGCAGCGGTTCCAAGACCCATGGCCAGCTGACGGTAGCAAGCCTCGAACAATGAAACGGCCAAGGCATCCTTGCTCCGGAAGTGCCGGAACATGGCGGGATTGGTGAATCCGGCTAGCGAAGCAATTTCGCGGACGCTGACGCCGTCGACGCCCCGCGTCGCGAACAGCTGCAAGGCAGCCGTGAGAATCGCCTGCTTGGCGGGGGCATCGAATTCCGAGAGGAAAAAGGGTAGTTGCCTGGTTGTCATGGCGCAACGTTAGCATATGCTAACGCTTCGGTCAATTCTTGCGGATCGCGAAGCTTCCGTCTCCTAAGGAATCGAGTCTCCACGCTGATTCAGGAGCATTCGTTCGGAGGCATCTGGGACACCGTATGCTCTGATGATGTTCTGGTGGAACGGTTGAAAAGGGTCGCGGCCGCGGCACGGCACACGACCCGGGCAAGGGCTATTCGAGCCGCTGAAAAACCCTCACGACTTCGTTTCCCGCAGCGTGCAAAATCCCGCGCGCAGCTCTGCCGCAAAGCGCTCCGGCTGCTCCCACGCCGCAAAATGACCCCCCTTGGCGGGGCGGTTGTAGTACACGAGGTTTCGGTACGCACGTTCGGACCAGGATCGCGGCGCGGTGTATATCTCGTCGGGAAAGGCGCTCACGGCGACCGGAATCTTGACGCCCTTCGGGGCGAAGAACGGCAGCTTGCTTTCCCAATAGAGGCGTGCCGAGGAAACGGCGGTTTTCGTGAGCCAGTACAGGGTGATGTTGTCCAGGATGTCGGTGCGGCTCAAGCCCTCCTGCCGATCCGCAAAGACATTGGAGATCAAGGCGTAACTGCGCGCGTCGTGATCGAGCATCCATGCCGCCAGTCCTATCGGCGAATCCTCCACTCCGTACAGCGTCTGGGGACGATTGCTCATCTCCTGGGCGTAGGCAAGGCCGTGCTTGTAGAAGAAGTCGAGTTGCTCGAAGGCGTAGCGTTCATCGACGGACAGATCGGCGGGGGCCGCACCCCCTGTCTGGAGGATGCTCGCGATCTCGTCGGGTACCGTTGCCGGCATGTTCGTGTGGATGCCCGCCAATTCGGGCGGCGCCAGCAATGCCATCTGTTCCGTAACGGCATTTCCCCAGTCGCCACCCTGCGCCACGAAGCGGGCATATCCAAGGCGTTTCATCAGCACGATCCAGGCACGGGCAATGCGAATCGGGTCCCAACCCAAATCCGTGGGTTTCCCGGAGAACCCATGGCCCGGCAACGAGGGAATGACCACGTCGAATGCGTCGGACGCATCGCCGCCCGATGCGGTCGGATTGGTCAGCGGTTCGATGATCTTCAACTGTTCGACAAAGGATCCCGGCCAGCCGTGGGTGACGATCACGGGCAGCGCATTGGCATGCTTCGAGCGGACATGTATGAAATGGATGTCGACTCCGTCGATCTTCGTGATGAATTGCGGCAAGGTGTTGAGCCTGTCCTGGAAGATGCGCCAGTCGTAGCCGGACTGCCAGTGCTGCGCGAGGCGCCGCATGGTCGAGAGCTGCACGCCTTGCGACGCGTCCGCGACCAGTTCCTGCGACGGCCATCGGGTCGCCGCAATCCGCCGCTGCAAATCGACGAGCTGCGACCTTGGGAAGCGCACCGCGAACGGGTGAATCTGCTCGTCGTCGAAGGCCGGTTTCCTGTCCGGCATTCCATTTTCGATCACCGTCTTGGTGTTCGCGAAAAAATCCCTCTTGGAATTGCCGGAGCGCGCAAGCGCCGGGGACGTGGCGGCCAGGGCCGTCGCGGAAGCGGCCAGGAAATGTCGCCGGCGCATTGTCGGCAGCTGCAGTCTTGTGAAGTTCATGGCCAAGATCCCGTGTGGTGTTGGAGGTTCGAATCACAACACTGGGCCCGGGCGGCGTCGATTGCACGATGGTATCGATGGTCCTGCGCAATGAACGCGATACTTAGGTTCAATTGTTCACGCACGCGGCGGTCGCTAGCCTCCAGACACCCCGAAAAACGGCAAAGGCGCCCTGTCGCCCAACGCCCGATTTCGGATGGTCACCCCACGAGTCATCTTCTGGAGTCAACATGCAAGACGAATGCCATTGGCAAGTATCGCGCCGGGAACTCATGCTGGCTGCCGCCGCCGGCGCAGCCGCGCTGGCGGTTCCCTCATGGGCGCAGTCCGCATTACCCGAAGCAAATTCACAATCCAACCTGAAAGGAACACCGGCAATGAGCACGATCACAACCAAGGACGGTACGCAGATCTACTTCAAGGACTGGGGTTCCGGGCAGCCGGTCGTCTTCAGCCATGGCTGGCCCCTGAGTTCCGACGCATTCGAGGACCAGATGTTTTTCCTGGCCTCTAAGGGTTATCGCTGCATCGCCCACGATCGGCGTGGCCACGGCCGTTCCAGTCAACCTTGGCAGGGCAATGACATGGATACCTATGCTTCCGACCTGGCAGAACTGGTCGAGCACCTCGACCTGAAGAACGCGATTCATGTCGGGCATTCCACCGGTGGCGGCGAAGTCGTGCGCTACATCGGGCGTTATGGCACGAAACGCGTTGGCAAGGCGGTCCTGATCGGCGCGATTCCGCCCATCATGGTGAAGACGCAGAAAAACCCGGGGGGTTTGCCGCTTGCGGTTTTCGACGATATCCGAAACGGCGTGGTCGAGGATCGATCGCAGTTCTTCAAGGATCTCACCCTGCCGTTCTACGGTTATAACCGCCCTGGCGTGAAGTCCTCGGAGGGTGTCCGCGAGGCCTTTTGGCGCCAGGGTATGCAGGCCGGGTTTCCCGCAGCCTATTTTTGCATCAAGGCATTCTCGGAAACCGACCTGACGGAGGATCTGGGCAGGATCGATGTGCCGACGCTGATCCTCCACGGCGACGACGACCAGATCGTGCCGATTGCCGGTTCCGCCTTGCTGGCGGCGAAATTGGTGAAGAACGCGAAATTGACCGTCTACCCGGGTGGCTCTCACGGTATCTGCACGACGCAGAAGCACCGGGTCAACGCCGATCTTCTCGCCTTTATCAAGGCCTGATGCGGGAAGGCATGCCGCGGCTTGGCGCCGATCCGCGGCATGCGCCTCGCTCCAATCAGCCGAAGGTGAACGCGTACAAGGTCGCTCCCGGATCGAGGAACTCGATCTCCACGCGACGGTCGCGAATGCTTGCGTTCTGGCGGATCAGTTGGTACATCCGCGGATAGGCCGCGACACCGTAGCCGAGCGCGTCGACGTCGGTGCCGTGCGCCGCCCCGGGTGGGGCGCCGTCGATCAGGACGCGGAACCGGAGGGGCCGCCCGGCAGCCTGCGGCCCCATCACCAGGTTCAGGTCGCGCGCGTGAAAACAATACGCGACGCGGCCGTTCCCGCTGGCCAGCACGGCATCGCTCCCGGACAATGTCCACTCCCCAGCCAAGGCCCAGTGGTTCAACGCCAGCCGTTCAGGGAACGCGTAGGTGCGGCCGATGCCGGCAAGGGCCCCCCCTGGGGACGCGAAATGCCGGGCCTGATCGAGGCCCACATAATCCTCTGCCGAATGCAGGTTGTGGTGATCGGCCGCCACCTCGGCGCCCCGGGCTTGGACGGATACGGTGGCCCCGATGGCCTTCGCGCCGCCTGCCTCTGCCAGGAGTTGCTGCAATACCCGCTCCGTCTGCTCGTAGTTGCCCTCGCCGAAATGGCGGTATCGGACCCGGCCCTGCGCGTCGAGCACATAGAGGGCGGGCCAGTACTCGTTTTGCCAGGCTCGCCATATCTCGTGCCCGCTGTCGAGGGCAATCGGATAGTCGACGGCAAGTTCCCTGGCCGCTCGCCGTACGTTGGCCGGATCTTTCTCGAAGTCGAATTCGGGCGAGTGCACGCCGATCACCACGAGGCCCTGGTCCCGGTATCTGGAGGCCCAGGCACGGACATAAGGGAGGGTGCGAAGCCAATTGACGCAGCTGTAGGTCCAGAACTGCACGAGTACCACCCGCCCGCGCAGTTGACCCAAGGGCACGGGACCTGAATTCACCCAGGACCCCGCCGCAGCGATGGCGGCCAGGCGGGCGCTGTCCGCCTCAGCGCCGATGGCCGCGACGGCCTTGGGGTCTGCTGCCAACGCCGGTTCCAACATGGCGAGGCCGTAGATCGCAAGCGCGGCGATGGTGTTCCGGTAAGGTCTCATGATCTGCGGCGCCCGTTCAAGGTGCGTAACGGGTAAAAACGTAATCCCGGTCCTGCGCCGGAACGTGACAGGCAAAGCAGGTGCCGTGCTTGGCTTCGTCGGCGGGCTTGCCATCCTTGTCGAATTGCGCGTAGCCCCAGCCGCCCGTGGCCGCGTATCTGACCGAATCCTTGACCATGATCTGCAGATACCATTGCGGAGGCGATCCGGCAACGAAGGACTGCTCGCGCCCGAATGCCCGGTTGTTCTCGGGGGAGGAAACGTAGTTCCAGGCGATGCGCGCGACGATGGAGCCGTCGGGGAAGACCGGCTTGCCTTCACGGGCGGCCTGAAGCGCCGGTTCGTTGCCCAGGATCGCTCGAATATCGTTGAGATGGCCCGCTTCGTGCGCGACGGATATCAACTTCCAATCCCGGTAACCCTCGGGTATCTTGATGCCGTAAATCGGGGCCACCGCGGATTCGTCGCTTGCGGAGGGCGGGGTCACCTGGCCTGTCGCGGTGGCAAGACCGACCAGGGCAAGCGGGGCGATGAGGATGAATTTCATTCGAGAATCTCCAGTTGGGGTTTGCGCCGGGCAGCCGCCCGGCCATCGTGGCGGAACGCTCAGCGCAGCGGCTTGAAGGCGTCGCGCAATTCGGCCGCGAAGAGTTCAGGTTCTTCCCAGGCGGCAAAGTGCCCACCCTTGTCGACCGTGTGGTAGTACATGAGCGTCGGGTAGGCACGCTCGGTCCAGCTCCGCGGCGCCCGATATATCTCGCCCGGGAAGACGGTCACTGCGACGGGAACCTTGATCTGCGCGGTCTTTTGGGCCTCGGCGCTGAAATTGTTGTTGTTGTTCTCCCAGTACAGGCGTGCAGAGGAAACCGCGCTGTTCGTCAGCCAGTACAAGGTGATGTCGTCGAGCATTTCGTCCCGGGTAAGGGAGCGCTCGGGCTCGCCGCCGCTGTACGTCCATTGGGCGAACTTGTCGTACATCCAGGAAGCCAGGCCGACGGGCGAATCCGAAAGCCCGTAGCCAACGGTCTGCGGGCGCGTAACCATCATGGCGCCATAACCGGCGTTTTTCGCGAAGAAAGTGCTTAGGTCGTCATAGGCGGCCTTCTCCGCCGCGGACAAACCGGCTGGCGCGGGGTCCCCGTTATTGATCGCTTTTGCGATATCTCCGGGTACGGTGGCCGGCATGTTGACGTGGATGCCGAGCAGCCCGGGGGGCGCCTGGCGGCCCATGACGTCCGCGACAACCGACCCCCAGTCGCCGCCTTGCGTGACGTAGCGCTTGTATCCGAGACGAACCATCAGGACGTGCCAGGCGCGTCCCATGCGTTCCGGGCCCCAACCGGTTCCCGTTGGTCTTTCCGAAAAGCCGTAACCGGGCATCGAGGGAATGACGACATCGAAAGCGTCCTCGGCTCGTCCGCCATGGGCGGTTGGATTCACGAGCGGGTCGATGGCCTTCACGATTTCGAGGACCGACCCCGGCCAGCCGTGGGTTATGAGCAAAGGCATGGCGTTCGGATGGGCAGAGCGAACATGGATGAAATGGATGTCCAGCCCGTCGATCCGCGTCACGAACTGCGGAAGGGCGTTGAGCCTGGCTTCGATCTTTCGCCAGTCGTAGCCAGATCCCCAGTAGCTTGCCAGCGCCTGGATCTTCGCCAACTGGACGCCTTGCGATTGGTCGGGCACCGTCTCCTTGTCGGGCCACCGCGTGGCCCTTACCCTCGTGCGCAGGTCCGACAAGGCCGAACCGCGAAAGTTGACGCGAAAGGGCCGGATCGACTCGTCGCTGGAAATGCCAGGGGCGGCGTCCGCATCGTTGGAGCCGGCTGCCGCGATTGCGCGCGTCGCGGCCGATACGGTTTCTCCATAGCCCGGGAGGGGAAGAGCCATCAGGCCAATGGCGCCCGTGGTCGCGGTGAGCGCAACACTGACGCGCAACAGCAGTGAATAGGAAGTGCTGGACATGAGATTGGTCTCCGGTTGGTTGGGTCGGCGCCGATGGCTCGAACGCCATCGGGCGGGTGCGATCACAACAGTTGATGCGGCCCCGATCCATTGGTCGATGGTGTCGTCGATACCAAAGCGTGGATGCGGTGCATGGTCCGATCGGGCGCCGCGCCTCAGACGACGTTGAGGGAGACGTCGATGTTGCCGTGCGTCGCTTTCGAATATGGGCATGTCTGGTGCGCTGCTTCGACGAGCGATTGGACGAGTTCGCGTTCCATCCCGGGCGCGTGGATGTCGAGGCGCGCCTGGAGGAAGTACGAGCCGTCGACAACGCACAGGTCCACTTCGGCGCCGATCGCCAGGCTCGCAGGCGTCGGCACCTTCAGTTTTGCCGCTGCAAGGCCCATCGCTCCCATGAAGCAGGCCGACCAGCCGGCCGCGAGAAGCTGCTCAGGAGAGGTGCCGGTACCGGCGCTGCCAGGGTTCGTGAAGCTGATATCCAGGCGCCCATCGGAGCTGCGCGAGCTGCCGTTGGCGCGGTTACCGGTCGTGTAGGTCTTCGCGGTATGCAAAACCTTGTGGGATTGGGTCATTTCGCTTCCTTGGAAAAAGTGAGAATGTGAAAGGTCGGTTCGAGTGGACGGGAGTCGTTGGATCCGATCCACACCTGCGATCACACTGGAATGGCGGCTGCGCGGCTATTGGGCGAAGGTATCGCCGGCACTTTCGTATTGGCGGTTTGGCGCGGCCAGTGCGCGCATAAATGACGGAGACGGAAACGAAACCATGATTTGGCCACGCCGGTCGATGGACCGTTAAAGTCAGGCCTTCCTGCCAATACCAAGGTATGCCTTGCGACAGCGAACGGGATGAAGCAATCTGCGTCCACGTCGGCTGCGCGGAAAGGAATTACATGGACGATGAATCCACCCAAATCGTCGACGCGATTCCCGGTTTTGTCTGGAGCACCACGCCCGACGGTACGGTCGATTACCTGAACAAGGGTTGGTGCGACTACACCGGCAAGACAATGGCGCAGGCCCTCAGCGACGGCTGGGAAACATCGGTGCATCCCGATGACTACGCTGGCCTGATGAACTACTGGAGGGGCCCCTTGGAGACGGGGGCGCCCGGCGAGTACGAATGCCGTCACCGGCGGTTCGACGGTGTCTATCGGTGGTTCATCGGCAGGGCCATACCATTGCGCGACAAGGCGGGCAATATCGTGCGGTGGTACGGCCTCAATACCGACATCGAGGACCGCAAGCGCGCGGAATTGCTGCTTGCCGGCAAGAACCGGCTGCTGGAAATGCTGGCGGGCGATTTTCCACTCGAGCAAATCCTGGCGGGCCTATGCGGTCTGGCCGAGTCCACGATCGATGGGGCATCCGCCAGTGTCATGCTGGTGGATGCCGGCGGCACCGGTTTTTGCGGTACGGCGGCCTCCCGTTTGCCCGCGGCGTTTGCGGATTCCGCGGCGCAACTGCCATTTCGTGCGGATTGCGGACCCTTCGCGATGTCCGCCTGCCTCAAGCAGCAGGTCATTTCGCCGGACGTGTCGCAGGATCAACGGTGGGTCGACAGTTCGTGGTCCCGGCTTGCAGCCGTCCACGAAATTCGGGCCTGCTGGTCCACGCCGATATTCTCGTCGCAGGGTCGCGTGTTGGCCGTGTTTTCCCTCCATTTCCGGCAGACGCGATCGCCCGGCGCGCAGGCGCAGGACTACATCGAGCAGTTCACGCATCTGGCCAGTATCGCGATCCAGCGCATCCAGGGCGATGCCGCGCGCAAACGCACCGAGGTGATCCTCACCGAGGTGCAGAGGCTCTCGTTGACGGGTGGGCTTCTATGGTATGTGTCCGATGACCGCCTGGTCTGGTCCGAGGAAATCTACCGGATCTTCGATTTCGATACCCGGCTTACACCGACGCTCGAGCTCATCAAGACCCGCCTCCATCCCGATGACATCGCCGGGTTCTCGGAAATGTACTTCCGCCAGCTCGAGCAGTTCACCGACTTCGAGCACGATCACCGGCTGCTGATGTCCGACGGCAGCATCAAGCATCTGCACGTGGTGGCCCACGCGAATCTGGACGAGACCGGGCAGCGCCGCTACACCGCGGCAGTGCAGGATGTCACCGAGCGCAGGCGGTCCGAGGACGCCCTGGCGGGCCTGCGTTCCGAACTGGCGCGCGTGGCCCGCGTGACCAGTTTCGGAGCCTTGACGGCCTCGATTGCCCACGAAGTCAACCAGCCGCTATCGGGCATCATTACCAACGCCGATACCTGCCTGCGCCTGCTCGCCGGCGATCAGCCCGACGTGGTCGGCGCCATCGAAACCGCCAGGAGAACCATCCGCGACGGCAAACGCGCCGCCGACGTGATCTCCCGGCTGCGTGCGCTTTTCAGCAAGCAGGATGTCACGGCCGGACCCGTGGACGTGAATGAAGCGGTAAAGGCCGTCATCGCGCTTGCGCGAAGCGATTTTGCAGCCAAGCGCGTGACGCTCAGGACGGATCTGGACGAATCCCTGCCCGACGCCCTGGGAGACCGCGTGCAGCTGCAACAGGTCATCCTGAACCTGCTATTGAACGCCGCGGACGCGCTGGGCGACGTCCAGGACCGCCCCCGCGAAGTACTGGTCGCGACGTCGCAAGCAGAGCCCGGCTGGGTGCAGGTCAGCGTGCGCGATACGGGCGCCGGCCTTGCGCCGGATGTCGCCGAACGGATCTTCGAGGCGTTTTACACGACGAAATCCGGCGGCATGGGCATTGGACTTTCCGTGAGCCGCTCCATCATCGAAAGCCACCAAGGCAGCATCTGGGTCGAGCCCAATGAAGGCCCGGGAGCGACCTTTGCCTTTCGTGTCCCGCGCGGCTCCGGCGAGGTGTCCGGCGTTTTCGGGCCCCAAGTCCGCCACCCGCCACGGGAACCTGGCGGCCTGTAGATGTTTCGGCCGGATAGCCGCGGAGGGATGTCTTGTTCGGATTATCGGCTTGGTTCGGCGTGGGTCTGCGTTACGGGGACCCGGTACGTGGCGCCGGACATGGTCCGCTCCATCGCCTGCCGCGCGGCAAGCTGTTCGCGGATGCGTGCAAAAGTCTTGCGCACATCCGTACGGGTGCTGGGCGTGTACTGGAAGGATCGATCAAGGATGGATTTCATATCGTGCCTCAGACGGCGAAACGTCAACGTGGATGACATCAGACAACGATCTGGTGGATCCAGCCATTGCACGAAGGTGTCGCCAGATACCTTGGCATGGTGCCGCTCCGGCCGCAGCCTTTAGCCGGGGCCCGCAATGAAAGTGACCGCGCCCAAAGGCCCGCCCGGGCCCGCCGCCACGGTTGTCGTCGTGGACGACGACGTATCGGTTCGCGAGGCCATTGGCGGTCTCGTGCGCTCCGCGGGGATGGCGGTGTCGAGCTTCGCTTCTGCGGCGGAGTTCCTGCAGAAGCCAAGGCCCGTCGGACCGGCCTGCCTGGTGCTCGATGTTCAACTGCCGGGCTTGGGCGGAATGGAACTGCAGCAGTTGCTGCGAGCGTCGGAAATCGAAATTCCCATCGTCTTTATAACCGGACACGGCGACATTCCGACCACCGTCCTGGCCATGAAGGCGGGCGCCGTCGAATTCCTGACGAAACCGTTTCGGGCGGAAGAGTTGCTCGACGCGATCCGCGAAGCGCTCGATCGCGATGCGTCGTCAAGGGCCATGGACGCTCGGACGGTCGAGCTTCGCGCGCGCTACGCGACATTGACGCCGCGCGAGCGCCAGGTGATGCAGCTGGTCGTCGACGGCCTGTTGAACAAGCAGATAGCGGCTCGATTCGGCACCAGCGAAATCACGGTGAAGATGCAACGCGGCCGCGTCATGCGCAAAATGCAGGCGCGGTCCGTTCCGGAACTCGTAAGAATTTCCCAGAGCCTGGGATCCGCGTGAAGCCGATTGCGCGCGGGAACGACGCAGGCGCAGGCGGCGGAAGCGTCGAGGTCGCTGCAGCGATGCGGGCCAGGCATCTGCATACGAAAGTATGATTGCGCCCGACAGCCATGGCGGCTAACGTGGCCGCATGAAAAAAGAGCTCAATCCGCTGATCGCCGTAGTCGATGATGACGACTCCGTCCGCGAGGCAACCACGGCACTTTTGCGTTCGAACGGCTGTCGGGTGGAGGCCTTCGATTCCGCCGAGGCCTTCCTGGCATCGCCGCTCGCCGGCGCGGCGGCGTGCCTGCTGCTTGACGTGGCAATGCCGGGCATGAGCGGCCTTGAACTGCAGCGCACGATGGCCGCCGCTGGCCGAACCATCCCGATCGTCTTCATTACCGCGCACGACAATCCGGCAATTCGCCTTCAGGCTCTAGGCTCGGGCGCCGTCGACGTCCTGCCCAAGCCGTTTGGCGAGGCCGCCTTGCTTCGGGCCATCAAGATCGCGCTGGCCGCGGGCAAGGCGCAGGCAGAGGAGGAAGAATGAACGCATGGACCGACCAGGCGCCCACGTTTGCGCGCAAGAACCCCCATTTCGATTCCCGGGGCCGTGCGGTGGCGCGGGATTCCGCAAGCGGTGCCGCGCGGCCCACGCCGGTCGTCTTTGTCGTGGACGATGACGTTTCCGTGCGCGAGTCGCTGGAACTGTTGATCCGGGCCGAAGGCTGGCGGCCGGAGCTTTGCGCGTCGGCAAATGCCTTTCTCGAACGGCCCCGGGTTCCGGCGCCCAGTTGCCTGCTCCTGGACGTGTCGCTGCCGGACATCAATGGCCTCGACCTGCAGAGACAGGTGGCGTCAGACCGTGCCGACTTGCCCATCATCGTCATCACCGGCCATGGCGACGTTCCGATGACCGTCACGGCCATGAAGGCCGGTGCCGTCGAATTTCTCACCAAACCTTTCGACAGTGCGGCACTCGTGGTGGCCATCGGCCAGGCAATTGCGCGGAGCGAGGCGGCCATGCGCCAGGGCGAGCGCACGCGCGTCCTGCGCGACTGCCATGCCCAACTCACGCCGCGTGAGCGCGAGGTCATGGAACTGGTGGTATCCGGCCTCCTGAACAAGCAGGTGGGCGCGGAGCTGGGGATCAGCGAAATCACGGTCAAGGCGCACCGTGGCAGCGCAATGCGAAAGATGAGGGCGAAGTCGCTGGCGGAACTGGTTACCATGGCTGCCGAGCTTCGAAAAGGCAACGGCAACTCCTAGCCTTCAAATCGATGCCGCCTGCCGGCGCAGGCATCGTCCGGGCCATCGAAAAACGAGGCCGTTGCCGGACCCTAGAGCGGCGCCAATGCCTGCAGCAGGTCCGTCTCGAGCTGCAACTGCTCGCGCGCGTGTCCCAGCGTCTGGCCATCGATCAGGAAAACGTCCTCCACGCGCTCACCCAGGGTCAGGATCTTGGCGGTGAGCACGTTCACGCCGTGGCGCGACAGCACGCGCGCAACCGCATAGAGCAGGCCGACGCGGTCGGTGGCCACCACCGACAGCATGAACTGGCGGCCGCTTTCGTCGGGCTGCAGGTGCACGGCCGGGGCGATGGGAAAGTGCCGGGAATGGCGCGACACGCGTCCCCGCGCCGGCGGTGGCGGATCGACATGACCCGTGAGCCAGGCGGTGAGCTCGGTCTCCACGCTCTCGAGCATGGCGCGAAAATGCCCTTCGCGGCCGTTATCGCTCACGAGGAAGGTGTCCAGCGCGTAGCCGTGCCGGGTGGTGTGGATCTTGGCGTCCAGGATGCTCAGGCGCCGGCTCTCGAAATATCCGCACACGCGCAGGAAGAGTTCCTTCTGGTCGTTGGAGTACAGCAGCACCTCGAGGCCTTCGCCGGCCGGGGCCAGGCGGGTGCGCACGATGGGGCGCTTGGCGCGCACGTGCACGAGCAGGCAGCGCGCATGCCAGGCGATGTCGGATGCCGAGTGCCGCAGGAAATACACGACGTCGAGCTCCTTCCACAGCGGCTCGTGCGCCGTGGGCGAAAGCCCGTACAGCCGCAGGATGCGCAGCGACTCGCGCTTGCGCCCTTCGAGCTCGGCATCGGCCCCGAGGGCCTGGCCGCCCAGGGCGCGGCGGGTGCGGCGGAACAGGTCTTCGAGCAGGCGCGACTTCCACGCGTTCCAGACCTTGGGGCTGGTGCCGCGGATGTCGGCCACGGTGAGAAGGTAGAGCGCGACCAGGCGGTGGTCGGACCCCACCAGCCTGGCGAAACGGGCGATGACCGACGGGTCGGCAAGATCCTGCTTTTGCGCCACCTGGGACATCGTCAGGTGGTGTTCCACCAGGAACGAGACGAGCTCGGTGTCGGCCTTGGCAACGCCGTGCACGCGGCAGAAGCGCCGCACCTCGGCGCCGCCCAGGGTGCTGTGGTCGCCGCCGCGTCCCTTGGCGATGTCGTGGAAGAAGGCCGCCAGGATGAGCAGCCAGGGCCGGTCGAAGTCGGCCATGAGCTGGCTGCACAAGGGGTATTCGTGCGCGAACTCGCTGGCGCTGAAGCGGCGCAGATTGCGCACCACCATGAGGATGTGCTGGTCCACGGTGTACACATGGAACAGGTCGTGCTGCATCTGGCCGACGATGCGGCGGAACACGGGCAGGTAGCCGCCCAGCACCGACCATTCGTTCATCAGCCGCAGCGTGTGCAGGACGCCGACGCCGTGCTGCAGGATCTCCAGGAAGACCGCACGGTTCTCGGGCGCGCGCCGGAAGGCGGCATCCATCTTGCCGCGCGCATTCCAGATGGCCCGCAGCAAGCGCGGCGTCATGCCCTTCAACTCGTGGTGGCGCTGCAGGGTGAGGAAAGCGCGCAGAATGTCGTTGGGCCGGCGCTCGAGCGCCCCGTCGTCGACGATGTCGAGGCGCTCGGCACGCGCGCAAAAGACCTCGTCGATCGGCGTCGCATCGATCGCCGCTTCCGGATACAGGCGCTGCTCCACGGTGAGCAGCACCAGGGTATTGAGCTGGGCGACGATCTTGGCCGCGTGGTAGTACGTCTGCATCAGGACTTCGCTGGGGCGCCGCGAGGGCGTGCCGGCGATGCCGAAGGCCCGCGCTAGGGCATGCTGCAGGTCGAACACCAGCCGGTCCTCGCGGCGCCGGGCCACGATATGCAGGCGCGCGCGGATCTCCTTGAGGTGGCGCTGCGTGCGGCGGATCTGGGCGCACTCGGCGCTGGTGAGCAGGCCGTTGCGCGTCATTTCCTCCCAGTTGTCGCCCAGGCCGGCGCCGCGCGCCACCCAGACCAGGACCTGCAGGTCGCGCAGGCCGCCGGGGCTTTCCTTGCAGTTGGGCTCCA
>Ga0181519_10001194_pt1 | contig 22817 bp, 21 predicted proteins | sample PEATcosm2014_Bin_26_FD_121102 | JGI IMG/M metagenome (GOLD analysis project Ga0181519, IMG submission 121102) | Peatland microbial communities from MTU Mesocosm Facility, Houghton, MI, USA - PEATcosm2014_Bin02_10_metaG | ecosystem: Environmental > Terrestrial > Soil > Wetlands > Peat | place...
AGGCAGCTTCTCCTGCCGGAGGCAAACATGTACCCAGAACTGATGGTGATCCCTATGCGCGAGGAACTCGTGCGTGCCGGGATCAAGGAAACCCGCACAGCCGAAGAAGTTGACGCTGCACTGGCCGAGCCGGGAACCACCCTCGTCGTCGTCAATTCCATTTGCGGTTGCGCGGCGGGCAAAGCTCGCCCTGGCATCCGTCTCGCGCTCGCCAACACCCCCAACCCGCCCGATCGCAAGATCACCGTGTTTGCCGGTCAGGACCGTGAAGCCACGGACCGCGCCCGAAGCTACTTTGAAGGCCATCCGCCCAGTTCGCCCTCGGTCGCCATCCTGCGCGACGGCAAGCTGGTCTACCTCATGCAACGCGCCGTTATCGAGCAGTCCACCGCGCAGGACATCGCCGCCGAGCTCATGCGCGCCTTCGACGCCTACTGCGCCAAAACCACAGCGTAACACTGCGACAACCTCTCCACGCAAAACGGCCTCCAGCAAGGGAGGCCGTCGTTCTTGCTCTTCAATTCCCGACTCTTAATCCGCGGCTTCCGCCTTCTTTAGCTGCTGCACCTTGCTGTGCTTCACCGAGTAGGTAAAGTAGATGATCAGTCCCAGGATCAACCAGCCGATCATCACTTCCCAGGTGATCGCCGCCAGACGCGACATCAGGTAGAGGGCCGACGCAATGCCCAGGATGGGCACCAGCGGCACCAGTGGCGTCTTGAACGGACGATGCATCTCCGGATGCCGCACCCGCAGCACCCAAACTCCCGCGCATACGATCGCGAAGGCCAGCAGCGTGCCGATGTTCACCAGATCCGCGAGCCTTGAAATCGGCAGCAGCGCAGGAAACAGCGCCGCAAAGAATCCGAACACAATGGTTGTAATCCACGGCGTGCGGAACCTGGGATGAATCGCGGAGGCCCACTTCCACAACAGGCCGTCCTTCGACATCGAATAGAAGACGCGCGTCTGTCCCAGCAACATCACCAGCATCACTGTGGCCAGCCCAAAGACTGCTCCAATCTTCACCAGCATCGATCCCCAGCTCACACCCGTGGCATCGATGCCCAGCGCCACCGGCGCCGCCACGTTCAGCGTCTTGTAGCTCACCAGGCCGGTGAGCACCAGCGACACCAGAATGTACAGGATCGTGCAGATGACCAACGACCCCAGGATCCCGATCGGCATGTCGCGCTGCGGCTTCTTCGCCTCCTGCGCGGCCGTCGAAACCGCATCGAATCCGATATACGCGAAAAAGATGCGCGATGCGCCCTTTGAAATTCCGCCCCAGCCAAAGTTCCCGGCCGCGTCCTTCGGCGGAATAAAGGGATGCCAGTTCGCGTGCGCCACTTCAGGATGACGGAACAGGAAATAGCCGCCGACCACCAGGAAAATTCCCACCACGCTCAACTTGATAAACACAATCACAGAGTTGAAGTTTGCCGACTCCTTGATGCCGATCACCAGGATGGTCGTAATCATCATGACTCCCACGATGGCAATCAAGTTGAAGAATCCCGTTGCATGCGGCAACCCGGCGTCGCTCACGCCCGGCGGCAGCGATGCTACGGGGCCCCACATCCCGTGATATTTCACCAGAATGGTTCCGGGAATCGCCGTCAGTTGCGGCGGAATCACGATGCCCACCTGCTGCAACAGGCTGTTCAAATAGCCCGCCCACCCCGACGCCACGGTCGACGCGCCAAAGGCGTACTCCAGCACCAGGTCCCACCCGATAATCCATGCCACCAGTTCGCCCAGCGTGGCGTATCCATAGGTGTATGCGGATCCGGCAATGGGAATAATCGATGCGAATTCGGAATAGCACAGCCCGGCAAAGGCGCACGTGAGCCCCGCCAGCACGAAACTCAGCGCCACGGCCGGACCTGCGTAGAGCGCCGCGGCCTGGCCCGTCAGCACAAATATGCCCGCGCCGATCACCGCGCCGATTCCCAGCGTGATCAGGTTCACGGCTCCGAGCGAACGCTTCAGCGTGTGCTCTCCCTGCTCGCCCGCTTCTTGCGAGAGCATCGACATGGGCTTAATACGCAGCAATCGGGAAATCAAAGGGCGGCTTCCTCCCTGGTAAATAAGCTAAATGGGGCAAACAGTATCCGGCCAAATCGGCGTGCAGGAACCGTACCGCAATCATACGACACGAAACCAAAGACTTACACAAACACGTTCTGTGTCTTCGCGCTCAAAAAAGATAATAGCCATCCGCCATCGATGAATGCTACCCTACGCAGACCGAGGCGCAGAAACAAGCGCAGAAGCAAGCGCGAAGTCCCCTGGTTCGTGCCTCGCCCAAAGCAGAGGGCCCAAAAACCAACTACGAGGGAACTTGACCATGCAACAATGCAATGGCATGAGATTTCTGCGGATCGCCGCCGTGTCGGCGATCTTGACCATCATCGGGCTTCCAGCCTTTGTCTCCGCTCCAGCGCAGGCAAAGCCGTCTACCGCCCCCGCCGCTCCGCCGGTCCAGTTGCAGACCTATACTCTGCCGGACAAGAGCGCCTCTGCCGGTGTGCCTGCCGGATGGACAGTCAAAGGCGGTGGCGCCGGCATGATTGTCATGACGGGACCGCAGGGCGAAAATATCACCCTCGGACAGCTCATTGTCGCGCATAACGGTCCGTTTCAAGCGGGGCAGACGGCCCCCGGCGGCGCTGGGATCACCATGCCCAGTTCGGCGAAGCTGAGTGACAAGCTCACCATGATTTTCCAGCAGACTGCGGCGGCCAGCGGAGCGGCGGCGCCTCAGATCAAATTCATCTACGGAGCCCCTCTCCAGGTGCCGGCGGCTCTAGGCCAATGCGGCGTGTTTGTTGTGAGCAATAGCAGAGGAAACACCAATCTAGGCGATGCAATCGGCATTCTCTGTTCGCTCCCGGCCGACTCCGGCCAAATTTTCAAGAACATATTGATGCTTGGTTCGGCGCCCGCGGCTGTGGCCGCTCAGACTGAGCCTATCTTTTTGGCAGTCCTCAAAGGCTACACGATTGCTCCTGGCTGGTCGCAAAAGATACTTGCCCCCGTGTCGTCCCCCGCTGGAGGGTCGGGGGTGGGACCCAGCACACAGCAAGTGGTCGATTCGTATACACAGATCATCGCGGCGAATCAGCGCGCAATCGATATCGGCGCCCAATGCACAGACGCGAACCTCGTCGGCCCCTCGAGCCTCCCTCAAGCGTATGAGTGCGGTTATTTGTCGCCGAACTTCTAGAGTTGATTCCGGTCTTCTCGATGCGGCCGTAAGTCCCACATCTCGATTCTGAGATGTGGGAGACCCCCATACTCCGCCAAAAGATTCTCCGCACAGCCAGGATCCCGGCGTACTTTGCGACTGTGCCGTTTCCAGGCAACACCTGTCCCACTCCCAGGCAGGAATGCCTCGCTTTGCAACGCATACTGTCCTGAATTTGGACGATTTTGCTTCGTTTCCAGGCAGTGCCTGGCTCTCTTCTAATGAAGCTCGGCAACAAGACACTGCATCCGTGCCCCATCCTTTTCCGCGCCCTTCGCGGAAAAGGGTGGGAACCACTGCCGCCGCTGAATCAACTTTGAAGCACCGTCTTCCACCGCCGGAACTCCGCCGCGGGATCGGCGCTGCGGAAGATGGCACCGGCCACGGCAATCACGCTCGCTCCTGCCGCCAGAACCGTGGGCGCGCGCTCGAGCGTCATCCCTCCCACCGCAACCAGCAAGGCGCTTGGGCCGGCTTCTGCTCGCAGCGTGCGCACGCCTTCCACGCCAATCGGAGTCTTGGTGGTTTGCTTGGTCGTGGTCGCAAACACCGGGCCGATCGACAGGTAATCCGCCGGCTCTTGCAGGATCCCCGGCAACAACGCCTCGCTGCCGCCAAAGGTGCCCACAATGCGCCCCGGTCCTACCAACCGCCGCGCCTCTGCCGGGGCGGCGTCTCCCGCATCCACATGCGCACCGTCAAACCCGGCTTGCTCCACCAGATTGGCGCGATCGTCGAGAATCAGCTTCACGTTGCCCGCAGGCAGCGTCGCGCGAAGCATCGCTGCATCGGCCAGCACTTCTGCCTCGGACCCGGTCTTATTGCGGTATTCGAGCAGCGTCACTCCGGCCTCGGCCAGTTCACTGCCCAACCTGCGCAGAAACTCTGCGCGGCCCATTTGCGGAATCACCGCGCTATCGAGAATCGGATAAATCTTCGGAAAAGAAAAAGCCATGCTCCCAGAGTAGTGCAAGGAACAGGGGGAAGTACCAGTGTGAGTGTGAGTCTGAGTGCGCCGGTGCGCACTGTCCACTCACACTCACCCTGTTCCCTTCTTTCTCGCTCCCTTGCGCCCTCGCTCTCTTGCTCCCTGTTCTTCTCACATTTCGTCCGCGCTCGGCCCGTACGTCCCCGGAACCTTCGCATTCAGCAGCCGCAGATACACGGTCAACTGTCCGCGGTGGTGGATCATGTGGTTCAGCACGGTGTCGCGAAACACCTGGTGCTTGGGCTGGTCGATCCATGCCTTGCCCTGCCATACAAGCTGCCAGTTCCGGTCCCACGTGTCTCCCGTGGTCGCCACCAGCGCCGCGCGCGTTCCCACAAGTTCCTTGTCAAACCTCTCCAGCGCCTCGGCTTTGTTCGTGGGCACAAACGGCTTCCAACTGCTGTCCGCGCCGAATTCAATCTTGTCCTTGGTCAGCGTTGAGAGCGCCCATTCTCCGGCAAAATCCGTCAGGTGCCCGGCCAGGCGGCCAAGGCTCATGGATTTGGGATGGGGTCTGAAGTTGAAATCTGCGTCGGCCGGAATGGCATCCAGCATCTTGCGGGTGTTCGCGGCCTCGCGGTCAAACTCCGCAATCAGTTCTTTCTGAGCGTCCATTTAAGGCAACCTCCACGTTGCCCACACAGCATAGCCGATTTCCGCTCAAAAGGGCGAAGAAAAAGCGATAAATTTTCCCACAGTCTCGCCTTCACGACCAATGTGATGCTAGAATGTATCACATGAAGACCATCTCCGTTCGCGACCTCCGCTACGACTTCCCAAAAGTCGAGCGAATCCTGCGCTCCGGCGAGGTGGTGCAAATTACAAAGCGGCGCAAACCTATTGCCCGGCTCACACCCGAGCCCGCCGAACGCCCGCCTCTACCCGATTTCCTGGCACGTATGCGTGCCAACTACGGCGACAAAATCTTCGAAGTGTCAGGCGCCGACCTGATCTCTGCCGACCGGGAAGACCGGTTTTAAGTTGTCCAGATGATCTATCTCGATTCGAGCGTCTTAGTGTCGATGCACATTCACGACGCGAATACGCCCACCGCTCTCGCTTTGGTGCACAGCACAGATGAACCGCTGCTCATGAGTTCATTGGCCGAATTCGAAACCGTCAACGCATTCAGCCTACGCGTATTCCGCGATGAAATGCTACCCATCAACCGGGACAATGCAGTTCGGGATCTGGACGACGATGCAGCGTATGGAGTATTGACTCTCGTCCCGGTTCCTGACAGCTCATTCGCACGCGCCAAGGCCCTTGCGCTTACACTCACGCCATCCATCGGAGTTCGCGCTCTCGATTTGCTGCATGTGGCCGCGGCTCTGGAACTCGGCGTCAACGCTCTCTACACCTTCGACCAGAAACAGCATCGAACCGCGCAGGCCGCCGGCCTCACCGTTAATCCGTTGCCATAGGGGCCGCGCCTACGCCGGCTGCTTCTCCGCCTCTGCCCGCGCCGCCAGGAACCGCTCCATGAACCCGGTGTCGAACTCCCCGGCGCGAAACGCTTCACTCTGGAAGATTTCCTGGTGCAGCGAAATTGAGGTATCGACGCCCCGCACGATGAACTGGCTCAGCGCCCGCTCCATTTTCGCAATCGCTTCGCCGCGGTCCACGCCGTGCGTAATCAGCTTGGCAATCAGCGAATCGTAGTACGGCGGAATCACGCCCTCGGCATACTGCGCCGTTTCCACGCGCACTCCGTTTCCGCCCGGCACATTGAACGCTGTAATCTGCCCCGCCGATGGCGTAAACCGCTGCGGATGCTCCGCGTTGATGCGGCACTCAATGGCGTGGCCGCGCATCTCCAACCGCTGCGGCAGAATCGCGTCCAGTCGCTCGCCGGAAGCAATCCGCAACTGCGCTTTCACAAGGTCCACGCCGGTAATTGCTTCTGTCACCGGGTGCTCCACCTGGATCCGCGTATTCATTTCGATAAAGTAGAGCTGGTGGTTCGCATCCATCAGGAATTCCACCGTCCCCGCATTCTGGTAGCCGATCTCGCTCAAGCACCGGCACAGCGTCCTGCCCACTTCCTCGCGCATCTTCGGCGTAACCTGCAGGCTCGGGGCTTCTTCGATGAGCTTTTGATGTCGCCGCTGGATCGAGCACTCGCGCTCGAAGAGCGAAACCACGTTGCCGTGCTCGTCGGCCAGCATCTGGAACTCGATATGCCGCGGGTTCTCGATAAACTTCTCCATGTAGAGTTCGCCGTTGCCGAAGGCGTTGGCCGCCTCGGTAAACGCCGCATGGAACAGGTTGGGCAGTTCCTCGGAGTCGCGCACGATGCGCATGCCGCGCCCGCCGCCGCCGGCCTTGGCCTTCAAGATGACCGGGTAGCCTACTTTCTCTGCCCACTTCTGCGCCTCTTCGGCGGTGGTCAAAATGCCATCCGATCCCGGCAGAATGGGCACCCGTGCCTTCTTCATGGCCTGGCGCGCCTTTTCCTTTTCCCCCATCAGCCGCGTCACTTCCGGCGGCGGCCCAATGAACTTGATATTTGACGCGCGGCACACCTCGGCGAAATTCGCATTCTCGCTCAACAGGCCGTAGCCGGGATGGATCGCCTCCACGTCGGCAATCTCCGCCGCCGAAATCACCGCCGGCACATTCAAATAGCTGTCCGACGCGCGCGGCGGACCGATGCAGATCGCCTCATCGGCAAAGCGCACGTGCAGCGAGTTGCGGTCCGCCTCGCTGTACACGGCAACCGTGCGAATGCCCAGTTCCCGGCACGCGTTCAGCACGCGCAATGCGATTTCGCCACGATTGGCAACCAGAACTTTACGAAGCATGGATTCCTTAGAAAGCGGAGTTAGCGGAGCTGGCGGGGTTAGCGGAGTTAGCTGCGGCTCCGCTCACTCCGCTGTTGTTCACGCCGGTCTGATCGCAAACAGCGGTTGGCCGAATTCGATGGCTTGCCCGTTCGAAACCAGGCACCGGACGACTTCGCCCGAAACGTCCGACTCGATTTCGTTCATCAGTTTCATGGCCTCCACGATGCAGATCACCTGCCCCTTCTCCACGCGATCTCCGGGAGAGACAAAGGCTCCTGCGCCAGGGGAAGGCGAGCCAAAATACGTGCCCACGATGGGCGATTTCACCAGGTGTAGCCCGGCCTCGGGATCGGCAGCCGGCTCCGCTCCCCCCGTTGCGGCTGACTCAGCCGCCGTACCGGCCGCGGCCGCCACGGCGGGTGGCGCTGTCCGCAGCAGCCTCGCCAGATCGCTCAGCGACGCGGCCCCACTCTCCACAGGATTGAATTTGAGCCGAATCTTCAGGTCGCCGCGGTCAATGTCGAACTCAGCCACCTGATGCTGCTTCAAAAACTCAATCAGTTGTCGCAGATCTTCAATGTCTTGTTGTTTCATTCGTCCCTTTGACTCTCCACGCACAGCTACCAACCTTCGTAAACGCAAGTTGCACAGCCCGTCTTTCAAGGCCTGCGTTGCACAATTCTGCCGCTTATAGCTCGATCAACGCCTTCGGCGCCGATGCCGTCAGCACCTGGCTCCCGTTGCGCGTCACTGCCACCATATCCTCAATGCGGATGCCGAACCGGCCCGCAAGGTAAATTCCAGGCTCGATGGTCACCACCATGCCCGGTACGAGTCGCGTTGTCTGACCCACGCCCACTCGGGGCGGTTCGTGGATCTCCAAACCGACCCCGTGGCCGGTGGAGTGGGAAAACGCCTCGCCGAATCCTTCCCTGCGCAGGATGCTGCGCGCGGCTTCATCCACCTCCGCGCAACTAGCCCCCGGAGCCACCGCGTTGACCGCGTTCTCCTGGGCCTCCAGCACTGCCTCGTACGCCTTCCGCTCTCCGGGCCTCGGTTTGCCCAGATAGACGGTCCGCGTCATGTCAGAACAGTAACCCTTGTGGATTATACCGAAGTCGAGCGTCACAAACCCCCGCTTCGGCAGCAGCGCGGCCGTCGCGCGCCCATGCGGCATGGCCGACCGCGCACCCGACGCCACGATGGTCTCAAAAGACATGCCTTCGGCGCCCAGTAGTCTCGCCTGGTGTTCCAGCTCCGCAGCCACGTTCATCTCCGGCACGCCCGGCCGCAAAAATTTGAGGATTCCCTCGAATAGCCGGCATCCCGCGAGCGCCGCCTCAGCCATCACCGCCAGTTCGCCCTCGTCCTTCACCGCGCGCAGTTGCTCGACATACGGCGCCGGAATCGCCTCAAGAAAACTCCGCCGCAAACGGCTGGGCAGTTCACTCTTCCATCGCGCCAGCTCTGCCACCGTGGTGCGCGCCGGGTCGAAACCCGCCATCGTCACGCCCGGTTGCGCGGCCAGCCATTGCACCGCCGCCACCGCGGGCGAGCTTGCCACAATCTGCACCTGCGAAGCCTGCACCTCTTCGCCAGCCTGCGTCGTATAGCGGCTGTCGGTAAAGAGCCGCGCCCCGCGCCGCGTCACCGCCAGCGCGGCGCTGGAACCGGTAAACCCGCAGAGAAAGCGAACATCGGGAAGGAAATTGACGAGGAGTCCGGGAAGCCCGGCGCGAGAAAGCTTGCGGCGCAATGCGCCCATGCGGCGGAAGTGGTCCACGCGCTTAGTTTTATCACAGGAATCTTCGCTTGCTTCCAGCACTCTGGCCGCGCGAAGCACCGAAGACGCTCATCTGATCGCTGACAACTGACCACTGACAACTGTATTTACATCGCCGACTGCACGGGCTTTTTCTTGCCCGCATCGATCTCGCCGCCGGCATGCAGTTCGCTCTGCCGGTCCATCCACTCATCCAGTCGTGAGCGCTTGAAGCGCCAGCGATTGCCCAGCTTGAACGCCGGCACAAAACCCTCCGAGGCGTATTTGTAGAGAGTGTCGGGTGAGATGCCAAGGTAGTCTGAGGCCTGGCGGATATCCATCACCTCGCGGACTTCGGGAACCAGCAGGTTCGAGCGGGCTGCGGCGCTGCGCATGATTGCCTCCCGGAAATGGTCAGTTGCTCAAGGGCGAATTCCGGCAAACCTACCGGTAGTTCTGTATTTAACCTGACTTCATCAGGATATTCAAGGAGCTTCCGGAAGTTATAGCAAATTCATAGGCTTTCGCCCCATGCAGTCTTCTGGAAATCCTGTGGAAAAACCCATCCCCTTGTGCGGTAGCCCGCACCCAACCCCAAGATTTAGCGCCCTTAGCGCAGATGGTCCGCCCAGCACTCCGGTGCGCTGGTCCTTGCTCCCTCGCTCCCTAGGTCCCTGCCTTCACATCGCCTTCCGCCACCACGCCGTCGGCTCATCGCGCAAATAGTGGGTCTTTTCTCCCCGCGAAAGATAGAAGTCCAGCACGTCGTCCTTCTCAAAATTTGAACACGGCGGCCAACTATCGTCTTTCTCGAGGTGGGTCTCCGTCTCGTGGTTGTCCACCAGAGTAATCTCCGCGTCAGAACAGTCCACCACGTGCTGGGCGTAGAGCCAGAAGGCGTAGCCGGGCGGCGGCGGCGGCGGAATCTGGTTCGCAATCTCCGCCAGCAGCAGAATGAAGGCAAAAACCGCCGCGACAATCATGATCTTCTTCATGGCAAGCAGAATTCCCGCCGGCGCAGTTCACACGCGTTCACAACCCGGGCCGGCCGTCACAGAAATAAGGACATCGCATCCGTGGGATTCAGTATAGCGAAGAGAAGCGGAGTCAGCGGAGCTGGACCGGCCGCGCCACAGCGCAACGAGGCGCCGCCCAATTCCTTTTGCGGAAGGGCACACGCCGGAACCAGAGCGGTCCGATCCCTGACACCTGAAACCTGATCCCTGTTTTCAGTTCTGATCGTCGCGGCGATGCAGCGTTGGCGGTCCGTCACCCGAATTGGTGGAGCTGTCGCTGGTCTGGGTGCCAGAGCCAGAACCCGACCCCGACCCTGATCCATCCGTGCTCGCTCTGCGCAGCGACGGCCGGGTCACGCCTTTGGTGTCGGTGAGCCGGCGCTTGTTCTCAATGCGCGCCAGCCGCGCCTTCACGTCGTCGAATTCCGAAGTAGTGACGAGGTAATCCTGCTTTGCCGGCAGAATGCGCGCAATCTCCTCCTGCGAGTGCAGGATGCGATCCGGCGTCTGCGGGTGGTCGCTGAAGGCCTTCGCCACCAGTCCCGGCTTGCGCTTCTCCAGCGCCTGGATCTTCTCAAAGAAAGTAATGAACGCCTGCGGATCGTATCCGGCGCGGTACATGTACTGCACGCCCAGGTAATCGGCCTGCGCCTCAAAGTCGCGCGAGAATTGCAGGAACGTAATGGGAATCGCCAACTGCGCCGCTTCGTAAATGCCGTATCCCGTCCAGTCGTAGGGCAGAAGAATCATCAGCGGCACCATGCTGATTTGCGCGTAGTTCAGCCGCGTCATCTCGCGTGCCGCGTGGTGCGCGCAAACGTGAGCCGTCTCATGCGCCATCACGCCGGCCAGTTCCGCTTCCTCGTCCGCGGCCAGAATCAATCCTGAGTTCACGTAGAAGAACCCGCCCGGCAGCGCCATGGCGTTGATCTCGTCGGAATCGATCACCTTGATCGTGAACGGCACTTTGCAGTCGGAGTTCTTCACAATGTTCTGCCCGATGCGGTTCACATACTCCACCACCACCGGGTCGGTGATGAACTTCGTGCTCTTCTCGATCTCGTCGGCGTACTGCTTGCCCATCTTGATCTCGCCATCGGTCGAGTACCAGTTGCCCAGGCCGCGGGCGCCGATGTTGCGGTTCCCCACCGCACTCACATCCTCGATGCTGCCCGGCTTCACCTTCTGCATCTCGCTGCCGGGATCGACCACTTTGTCCGGATCGACCTTCACCGCGCAGTCGCCGCCCACCGGCTCGCTTCCCGGCGCGGGCGCCTTGCCCTTCTTGCTCTTGTCGGTGGTAGTGTCTGTGGACGTCGGGCAGGCTGCGATCTCGCCGCCGTCATCATTCGATGCCGTGCTGCCGGCAGCCGGTTTCGGCGTGCTCGCGTCAGCCGGTTTCGCAGGCACCGGCGCATCTCCGCCTACAGGCGTTCCCGGAGCCGGCTGCCCAGAGGGTGCGGTCGGTTGCGTTCCATTGCCGGAGTTTGTGCTCGAAGGAGCTTGCGCGGTGGGCGTGTTTGCCGGGGTCGGGCTCGATGCCGTTCCGCCTGATTGTCCCCAGACTCCCGCACCCAGCGCCAACGCCAATCCTGACAGAACCGCCAACCGAATACCGATGCGATCCGTAGCCCTCATCGCCTAACCTCCGCTGCGGTGGGTATCCCGCGCACACGGCCCCGCTTCGCTCTATCTCTTAGACGCAAGTATCTGCCCTTTTGGCAACAATGGGAAGCAGGATTTCTTGCAGCCTGTCAGTGCGAAGCCGCCTTGAAAGGGCCGAAGCCGCCCTGAAAAGGCACAACTCTTAGCCTGCCCTGAGCGGCAAGCCCCGCGCCAGAGGCGCAGTGTTTGCAAGCCCCGCGCCGGAGGCGCAGTGTTCATTAGCCCCGCGCTTTAGCGTGGGGTAGTCGGCTTCTAATGAACGCCGGGAGTCCCGTAGGGACGGCGGTCGCACAAGACCGGGGCTTTAGCCCCCGAAGGAGAGGTTTCGTTCAAACTGACCCACCCCCGGATCTCCGCCACAGGCGCGCCTAAGGCTCCGTCTTTTCACCCGGTGTCGCCGCCCTCCCCTCTTCAAAATCAACCCCTTGCGGTTTTCTTTGAGCTTGCAGCCCCCTTGCTTGTAAAGTGAAGAACACAGGATCGGGAGGCGCCTTGCGGCTCAGGCTTTTAGCGGCTGTGTGGTGCGCGGTCTGCACCGTGCCCCATCCTTTTCCGCGTCTTTTGCGGAAAAGGGTGGGAAGAACGCGTCACCTTCATTGGGCAGGAACAGCAGCGGCTGTATGTTTTGCCGTCTGCGGAGCATTGCCGTTGCTTGCTCAGACGCCGCCCACCCCTTCCGCCGCCGCCCGGCCGCATACTCGTGCCAAAGCGGTCCCGCCCGCACCCGCAGCTCCACTAGCCATCTTCGACGCCACCACCCTCGGCTCCCCTCTGCAACTCCAAAGCGACTGGCGCGTCGGCATCACCTCCGATCCCGCCGCGTCCTCACCCACTTTCGACGATTCCACCTGGGCCATCCGCAACGCCCAGGCCGATATAAATGACGTTCCGGATGAAGGTGACGACACTTCCGCTTCTCCAGCGAAGAGCGGCTCAGGCGCAACTGCGGAACCCTCCCCAAACGCCGATGCGCAACGCTACGCCTGGTTCCGTCTCCACATCAAGCTCGCGCCCAACCACGGACCCATCGCGCTGCTCATCGAGCTTCCTGTCTCCTCCAACGCCTCCTTCAGCCTCGATTCCACGGGGAACAGTCCCGACATCTACGCCAACGGGCGCCCTATCCAGCCCGAAGGCCCGCACGGCGACGCACCGCAGCGTTATCAACTCATCTCGCGCATCTACGATCTCAACGTGCCGGCAAACGAAACCGCGCTCACCCTCGTGGTGCGCATTCACTACATTGCCTTCGGCTACGGCGCATACACCACTTTCTTCGCCAGTCGCACTTTCTTCCTCGGCAATCCCGACGACTTGGCGCGCGAGCTCAACCTCTGGTCGAATCGCTTGCTCTTCGAGCGCCTGCCTCGCCTCATCTACTCGGTTCTGCTGGCCATCCTCGCCGTCTTTCTGTTCGCCCTTTATCTCATGCAGAGAGACCGCACGGAATATCTCTGGCTGGCCCTGCATGAGCTCGCCCAGGCGCCCATTGGTTTCATTGATCTGGCCGGCAGCTCCGCGCGCATCGACACGCTCTGGTACGCCGCGCTGGCCCTTGAGCTCGTCCTCCTCTCGGGTTATCTATTCTTCGAGTTTCTCGTCGTCTTTCTATCCCTTCCCCGCCCCTGGTACACGCGCTGGCTTCGTTACACGGCGCCGCTCCTGCTTGCGGTCGGACCCTCGTTGCTCTTGATCGGGCGCAGCACCGCCTTCACCATCCTTCTCGTCTGCGTGTTCCTTTTCTGCGCCCTCTGGATGCTGGGATGGTGCATCTTCGTCTTCATCACGCTTTTCGCCGCTGCCGTGCGCCGCAACCTTGAGGCCGGCCTCTGGCTCATTCCCCTCATCCTCAGCGTCGTCGGCATCATCGAGCCCATCATCACTTCGGTCATGAGCGATGAAACCGGAGCTGTCTACCGTTCGCCGCTCACCATCGACGCCGGCCCCATTCCCATTCACATGTCTTCGCTGGGCGATTTCGCGGGAATCTTCGTCATTCTTCTGATCCTCTATTTGCGATTTATGCACGTTTATCGCGATCAGGAGCGCGCCGCCAGCGAGCTGGCCGCCGCGCGCAGTGTGCAGGAACTCCTGATCCCCCGGGAAAAAATAGCCACACCCGGCTTCGAAGTCGACTCCGTCTACACCCCGGCCAATGAGGTGGGCGGCGACTTCTTTCACGTGCAAGCCGCGGGCCGCGAAGGCATACTGGTGGTCATTGGCGACGTGGCCGGCAAAGGCCTGAAAGCCGCCATGAATGTCTCGCTCCTCATGGGCGCTCTGCGCCGCACCCACGAGCGCAGCCCCGCCAAAATCCTCGAGTCTCTGAACGGCGTCCTTACCGGAGCCGAAAGCTTCACCACCTGCCAGGCCATCTGGTTTGCCTCCAATGGCGAGATGGTCATCGCCAATGCCGGCCATCTTCCCCCCTATCTGAATAGCCAGGAGATCAACCTGCCCGGAGCCTTGCCGCTGGGCGTGCTTCCGCATGCGAGTTACGAAGAGCAGCGCTTCTACCTCCATCCCGGCGATCGTATTCTCTTGCTTTCGGACGGAGTTGTAGAGGCTCGAAATCCCTCCGGCGAGCTATTCGGCTTCGATCGCGTGCGTTATCTCAGCAACCAGTCGGCGTATTATCTCGCCGATGCCGCCAAGTCCTTTGGCCAGGAAGACGACATCACCGTCCTCACCGTCCGCCGCCAGGCGGAAGTTGTCCTCGCTGCGTAAGGCAGGTGCAGCGCCGCTGCGTAAGGCAGGTGCAGCGCCGGCCTCCAGGCCGGCTGTCGTGCGGGCGTCCGCACCCGCACATGCGCCCAATCGCATAGACACCGCCGCATATGGATGCACCCTCGCCAAACCTGATATATCCTTCTCGGATGAAATCTGCATACGTCATTCGGTTTCTTTTGGCGATAGCCTTCGGCGTGCTCTTCGGGCAATACGTGCAACATGACTATGAGAAATGGCATGCACTGGGACGCGACGCCTTCCTTTCTTACCAGGGGCACCGCTTCGATACCTACATGGCTGATCCCGGAGCCGGAGTCTTCCACATAGTTGTCGCAACCATCCTTGTTGTCGGCCTGGTTGCGTTTTATGAGATGGCCGCATTCGTCGTTGAAAAATACTGGCTCTCCATGAGTCACGGAAAAACTTCGACCACTCCAAATAGCTGACCTCCGCAAAAAAGGTCTTATGCCGACGAATCCACCATCGCCCAGCCCCGCTCCCACCGCCAACTCCTTCAACGCCGCATCTCTCACCCTCGAAGCCATAGCCTCCCTCGCGCTCCTTCTCGGCCTGGCCTACCTCTTTGCCACCAACTCCACCGCCGCACACTGGTCCCAGGGCTACAACCCCGCCGGTTTCTGGCAACTCTCCACCTTCATCGCCGCCATGCCCGTCGTTGTCCTTCTCGGCGCCATGGCCATCCTGCGCCTCAAGGCCCACATCGCCGCAATCGCCGGACTCGTCACCGCACTCGTCGCCGCCATCGCCGTCTTTCACATGCCCGCGCGTCTCGCCTTCACTGCCGCCGCCTATGGCGCCGGTTACGGCATACTCCCCGTCTGCTGGATCATTCTTCCCATCATCTTTCTCTACGACCTCACCGTTCAGACCGGTCGCTTTGTCACCCTCCAGCAAAGCCTCACCGGCATCACCGCCGACAGCCGCCTGCAGCTTCTTCTCATCGCCTTCGCGCTCGGCTCATTCTTTGAGGGCACCTCCGGCTTCGGCACGCCCGTCGCCATCTGCGCGGCCATCCTCATCAGCCTCGGTTTCCGCCCCTTACAGGCGGCCGCTCTCACCCTCATTGCAGACACCGCACCCGTCGCCTTCGGAGCCATGGGCATTCCCATCGTCGCTCTCCACGGCGTCACCGGCCTCGACCTCTTCGCGCTCACACGCACCACCGCGCTCCTTCTCGCGCCCTTCGATCTCCTGCTCCCCTTCTGGCTCATCTGGGCCTTCGCCGGTTTTGCCGCCACGATCGAAATCTGGCCGGCCATCCTCCTCGCCGGCGTCACCTTTGCCACCGCCCAACTCCTCATGGCCTTCTGGAGCGGCCCCTTTCTCGTGGCCATCGTCGCCGCTTCGGCCACCATCGTCGTCCTCGTCGTCTTTCTCAGTTTCTGGCAGCCCAAACGCACGCTCGACGTCAATCTCAAAGACATCACCGGCCAGGTGCGCCAGGCGCACGGCCACACCGCTGCCACCATCTTCAAAGCCTGGCTTCCCTGGCTGGTTTTGAGCCTTGTTGTCTTTGCCTGGGGCCTGCCCCGCTTTTCCAACTCGATGGACGCCCTAACCACCATCAAAATCCCCATCACCGGCCTGCACAACGTCGTTCTCCGCGTCCCGCCCGTAGTCGCCGCACCCACTCCCGAGCCCGCCGTCTTCAATCTCAACTGGCTCTCCGCCACCGGCACTGGAATCCTCTTCGCCGCTCTCCTCGCCGGCCTGCTCATGGGACTCAGCCCCGCCGAACTCGCCCGCGCCCTCGTCCGCACCATCTACAGAATTCGCTACACCCTCGTCACCATCGCCGCCATGATGGCCCTCGGCTTCGTCACCCGTTACTGCGGTCTCGACGCCACGCTCGGCCTGGCGTTTGCGCGCACCGGTCCCCTTTATCCCTTCTTTGGCACGCTCATCGGCTGGCTCGGCACCGCCTCGACAGGCTCCGACACCTCTTCCAACGTCCTTTTTGGCAGCCTCCAGCAAATGACCGCCCGCCAGATCCGTGTCGCCCCCGTCCTCATGGCCTCCGCCAACGCCGCCGGCGGCGTCATGGGCAAAATGATCGCCGCCCCCAGCGTCGTTGTCGCCAGCACCGCCGCGCAAACCTATGGCCAGGAAGGCTCCATCCTGCGTTTCGTCTTCCTGCACTCGCTCGCCCTAGCCGCCCTCGCCGGAATCTGCGTCTCCCTCCTGGCCTACGCACCCCTCATCGCCGGCCTCGTCCCCGGCCCCTAGTCCCTGGTCCCTAACCCCTGTCTCACGCCCCCGCCGCACCCAAAAGTTCCCTCCGTAAATTTTTTTCTTGCAACCTCTCTCCTCAGCGGTGCTAGGATGGGTGTTCATAATTCTAGAAATTGTTTCTTATGTGAAAAGGAAGACCATGCGCGCTTGCTTCCTACTCAAAGTCCGATCCGAAAAAATGGACGCGTATAAAGCTCGCCATGCCCACGTGTGGCCTGAGATGCTCCAAGCCCTCCGCGAAAGCGGCTGGCGCAATTACTCCCTCTTTCTCCACCCCGACGGCGTGGTCGTCGGGTACCTCGAAGCCGACGACTTTGAAAAGTGCCGCGCCGCCATGAAAAACCACCCTGTCAACGCCCGCTGGCAGGCAGAAATGGCGCCCTTTTTCGAATCCTCCAACGGCCACGGCCCCGACGATCTCATGTTCCCCCTCGAAGAGGTCTTTCACCTCGAGTAGCTCGCACTTGCTGCACCCCCGCTCCAAATCGGATAATGCCCTGTCTCCGCCAAACTGCGGTTTCTTGTGCGCAAAAAAGTCCCCCCACCTCGAACCAGCTAGGAGCTAGAAGCTAGCAGCTAGGAGCTATTTCATGAATCCCTTCAATTCCGCGCGCCGCGATCTTCTCCGTGTCGGCAGTCTTGGCATGGCCTCGGCCGCCCTCCCCGCCCTCGCATCCGCCGCCGGTAAAGACAAGCCCGCCGTCCCCGACGCCCTCTTCAACGTCCGCCAGTACGGCGCCCTCGGCGACGGCAAAACCCTCGACACCGACGCCGTCAATCGCGCCATCGCAGCCGCCGCGGCAGCCGGAGGCGGCACCGTCCTTTTCCCTGCCGGCATTTATCTCTGCTTCTCCATCCGTCTCCAGAGCTACGTCCACCTCTATCTCGACGCCGGCGCCACCATCCTCGCCGCCGAATCGCCCAAGCCCGGCGAAGCCACCGGCTACAACGGCGGCACCTATGACGCAGCCGAGCCCAACACCGCATGGGATGCCTACCAGGACTACGGCCACAATCACTGGCACAACTCCCTCATCTGGGCCGAGGACATGCACGACTTCTCCATCACCGGCCCCGGCCTCATCTATGGAAAGGGTTTGAGCTTCGGCTCAGGTCCCGGCCGCGGACAGCAATCCGGCCTGCGCGGCTTCACGGCCGAGCGGCCCGCCGGCGCACCGGCGTCCGCCGCCTCCGCGCAACCTGCCACGCCGCCCAATCCCGCGCGCATGGCTCGCGGCAACTATCCCATGTATCAAGCCGAGCAGCCCGGCGTCGGCAACAAGGCCATCGCCCTCAAGAACTGCCGCAACGTCCTGCTGCGCGACTTCTCCGTCCTCAAGGGCGGCCACTTCGCCCTGCTCCTCACCGGCGTTGACAACCTCACCATCGACAACCTCATCCTCGACACCGATCGCGACGGCATGGACATTGACTGCTGCCAGAACGTGCGCGTCTCCAACTGCACCTTCAACTCGCCCTGGGACGACGGCATCTGCCCCAAGTCCAGCTACGCGCTCGGCTACAACCGGCCCACGCGCAACGTCACCATCGCCAACTGTTTCGTCACCGGCTGCTATCAGCTCGGCACGGTTCTCGATGGCACGTGGAAGAAGTTTCCCGCGGGCGCGCGCGCCTACGGAACCGGCCGCATCAAGTGCGGCACCGAGTCCAACGGCGGCTTCATCAACATCACCATCACCGGCTGCGTCTTCGAAGGCTGCCAAGGCTACGCGCTTGAAACCGTCGACGGCGCTCTGCTCGAGGACATCGCCATCACCAACACCACCATGCGCGATCTCATCTCCCCGCCGCTCTTCCTGCGTCTCGGCGCGCGCCTGCGCGGACCCAAAGACACCACCAAGGTCGGCACTCTCAAGCGCGTCTTGATTAGCAACTTGGAATGCCACAACGCGCCCATGCGCGTCACCAGCATTCTCAGCGGCATCCCCAACTATCCCATCGAAGACGTCAAGCTCTCCAACATCTACATCGAGAATCTCGGCGGAGCCACCAGCGCCGACGCAGCCGTCAAGCCGCCCGAGAAAGAGGACGCCTATCCCGAGCCCTCAATGTTCGGCCAGATGCCGTCCCTCGGCTTCTTCCTGCGCCACATGCGCAACGTGGAGATGAGCCACGTCGAACTGGCCACCATCGCGCCCGACGCGCGCCCGGCCTTCTATCTCGAAGACGTCCAGCGCGCCGACTTCTTCTCCATCACCGCGCCCGCGAACTCCGACGGCAACTTCGCTCTGCACGGCGTAAAGGATCTGCGCATAGGCTGGAGCCGTGCCGCCGCGGACACGGTGCTCGACTCCGCCGACAATAAAACGCTCTAAGCCGGAGGCAGCAGTATTGGAGGGAGCAGGGGCCTTCACAGACCCCTGAACACAGTATTGGCGGGAGCAGGGGCCTTCAAGCCCCTGAACACAAGTATTGGAGTGAGCAGGGCTTTTGTATTGGAGGGAGCAGGGGCCTTTGTATTGGAGGGAGCAGGGGCTTTTGTATTGGAGGGAGCAGGGGCCTTCAGGCCCCTGAACACAGACCTGCGATAAACGTGGCTTTAGCCACGGGCCCTTCGTTTATCCTTCCGATGTGCGACTCGCACCGCAAGAGACTCGAACGTACCTTGTCACCGCTGTAACCGCGCAACGGCACCGTCTTTTTCAAGTCACCGCCACTGCGGAGCTACTTCAACAAACCATCCTCGACTACCGCAGCCAGGGAAAATTCCTCCTGCACGCATTCGTCATCATGCCCGATCACTTCCACGCGTTGATCACACCCGCTCCCGATGTATCGCTTGAAAAGGCTATGCAATTCATCAAAGGCGGTTTCTCTTTCCGCTTGAAGAGCAAAATGGACGTCTGGATGCGCAGCTTCAATGAAAGCCAGACCATGACCAAATCCAAATTCATATTCTGCTTGCAATACATCGAGCAGAATCCTGTTCGCCGAGGGCTCGCTTCGTCCCCGCAGAGTTATCCATTCAGCTCCGCCGCCCATGCTCCGTTGGACCCTATGCCTCTCCACCTGCATGATTAAATCTGCTACAGGGCGGTGAAGCCCGGGCCTAAAGGCCACTTCCCGACCCGCTCGTTTCAGGGGCCTGAAGGCCCCTGCTCCCTCCGCTCCGGCTCCCCCCGGGCCTGGACCAAGACAGAGGAAGCGTGAGGCTTTAGCCCCACGAAACCCGCCCACCACCTTTCGAAAAATCAACTCCGCAGCGAAGCCGCGCTCAAACCTCGCGCCCACAACCAAGATCTGTTGCCCCATCCTTTCGCGGCTTTTTGCGAAAGAGTGGGAAAGCAGCCCTGGTCTAAAAGCAGCCATCGCCCCATCCTTCGCCTTTCTCTGGCGAAGGGTGGGATATCACGACCAACACGGAGGGAGCGTGGGGCTTTAGCCCCACGAACCCAACCCAATTTTTCCTGAAAATCAAGTCCGCGGCGAAGCCGCGCCTAAACCCCCGCCCCCACCACCAAGAGCCGTTGCCCCATCCTTCGCCTTTCTCTGGCAAAGGATGGGATATCACGACCAACACGCAGGGAGCGTGGGGCTTTCAACCCCACGAAACCCGCGGGCTTCAGCGTGAAGGGTACGGGCTTAAGCCCGTACATCACCCGACCCAATTTTCTCGAAAATCAAGTACGCGGCAAAGCCGCGCCCAAACCCTCCCGTAGGGAGGGAACGAAAATAGCCCAGGGTGAAACCCTGGGAACCCCGACCCAATTTTCTCGAAAATCAAGTACGCGGCGAAGCCGCGACAAAATCCCGCGCCACCCAGCCCGCGTAGCGGGCGTCAGACGTTAGCCCCAGGCGCAAGCCCGGGGACCCCGCCCACCCATTTTTCGAGAAATCAAATCCGCAGCGAAGCCGCGTGCGAGTCTCAATATAGAGGCCTGCGTCGACCCGCCGAGACCTTTAGTAGATGCAACCCACTATCCGCCCCGAACGATTCGCAAGACTTTGGGCTGGCCGGAAATGCCCCCCAAGTGGTAAATTTCCTGCTAACATGCCTGAGCCAAAAGTAAGTCTCACAACCAAGGACGTGGCGACGTTAATCCAGCTAGAGAAATCCGGACAGCTGAAAATCCAGCCCGAATTCCAACGCGAGGGTGTCTGGCCAAAGGCCGCAAAGTCCTACCTGATCGACTCAATCCTCAACGGGCGTCCAATTCCCCCAATTTATATGCAACGGGCGACATCTGTGCAAACCGGCAGGAGCGAGTTCGCCGTCATAGATGGTCAGCAACGCATCCGGGCAGTGATGGAGTTCTTAGGCGACGGTTTCCCTCTGAGCGAAGTGGGCGACGGGAGCACTGCTGCGCACTCCAAGGGGAGTAAATTCTCGACATTGCCTTCGGAAATGCAGCAACGACTTTGGAATTTTGATTTTGTCGTGCAGGAGCTCTCCGGGTATTCCGACTCAGACATTCGGGATATTTTCGCGCGAATGAACAAGTACGTCGTTCGCCTGTCGAAGCAAGAGTTGCGTCACGCCCAGCAAAAAGGCAAATTCAAAGATTTCGTCGAACGGATTGCAAAGTGGCCATTTTGGAAGCAGGAGCGCGTGTTTACTGAATCGCAACTCGCACGAATGCGCCCAGCGGAGTTCGCCTCTGAGCTGGCAATCCTGCTGAGCGAGGGAGGACCGCAGCATCGTAAGACTGCGATTGACCTTTATTACAGCCGCTTTAGCGAGAGGTTCCCCGAAGCGTCCCGTATCGAAGGCAAGCTTCGAGCGTACCTCGAATGGATCCATCAGGCGCTCCCGGACCTTCGAAATCACCGTTACCGTCGGTCAACTGAGTTGTACGCACTACTTGGCGCGTTGGATGTCGCCAGCGGGAAGGCGTCCGCCCTCTCAAAACTAAACCCGAAACAAACCGGGGAGAGACTCCGCTCGTTTGAAGCTGAAACCCATTCCAAAAAGCCGACCTCGCAGGCCGCACAGTACCTGATTGCCGCAAGCAAGCACACGGATGACCTAGAACAGCGCACCAATCGCATCGAAATTCTGAAATCGTTGATCAGTTAGCAAAATGGCGCGAACGAAACGATCTATCGCGGAGAGGTTCCTGAAACAGTTTGAGAGGGACAAACCCCTCTACGACCAGGGCTCCATTCAAGCAATCGCCTTAATCAACGAAATCCTTGTCAACAGCCCCGCCGTGATCCACGCAGTGACAGCTCGCCCTAAAGAACTATCGTCCCTTAGATTAAAGCTCGCGGAAAAAGGGTACAGTCGCCCCAAAAGGCAGGTCTCGGATCTCATCGCGGCCAGGGTCATCACCTATTACAGAGACGCAGTGCCGATCGTGGTTAACGCGCTAAGCACCGCACTGGAGATTGACAAAAAGAGATCGCTAGACAAGCGCGAAGAACTGGAGGCCGTTGAATTTGGTTACTCCTCCGTGCACCTCATCGTTCGGACCAGGGGCGGATGGTCCACATCACCGCAATACTTCGCCCTCCGGGATCGCTGGTTTGAGATACAGATTCGGAGCCTACTTGAGCACGCGTGGGCGGAGAATGAGCACGAGGTCGTCTACAAAAGCGGGATTGAGTACCCGGCAGCGGTCAAAAGGCGATTTGCTCGAATAGCTGGAGCCATCGAAATCATCGAGGATGAGTTCATTGAACTCCGAGAGCATAGGCAGAAGTTGATCGATCAATACTCGGCTCGCTATCAGAGCGGCCTCGACGGCGCGCTCGAAATTGACTCTGCGAGACTCATAGCGCTGCTCGAATGCGAGCGACCGGATTGCCCTGGGTGGAGGGCCGCAGATCGGGATGGAAGACCGTATCCAGCTCACATCGACAACAGGTGCGCGAAGGCGCTAAAGCGCGTCGGAATCCGTACAGGAAAATCGCTCCAGGCGATCCTCAGATCAAGGGAACTTAAGGCCGCTGAGGCGCTATTCGCTCGCGAACACCGATTGTCCGAGCCGTTATCCCATCTCAACACGGCACGTCTCGCGGTCCTCCTGAACGGCCCCGTCATTTTCTCCGACTATTTTCCAGAACTTCTGACCGACATTGCGATCCAAGGATTGCTCCGGCAACGGAGAAGCAGACGGGGGCGCTAATCCGAAACGGCGATGGAGCGGCCATAGCGGCTAACATCACACAACACGGGCCCGCACCCCACCCAATTTTCGCGCCCTCTGCCCCATAATCCCCGTATCCAAGCTCGCGGGATGGGAGAATCCCTCCCCGAAACCGCCAACGCCGCTAACTCCGCTAGCCCCGCTTTATCGCCGTATACCGCTTCCTCCAAACCTCCCGCTCCACCAACTCCAGCGCCCGATCCTCCAGCGACCGCTCCCACGGAACCAGCCCGTACACCAGGTCGCACCCCACCGCC
>Ga0181519_10001197_pt1 | contig 22812 bp, 19 predicted proteins | sample PEATcosm2014_Bin_26_FD_121102 | JGI IMG/M metagenome (GOLD analysis project Ga0181519, IMG submission 121102) | Peatland microbial communities from MTU Mesocosm Facility, Houghton, MI, USA - PEATcosm2014_Bin02_10_metaG | ecosystem: Environmental > Terrestrial > Soil > Wetlands > Peat | place...
CATCCCGCAGACCGAGATCACGCCGGAGAATTTCCACAGCGTCGAATCCATGCAGACCCTGACCGAGCGGCTGCTGCGACGCTGATTCGCGCGGCCGCTGATCCGCGCCGCCGCTGATCTGCGCCGCCGCTGATCCGCGCGGCCGCTGTGCCGGAACTCCGTGCGGCCGCTAGCGCCGCGTGAGCTCCTCCACCAGTTCGTCGATGTCCGCTTCGCTGGTCTCGCCGTGGGTTGCGCAGATGCGCACCACGTCGCGTCCCTCGAAGCTGGTCGCCGCCACCCACGCCCGTCCCGAGGCCACCACGCGCCGCACCAGCGCCCGCACCTCGCCGTGATCCGCGGGCGGCACGGCGTCGAGCACCGCGAGCTGCGAGTCGTTGGCGATTTCCCAGCCGCGCGCCGTCAATTTCTCCCGCACGCGCTCGATCACCCGCACGCTGCGCTCGACGTGCGCGCTTAAGCCCCGCCAGCCGGCGGCCGCCAGCGCGAGAAACAGCCGCAGGCCGATGAAGCGTCGCGACCATTGCACGGAGTTCAGATACGGATCCGTGGCGGCGAGGCTCGAGGGCATGAAGCTGGTGGAGGCGTGGAACACCTCGGACAGCAGCGCACCGTGGCCGGTGATGAACATGGCGCAGCCCATGGTGGTGGCCAGCCACTTGTGGGCGTCGATAGTGATCGAGTCGGCCAGCTCGATGCCCGCGAGCAGCGGCCGCAGCCGCTCCGAGGCGAGCGCGCCACCGCCCCAGGCCGCATCCACGTGGTACCACAGCTTCGCGGCGCGCGCGATCCCGGCACAGTCCTCGAGCGGATCGATCATGCCGCCGCCGGTGGTGCCCGCGGTGGCGACCACCATCACGGGCACCTCGCCGCGGGCGCGGTCCTTGGCGATCGCATCCGCCAGTGCGCGCGGCGCCATCCGGCCGCGGCCGTCGGTGTCGATCAGCCGCAGCGCGTCGCGCCCCACTCCCGCCTGATGCGCGATCTTCAGCCAGGCGATGTGGCATTCACGCGAGGTGTAGAACCGCGGCGCGCCGGGGAACGCGCGCGCGCCCTCGGCCGCGAAGCGCGGATGCGCCGCGGTCAGCGCGCAGATGAGCGCGGTGTAGTTTGCCTCCGAACCGCCGGTGGCGAAATGCCCGGTGGCATCGGCTGCGAGGCCCGCGCGGCGCGCCATGGCGCGTATCACGTGGCTCTCGATTTCCACCGGCACGGGTGAGGAGGCGGAGCTCGCGAGCTGCGGATTGAACAGGCTCGCGATGCGGTCGGCGCACAACGCCGGAAAGGCCGCGCCGGGGTTGAACAGGCCGAAATAGCGCGGATTGCCCATCTGCACGATGCCGTGCTGCATCTGCTGCACGGTCCAGTGCAGCAGTGGTTCGAGCGCGCGCGGCGTCTCGAAATCGAATTCCGCGAGCTGCCCGCGGAAGACGGGCATGTCCAGGGTGGGCACCACCGGCCCCGACCGGATGAGCAGCAGCGCGGCCGCCAGCTCCCGGCCGAGCCAATCCTCCACTCGCGCCCGCTCCGCGGCGCCCGGAAATAGCGCCGCCACCGGCGCGGGCAACACATCCGCCATCAGGCCGCCGCCGCCAGTGCCTGCGCGAGATCCGCGAGGATGTCGTCGATGTGTTCGATGCCGACGCTCAGGCGGATGCTGCCGGGCCCCACCCCGGCGGCCAGCTGTTCCGCGGCCGACATCTGCCGGTGCGTGGTGGAGGCCGGATGACAGGCGAGGGATTTCGCGTCGCCGAGATTGACCAGGCGCTTGAACAGCTTCAGGGCGTCGTAGAAGCGGATGCCGGCCGTGAGCCCGCCGCGGATCTCGAAGGTCATGAGCGAGCAGGCGCGCCCGCCCAGGTATTTGCGCACCAGCGGCTGATACGGACTGTCGGCGAAGCCGGCGAAATTCACCGACTCCACCGACCCGTGGGCGCGCAGGAATTCGGCGACCTTCACCGCGTTCTCGACGTGCCGCTCGATGCGCAGCGCCAGGGTCTCGATGCCCTGCAGCAGCAGGAACGCGTTGAAAGGCGCGAGCACCGCGCCCATGGTGCGCTGGTAGACGCTGCGCAGCCGGCCGATGAAGGCGGCCTTGCCGTAATGCTCGGTGTACACCATCCCGTGATACGACAGGTCCGGCTGGGTGAACATCGGAAAGCGCGCCGCGTGCGCCTCCCACGGGAAGCCGCAATCGACGATCGCGCCGCCGAGGGTGGTGCCGTGTCCGCCCATGAACTTGGTGAGCGAGTGCACCACCACGTCCGCGCCGTAATCCACGGGCCGCACCAGCATCGGCGTGGCGACGGTGTTGTCGACGATCAACGGCACGCCGTGGCGGTGCGCCACCGTGGCCAGGGCCTGCAGATCGCAGACGTTGCCGGCCGGATTGCCCACCGTCTCGCAGAACAACGCGCGGGTGTCCTCGTCGATCAGCGCTTCGAGGTCGGCGGCGCGGTCGGACCTGGCGAAGTGCACCTTCACGCCCTGGCGCGGCAGGATGTGCGCGAACAAGGTGTGGGTGGTGCCGTAGAGCTGCGGCACGGACACGATGTTGCGCCCCGCCTCGGCGACGTTCTGCGCCGCGTAGTACAGCGCCGTCTGGCCCGAGGCCACGCACAGCGCCTCGAGGCCGCCCTCGAGCTGCGCCACCCGATCCTCGAGGATCGCGACGGTGGGATTCTGGATGCGCGTGTAGCGGTAGCCCTCCACCTCGAGATTGAACAGCGCCGCGCCGTGTGCGGCGCTGTCGAAGGCATATGCCGCCGTCTGATAGATGGGCACCGCCACCGCCTTGGTCGCCGGGTCGCAGTCGAAGCCGCCGTGGATCGCTATGGTTTCGAGTTTCATGTCCGGTTCGTCGGGTAGAATTTCAGCTTAAGTGTACCCCGCCAATCCCAAATTCGCGCGCGATGCGTGGCTGCGAGCGCTCGCCCGCACGAAGTCGATCGACGAACTTGGCATAACGTTGCCGATGCTGGTCGACCGCTGGGCGGCGATGCGCACCGATTCTCCCGCGCTCATCGCCGACGGCGAGTCGCTCACCTATGCGGAGCTCGCGGGCCGCTGCAATCAATATGCGCGCTGGGGGCTGGCACAGGGCCTGAAGGCCGGCGACGTGGTCTCGCTGGTCATGCCGAATTGTGCGGACTATCTGGCCGTATGGCTCGGGCTCACGCGCATCGGCGTGACGGTGGCGCTCGCCAACACCCATCTGACGGGAGATCTGCTCGCGCACGCGGTGTGCAGCGTCGAACCGCGGCTGGTGATCGCCGCCGCCGCGCTCGCGCCGGCGCTCGGTGCGGCGCGCGCGCGCCTGGCGCCCGGCCGGGTGCGGGTGCGCGGCGCGAGCGGCCTCGACCTCGCGCCCATCGACGCGCAGCTCGCGCAAGCCGGCAGAGCGCCCCTGGGCGAATCCGAGTGTGCCGCGCCATCGCTCGATGCGACCGCACTTTACATATACACCTCCGGCACCACCGGCCTGCCGAAGGCCGCGCGCGTCAGCCATTACCGCGTCATGCAATGGAGCCACTGGTTCGCCGGGCTGATGGATACCGTGCCCGCCGACCGCATGTACGACTGCCTGCCGCTCTATCACAGCGTCGGCGGCGTGGTCGCCACCGGCGCGACGCTGGTGGGCGGCGGCGCGGTGGTGATTCGCGCGCGCTTTTCCGCCTCGGACTTCTGGCGCGACGTCACCGCCGAGCGCTGCACGCTGTTCCAATACATCGGCGAGCTGTGCCGCTATCTGGTCAACGCCCCGCAGCGCGAGGAGGAGACCCGCCACGCGCTGCGCCTCGCCTGCGGCAACGGCCTGCGGCCCGAGGTGTGGGAAGCCTTCCGTACGCGCTTTCGCATACCGCACATCCTCGAGTACTACGCGGCCACCGAGGCGAATTTTTCGCTGTACAACTGCGAAGGCGAACCCGGCGCCATCGGCCGCATTCCGCCGTTTCTCGCCCACCGCCTGCCGGTGGCGCTGCTGCGCTTCGATGTGGCCCGTGGCGAGCCGCTGCGCAATGCCGCCGGGCGCTGCGAGCGCTGCGCGACGGATGAGGTGGGCGAGGCGGTGGGCCGGCTGCCGCAGGCCGGCCGCGGCGGTCGCTTCGAGGGCTACGCGGAGCGCGAGGCCTCCGACCGCAAAGTGCTGCGCGATGTGTTCGAACCGGGCGACGCCTGGTACCGCAGCGGCGATCTGATGCGCCGTGACGCCCGCGGCTTTTATTATTTCGTGGATCGCGTCGGCGAGACCTATCGCTGGAAGGGCGAGAACGTCTCCACCACCGAGGTGCAGGCCGTGCTGCTGCAGGCCCCGGGGGTGCGCGACGGAGTGGTCTACGGGGTGAGCGTCCCCGGTGCCGACGGCCGCGCCGGCATGGCCGCGCTCATCGTGGATCCGGACTTCGATCCGGCGGCCTTCGCCGCACATGTCGACGGGCGCCTGCCCGCCTACGCACGGCCGGTGTTTCTGCGGCTGCTGCCCGCGCTCGCGGCCACCGGCACATTCAAGCCCATCAAGCAGGAGCTGCAGGGCGCGGGCTTCGATCCGGCGGTGGTGTCCGATCCCCTCTATGTCGATTTGGCCGGCGCGCCGGGCGAGCGGCGCTACGTGCCGCTCGATGCGGCGCTGTACCAATCCATCCTCGGCGGAGCGGTGCGGCTGTAGCCGCAGACGCCGCGCTACGCGGTGTTGCCGGCGTCCACGGTGAGCACCGTACCGGTGATGTTGCGCCCGCCATCCCCCAATAGAAACTCCACGCAGCGCGCCACGTCGGCGGGCTCGGCCATGCGCTTCAGGGCGCTGCGCCTGGCGATTCTCTCGCGCTGCCCCGCGCCGAGCTCCCCGGTCATGTCGGTGTCGATGAATCCCGGCGCCACCGCATTGACGGTGATGCCGAGCTCGCCGACCTCGCGCGCCAGCGAGCGCGTGAAGCCCACGAGCGAGGCCTTGGTCGCGCTGTATACCGACAGCCCGGTGTAGCCGGTCGCGGCCACGATCGAAGCCATGTTGACGATGCGCCCCGCCCGCGCCGTGAGCATGGACCGCAGCACGTACTTGGTCAGCACGATGGGCGAGAGCGTGTTCAGACGGATGATCTTCTCGATGTCCTCGTCGCGCATCACGCCGAGCACACCGGCGGTGCCCAGGCCGGCGTTGTTGACCAGGCCGTACACGGTGCCGAAGTCCGCCCGCAGTCCGCGCACGAAGGCCGGCATGGCCGCGGTGTCGCTCAGGTCGAAGGCTCGAAACTCGATCGCTCCGGCCGCCGGTCCCGCACCTTCGGCCGCCGCGCGGCTCGCGGCGGCAAGCTCATCGGTGCCGCGGCGCGCCACCGCGATGACGCGATAGCCGGCGGCGGCCAGGTTGACCGCCATCGCCAGCCCCAATCCGCGGCTGCCGCCGGTCACGATGACATTACGCACCGGGGCGCACCAGCTTGCCGGCCGCCGTCAATTCCAGGGACGGCACCAGGCGCAGCATCGCCGGCACCTTGTGCGCGGGCAGCGCACGCCGGCAGGCATCGAGCAGCTCGCTCTTCACGGCCTCCGGGTTGCCGGCCGCGCGCGCCGCATCGGCCAGCACCACGTCGGCCACCACGATGGCGCCGGTGATGGGATTGCGCCGGCCGCGCACCAGCGAAGCGCGCACGCGCGCATCCGCGTTGAGCACCGCCTCGACCTCCTCCGGGAACACCTTCAGTCCGCCGACGTTGATGACGCCGCCGCGGCGGCCGCGAAAATAATAGCGGCCGTCCACCAGCTCCACCAGATCGCCGGTGTCGACATAGCCGCCGCCGCCCTCGAGCGGCCTGGCGCCCTCGCCGAGATAGCGCGCGGCATTGCGGCTCGAGCGGATACGCAGCGTGCCGTCCTCGACCTTCATGTCGATCCCGCCGCGGCCCTCGCCGAGCAGCGAGACCGGAAAGCCGGCGAGCCCATCCTCGACGTCGAAGGCCACCCCCGCCTCGGTTGAGGCGAAGGCATGCGCAATGCGTGCACGCGGATAGGCGGCGCGCAGATGATCGAGCAGCGGCTGATCGGCGACCTCGCCCGACAGGCGCACGTACTTGGGATCCATCGCCGCGGCAGCGCCGCTCATCAGCGCCCGGCGCCAATGCGACGGGGTGCCGGATAGGTGGGTAACGCCCGCCGCGCCGGCGCGCGCCAGGAAATCCGCCGGCGGCTCATCCGCCGCGGACAGCACCAGCGCCGAACCGCCGAGCAGCGCGCGCAGATAGATCTGCAAGCCGCCATAGCGGCGGATGTCGTAGAAGGTGCTCCACACGCGCCGCTCGTCCGCCGGCGCGGCGCGCGGCAGCGCGCCGGCCAGGCTGTGCAGCGTGTGCAGCACCAGCTTGGGCGTGCCGGTGGTGCCGGAGGTGAGCAATATCCATTCGGTGGCGTGGCTGGCGCGGCGGTTGATGGGCGCGGCCAGCGGCAGCGCGGCGAGCCGGCGCACCTCGAGCGGCAGCGCCCCGGGCGCCTCGCCGGCGCCGCACACGATGAGATCCGCCTGCGCCGTCGCGGCCACCTCGGTCAGCGCCGTCTCGCTGAGATCCGGCGTGCACAACACCATGCGCCGCGCCACGCCGTCGAGTTCCACCAGGGCGATGGCGGTGGCCAGCTGCTCGCGGGTGGCGATGAGCACACACCGCCCGCGCAGGCTCTCGAGATCCGTGAACAGCGAACCGCCGGCGAGCGCCGACAATGTGCAGCTGCCGTGCCGGTCGTAGAGGACGCGGCGCGCCGCGGCGCCGTGGCGCGTCACCGCGTCCCACAGCGTTTCCAGAACAGGCGTTTCCAATTCGCGTGGCGGATCAGGCGTGGGAGTGATCGTACAATTTGACGAAATCACCGAAGGTCACCGGAAATTCAACCCAGTCGGCCGAATTGAAGGGATCGACGCTGAGTTCATCCTCGAGGCTGCTGACCACGATGGCGAAGCTGAGCGAATCGAGTCCGCAGTCGGTGAGCTTCAGGTCGTCGTTGAGCGGCGCGAGGGTGCGCCCCTGATCGCCTGCTACCTGTTTGAATACGCTGACCACCGTGTCCCGTATCGACATAATCCATTGGCTCCTGTTGCATTCGCCTCAGCGGCATTATCGCCCAGCGGCTAGACTACGCGAAAGATGTACCAGCAAAATAGTATCAGTGCATCGGGTGCATCCGACGTGCCCGCAACGCCGGGCACCGCCGTTGCGGCAGCCCAGCCGGAGTGTCATGTCGAGCTCACGGTCGAGGTCGCGGACACCCTGGCCGCGCTCGAGGGCCTGCGGGCCGACTACGAACAGCTGCATCGCGCCACCGCCAACACCTTGCCCTTCGCCCTGCACGAATGGCACATGGCCTGGTGCGCGCATTTCCTGAATCTCGATCCCCAGGTGCGCGATCAGCTGGTCGTCCTGGCGATGCGCAACGAGGCCCGGGAATGTGTGGCGATAGTACCGCTGGTCGCAAGCCGCCGCCGCTTCGGCCCCATCAACATTTGCTCCATCGATCTGCTGGGCGCGGACCCGTCGACCACGGAATTGCGGGCGCCGCTCATCGTGGCCGGCTACGAGGCATCGACGGTGAGCGCCATCCGCGGGCAGCTGGCGCTCCGCCGCGACTGGGATTGGATCTACTGGGGCAGCCTCACGGGCGCATTCGGCGATGCCATCGTCCGCAGCGCCGATCTCGACCTGGAGCAGGAGCCCCCGGGTTATGTTCTCGATCTGGCCCCGACGTGGGGTGAGCTGCGCGCGCGGTTGAAGCGCAACGTGCGCGAATCGCTGCGCCATTGCTACAATTCGCTGAAACGCGACGGGCTGGGTTTTGTTCTGGAGATCGCCGCGGATCCGGCGGCCATCCGCACCGCGCTGCGGCGATTCCTAGAGCTGCATGCCATGCGCGCCCAGATGACCGGCACGATCGAACATCCAAATCATTTCGCCACCGCGGTGTCGCAGCGCTTCCTGTACTCGGTCTGCGAGCGGTTGGCGGCGCGCGGCGCGGTGCGCGTCTTTCAGCTGCGGATCGGCCACGAAATCGTTGCCTCACGCATCGGCTTCATCGTGGGCGACGGTCTCTATTTGTATTCCTCGGGCTTCGATCCGAAATGGCGACGCTACAGCGTCATGACGACGACCACGGCGGAGGCCATGAAATACGCGATCTCGCTGGGCCTGAAGACCGTCAACCTTTCCCGCGGCACGGATGTGTCCAAGACCCGCTGGGGTCCGCGCACCACGCACTACTCGGGCGCCCTCGAGCGCCGCGCGCGCATCGTCTCGCGCATCGCGTTCAGGTTCTATGTCGAGGCCCGCAACGGCAGGGGATTGCCGTCGCTGTTCTCGAGGTTCATCAAGGCACGCCGCGTATGGGGCTGAGATCACCGCCATTCAACATATTGATTCGCGATATATCGACCTTGTTATAACTTCACGCTTGAGTGGCGCGCCGGCCGGCGCGCGGCAACATACTGCAAATGCTTTGTGCTTTAATTGATTCAACACGAGAAAGTTCCTGATGATGCATGCCGCGGTATACAGCAACGCCAAAGTGATGGAGAAGGATGCCAAGCGTCTTCGGCCATGCGTTTCGATTCTCGGGATACGCGGCGTGCCAGCGGGTCACGGCGGATTCGAGACATTCACCGCACGGCTGGCCCCGCAGCTCGTCTCGAGCGGCTGGGACGTGACGGTCTATTGCCAGGAGGACGAGGCCCCGCCGGCGGCGCCCTCGGGCCCCGGGCACGGTGCCTGGGAGAGCACCTGGGAGGGCGTCAAGCGCGTCCACCTGCAGGTGGGCCCCGACACCCCGCTCAACAGCATCAAGTTCGACCTGCGCTGCATCGCCGACGTGCTCGAACGTCGTCCGGATCTGGTGCTGATCCTCGGCTACAACACGGCGATTTTTGCATTACGGCTGCGACTGGCGGGGATTCCCACCGTGTTCAACATGGACGGCGTGGAATGGCAGCGCGACAAATGGGGCTTGATCGCGCGCGCCTGGCTGTACATGAACGACTGGGCCGCGTGCCTGATCGCGTGCCATCTGATCGCCGATCATCCGCAGATCGAGCGCCATCTGGAGTCGCGCGTGCGGCGCGGCAAGATCACCGTCATCCCCTACGGCGCCGACATTCTCGAGCCGGCGCCCGATGACCCACGGCATGCGGCGGAGCTGCGCAACGTCGGCCTGTCGTCGATGAAATACGCGACGCTGATCGCGCGCGCCGAACCGGAAAATTCGGTGCTCGAGCTGGTACGGGCGTTCTCCGCCCGGCCGCGCGGCATCAAGCTCGCCGTGCTCGGCAGCTACGAGCCCAACAAGGTGGCCTATCACGCCAAGGTGCTGGCGGCCGCCGGCCCGGAGGTGATCTTTCTCGGCGCCATCTATGACAAATCGGTGGTGCAGAACCTGCGGCGGCATTGTCTCCTGTACCTGCACGGTCATCGCGTTGGCGGCTGCAACCCCTCCCTGCTCGAAGCCATGGGCGCTGGCAATCCCGTGCTGGCGCATCGCAATCGCTTCAACTGCTGGGTGGCCGGGCAGGGCGCGCGGTACTTCCTCGGGGTTCAGGATTGCGATCTGATGCTCACCGCCATGCTGCGCGATCCGGCGGAGCTGCTCAGCAAGGGGCAGATCAACCGCCGCCGCGCCGGCGACATCTTCAATTGGTCCGACGTGCTGCAGTCCTATGGCGAGCTTTTGGCGGATGCCCGATCGGGCGTGGTCGCCGGTGGCTTTCACTGGGGGCGCCGGCCGCATTGGCAGCTCGACGGCGACGTTTCTTGAATTCTCCGGCAGTCATGCATAACGGGCGATTCCTGCTTACCATGCGCAGCATGCGCACGCCGCCCCTCTTGCGATGCTCGCGGCTGGCTGCGGCGGCCGCTGTCGGCGCCTGCCTGGCGGCCTGCTCCGCGACGCCGACCGGCGCATCCGCGAATCACATTCCCGTGCTCGCCCTGGCGCCGCCCGCGCCCGTCCAGCCCGCGGCCGGCGCCACCGCATCCGACGCCACCGCATCCGACGCCTCCGCTTCCGTGGCGGCCGCGTCCGTGGCCGCCTACACCCTGGCGGTGGGCGATGAATTCGACGTGCGCATGCCCGATGCGCCCCAATACGATCAGACGGTCAAAGTGCGGCCCGACGGCAAGGTCGACTTGAGCCTCATCGGCACGGTCGAGGCCGCCGGGCGCAGCGCCGAGGAACTGCAGGCGGTGCTGCGCGACCGGTACCGGGCCATGGCCGGCTCCGACCAGCAGCGCGAGTATCTCATCCACGCCAACGACGAACTGGAGATCAAGCTGCCCTACTACCCGAATCTCAACGACCAGATGCGGGTGCGCCCCGACGGCAAGATCGACCTGCAATTGGCCGGCACCGTGCAGGCCGAGGGCCTGAGTCCGGAGCAGCTGGAGGCCGAGCTCAAGCATCGCTTTGCGGTGTACCTGCGCGAGCCCGAACTCACCGTGATCGTGCGCACCGCCACCTCGCAGATGGTTCGTACCGCCACCGGCACGGGCCGCGGCGGCATGGCCGATCTGCAGCCCTTGGTCGTGGTGCGCAGCTTCCAGGCGCCGCAGGTGTTCGTCTCGGGCGAATTGCCGAGGCCCGGCATGGTCCCCTACGTCAGCGGCCTGACGCTGCTGCAGGTGCTGGCCGAGTCCGGCGGCCAGCTGCCGAGCGGCGATGTGACCAAGCTCATCATCCTGCGGCGCACCTCGGCGACCACGGCGGACGTGCTGCGCCCGGGGCTCACCCGCTCCTTCCGCACCGAGCCGACGCGCGACGTGCTGCTCGCGCCCTACGATGTGATCGTGCTGCCGCCGAGCGGCGCACAGAAGGTGGCCGAATGGCTGGATAGGTACGTCTACAAGATATTCGCGCCCCTCAAGAACAGCTCCTTCGGCTATGTGTATGCCGTCAACAGCAACAAGCTTTACTGAGAGCGGCGCCCATGTCTGACCCGCAGCCGCTGTTTCCGATCGCCGACGAGGACGCGGCCTTCGGTCTGACCACACGCGATCTGCTCAGCCAGTGGTTCAAGCACTGGCCGACGGTCGCGATCTGCCTGCTGGTGGTCGGCGGACTCACCTGGGGGGCGCTGGCCCTGCAACCCTCGATTTACGAGGCCACTGCCAAGGTCTGGGTGCAGACCGAGCAACAGGGCACACCGTCCTTTTTGTCGGGCATCGCCGCCTATCGCGAGTCGCAGGTGCCCGAGCCGGTGAACCGCAAGATCGAAACCGAGATTCAGCTGCTGCTGTCGCGCTCGAATGCCGAAGCCGTGGTGACGCGGCTGCACATCACCAAATCTCAGCTGGTGCAGTCCCCGATCGCCTACCTGCTGGACGATCTGCCGTCCTGGCTGCGTTTCGACAAGCCGAAGTCAGCCGCGCAGATCAACGATGAGATCGTCGAGCTGTTCATGAAGAGCATCACGGTGGAGCCGACCCGCTCCAAGACCGCGGACACTACCTCGAACGTGCTCGAGACCCATTTCGCCTGTGCCGACAAGGCGCTCGCGGCGAAGGCGCTGGCGGCGCTGCTGCAGGAATACATCCAGTTCGGCGCGCAGCACAACCGCGAGCTGGGCGAGACCACCTACCGGCTGGTCGATTCGAAAATTCGCGAGGAAACCTCGGAGCTCAACGACCTGGACGATCAGATCCTGGCGCTCACCGTCGAGCAGGCCTCGCGCGCCGAGGTCACCTCCAACACGCAGGCTGCGATGACGCGCCTGGCGCGCTCCACCCCCGGCTCCAGCGGACTCGACGCCACGCTGTCGAGCGGCCGCGCCGGCGCCGGGGGGTCCGGTCTCGGCATGCTCAAGTCCGAGACCATCGAAATGCAGGCGCGCCTCGAGGAGGCGCAGCAACTGTACACCGATCAATCGCCGAACGTGCGCCACCTCGCCCAGCAGCTGGCGGAGCTGCGCGAGCGCCTGAACGCCGGCGTGCGCGCCAGCGCGACGCTCGATGCGCGCCTCGAGCGCCTCGAGCGCCAGCGGGCGCTCGCCGTCGAACGTTACACCGGATTGCGCCAGAAGCTCGACCAGATCCAGCTGTATCTGCAGCTGAACCCGGTGGAATCCGACAGCCGCTTGATCACCGAAACGCCGCTCCAGCCGTACAAGCCCAACATCAAGAACACGGTGCTGGTCGGTCTGCTCGGTCCCGTGGCGGGCCTGCTGCTCGGGCTGATGATCGCCGGCCTGCGCGAGTACTTCGATCACCGCCTGCAGAATCCGCAGGAGGTGCAGCGCTTCCTCGGACTCGACACCTTGGGAATCGTGCCGAAGGTGTCCTCGTGAGGGACGATCCGATGCTGTTCAACCGCCTGGCGTGGCGCATCGCGGAGCGCCTGCCGCAGTCCGAGGCCGGCCGCTCGCTGCTGATCACCAGTGCGCGCCGCGGCGAGGGCAAGACCTTCATCGCCGAGGCGCTCGCCGACGCCTTCGGCCAGCAGAGCGCCGGATCGGTGGTGCTGGTCGAATGCGCCGGCGACTCCGGCATCGCGCCCGAAGGTTCCCAGACCTGGAGCGAGCTGGTGGAGAGCGGCGTGCTGGCCCAGGAACCGGCCGCGGAGGGGGCCGTCGCCCGCATGGCCTGCGGCCGCGGCCGCGGCGCCGCTCTGTACCGCATCCGCGGCATCGCGCGTGCGCTCGAGCTGCTGCGCAGCCGGTTCGCCGTGGTGGTCATGGACGGCCCGACGCTGGCGGACTGCGGCGTGCTCTCCGCCTGTACCGATGCCAGCCTGCTGGTGATCAACTCCGCGCGCACCCGGCGCGAGATCGTCAAGGGCAGCCTGCAGTCGAACTCCATCGCCGCCCGCAAGCTTCTCGGCGTCGTCTTGAACCAGAAGCCGCAATTCGTGCCGCGTTGGTTGTACCGGCGCGCACTTTGAGGGGCGGGCCCGTGAACACGGTGCTGTCGATGTCCCTGACGCTCGGCCTGTGCGCGCTGGTGACGGTGGGCATGATCATCGGCGCGGACGCCAGCTCGCAGGGCTCGCTCAAGATCGCGTTCATGCTGGTTCTTGCCCTGTCGCTGCTCGCGAGCATGCTGTGGTATCGCGTCGCGCAGCGCCGCTACCTGCTCGGGCTCTTGTTTCTCACCGCCCCTTTCGACGTCAGCAAGGCGGTGGTGGCGCCGGTCGGACAGTTCTACTCCCCCGCCCTGTACGTCACCGTGGCGGAAGCGGTGACCGTCCTGCTGGCGCTGGTGTGGGCCGTGGAGCAGCTGTTCCAGCGGCGCATGAAGCTGCCGGTCAGCCCGCTCGATGCACTCGCCCTGGGCTTTCTGGCGCTGGTGTGGTTCGGCGCCCTGCATGCCGGCGCGGGAGTGCAGTCGTTTTCCTCGGCGACCGCGTACTCCCTGTGCGTGCTCGGCTTCTACGTGGTCTCGCACACCGTGCAGACCAAGGAGGACGTGCGCCTGGTGCTGTTCATGGTGTTCATCTCGTTTTGCCTGCAGGCCGTGTATGTCGCCGCTCAGATGGGCACGCATTCGTTCCTGACGCTGCCCGGCGCCAAGGTCGCACCGGTCGGCACCCAGGGCCTGAGTTTCGAGGCCGAGCAGGTCGAGGCCTTCCGCCCGGTCGGCTCCTTCGATCATCCCAACGCGCTCGCCAGCTACCTCACGCTGCTGCTGTCGCCCGCCCTCGCCCTGGTGCTGATGACCCGGCGGCGGCTGCCGGCCAGGGTGTGGACGGCCGCGCTCGTCGTGCTGACGGTCGCCGGGGCGCTGCTGCTGCTGACGCTGTCGCGCGGCGGCTGGGCCGCGTTTCTGCTGGGCGCGGCGCTGGTCGGCGTGGTGTATTGGCGCAAGCACCTGATCGGCTCAGGCTATCTGCTGGTCATCGCCGGCGGCACGCTCACGGCCTTGATCGCGGTGGTGGCGATCTACCCGCAGATCGTGCTGCGCCTGACCGAATCCGATGCGCGCTCGACCGAATCGCGCATCGTACTGAGCGATCAAGCGCTGACCATCATCAAGGCCCACCCGCTCATCGGGGTCGGCTACGGCGGCTACAATCGCGCCGCCATCGACAATACGCCGCCGTCCTTTGCGCTGATTTCCGAGGACTACCAGAAGCAGCTGCTGCAGCTGGTGGTGCACAACCATTATCTGCTGCTGGCCGCCGAGCTCGGCGTTCCCGCCATGCTCTACTGGATTTTCCTCATGCTGCGGTTCATCCGCCAGGCGTGGCCGCTGTCCCGATGGAAGGACCCGGGAATGTTCGCCCTGGCCGTGGGATTGGCGGGCGCGCTGCTCAGCCAGATGCTGTATCTGGCCTCCGACAATTATTACGCCGACATTCGCGTCTTTCTCCTCTGGGTGACCGCCGGCGTGCTGCAGGCCTTGAACCTACAGACCGATGGCGCACCGCGGGCCGCGCCTCTCGAAGCAGCACCGTGAGCCGGCGCGCCGTGCTCGGCAATTTCGCCTCGCTGGCGTCGCTGCGCGTGGGCCTGGCGGCGCTCACCTTCGCGCTGTTCTGGTTCCTGTCGCATCGCCTGAGCACGGCGCAGCTCGGCGGCTTCTCGCTGCTCATGAACGCGTTCTTCATGGTGCAGACCGTGCCCCTGCTGGGCATGGGGTTGCCGTTGATCCGGCGCATCGCCGCGCGGCCGCAGGTGGCGGCGCGCGAGTCCAGCAACTCGTTCTTCTTTTCGCTGCCCGTGGCCGTGCTGATCGGCGGCGCCCTGGCGCTCACCGGCATCTGGTACGCCGACGGCGCCCTGCGCTGGCCGTTCGCGCTGCTCGGGCTGTCCATGCTGCCCTCCTCCTGGACCGTGGTCGCCGAATGCGTGCTGGTGGGCCGGGAGAAGATGCGCGGCATCGCCTATGTGAATCTGCTCGAGGCACTCGGCCGGCTGATCGGCGGTATCGTCGCGGTGAGCCTCGGCAGCGGGCTCACCGGCCTGTTCGCGGTGTTCCTGTGCCTGCGGGTGTGCGCGGCGCTGCTGTATCTGTGCAACCCGCTGCTGCCGGTGCCCAGCTGGCGCCTGGTGCACGGCCGGGTGATGCTGCGCTACCGGCGCCAGCTCGCGACCTACCTGTCCATCGAGGTGGTCTCCTCGGTGCATGCGCGCATCGACATCATTCTGTTGTCCTGGCTGCTGTCGCTGCGCGAGGTGGGCATCTATGCGGCCGCCACGCGCCTCAGCGACGCCGCCGTCATGGTGCCCACCATGGCCGCCATCGTGCTGCTGCCCACCCAGTCGCGCCTGTTCGAGTCCGACCGGGCCGCCTTCGTGCGCCTGTTCGAGCGCGCCGTGCGCTGGTACCTGATCGCAGGTTTCGCCGCGGCCCTGGCGGTGGTGGCGCTCGCGCCCTTCATCGTGCACCTGATCTATGCGCCGAATCTGGCGCAAGCGGCGTCCATACTGCAGATCCTGATCCTCGGCGCCTCGCTGATGGTGGTGGATCAGATGCTCTCGACCACGCAGATTGCCGCCAAGGCGCAGCGCGCCGATCTGCACGCCATGTGCAGCGGGCTGGCGACGCTGCTGGTGCTGCTGTGCGTGTTCAGTCATTTCTTCGGCCTGGCGGGCGCGCCCATGGCGCCGCCGGCGGCATTGCTGGTGCGGGTGCTGGTCCGGCTGTACTGGGCGCAGAAGCAGTTCGCCACGCGGATCCTGGGCGTGGCGCTGCGCGTTCTGGCCGCCGCCGCCGTCGCCATCGCCGTGTGCTTCTCCCGTATCGCCGAGAACATGGCCGTCCGCCTGCTGCTCGCCTGTGCGTGCTACGCCGCCGCGCTGTGGGCGACCGGCTCGGTGCGGATGGCGGACTGGCAGATGCTGCGCGATTGGCTGCAGCGCCGGCCGCGCCACAGCGCCGCATGAGGATCCTGCACCTCGATCCGGACGACGTCGACAACCCGCTGTCGGGAGGCGGTCCGGTGCGCACGCTGGAGATCTACCGCCGCCTGGCGCGCCGCCACGAGATCACGGTGCTGACGCCGACCTTTCCCGGCTCCACCCCCGGTCTCGAGCGCGCGGGGATCCAATACCGGCGCCTCGGCCGAAAGATCGGCGATCACGGCTCCTCGCATCATCTGACTTTTCTGGCGAGCCTGCCGCGGGCGGTGCGGCGCCATGATTACGACATTCTGATCGAGGATCTGATGCCGCCGTGCTCGGCCACCTGGACCCCCTGGTTCGCGCGCGCCGATCGCCCGCTGATCGCCTCGGTGCAGTGGTTCTTCGCACGCGAGTACACCCGCCGCCTGCACCTGCCCTTCCACTGGGGCGAGGAGTACGGCATCCGCATGTACCGCCATTTCGTGGTGCTCACCCGCTCCATGCAGGAACTCATCGAATCGCGCCACCGCCGCGCGAATTGCCGGCTGATCCCGAACGGCGTGGACGACGCGCTGTTCGCACCCGCGCCCGCCGCCGGCGATTTCATGCTGTATCTCGGGCGCCTGCAGATCCAGGCCAAGGGGCTCGACCTGCTGCTCGAGGCGCTCGCACAGATCCCCGCCGCCGAACGCATTCCCCTGATGGTGGCCGGCAGCGGCCATGAGATGCAGGCCTGGGAGCGGCTGCTCGAGGCCTCCTCGATGCGGCCGTGGGTGCGCTGCGTCGGCCACGTCGATGCGGCCGAGCGCAACCGGCTGCTCGCGGGCTGCCGCTTCCTGGTGATGCCCTCGCGCATCGAGACCTTCGGCATGACCATCGCCGAGGCGAACGCCGCGGCCAAGCCGGTGATCCTCTGGGATCTGGCGCCGATGAACGAGGTCGCGGCGCCGGCGAGCCTCAAGGTGCCCCCCTTCGACACCGCGGCCTACGCCGCGGCGATGCGCGCGCTGACGGCGGCAAGCGATGCCGAGCTTGCGAACCGCGGTGCCGCCGCCCGGCTCTGGGCGCGCCGCTACGACTGGGACAATGCCGCGCGGGCACAGGAGAATTTCTACCTCGAAGTGATCGAAGCGCGCCGCGCCCGCAGCGTGCCGACCGCCTGATCATGGCCGCACCCTCCCAAGCCCCGAGTTGGTCGCAAACGCGCTCCTTCATCCGCGAGGATTTCAAGCGCCTGTGCGAGGCGTATGACGGCGGCACCCTGTCGCGGCGCGTGTACTGGTTCTTTCTGCCGAATTTCCAGGCGGTGCTGCTGTATCGCGTGTGCCGCCATCTGTATCTTCGCAACTGGCGACGCAGCGCGCGGCTCCTGTCCCTGGCTGCGCAGCGCCTGACCGGCGCCGAGATCTCGCCCGCCGCCGCCATCGGTCCGGGCTGTCTCATCGGCCACGCCTTCGGCATGATCGTGTTCGGCAGCTTCGGTGCGCGCTGCACCTTTCTCGGCCAGTGCGCGGCCATGGGCAACGGCATCGCGCCCGGCTATCCCGTGGTGGGCGACGATGTGATCTTCGGCATCCAGGCGATGGCCTTAGGGCCGGTGCGCATCGGCAACCGCGCCCGGCTGGGTCCGGCGGCGGTGGTGAATCGCGACGTGCCGGACGACGCGGTGGTGCTGGTGCTGCCCGCCAACCCGATCCGCTCGCGGAGCGGCGCTTGAGCGGCGCGCAGGAGCAGCTCTCCTTCGCGCAAACGCGCGCGCTCATGCGCTCGGATTTCGAGCGCCTGGTGGGCTGGTACGGCGGCGGTTCGCTGCCCCAGCGCGTGTTCTGGTACTTCCAGCCGAATTACCAGGCGCTGTTCTTCTACCGCCTGTACCGTTGGCTGTTCGTCAAAGGCTGGAAGAACAGCGCGCGGCTCTTGTTCCTGTACTCGCTGTACGCCACGGGCGTCGAGATCTCGCCCACCACCTCGATCGGCGCGGCCTGCCTGCTCGAACACGCCTTCGGCATCATCCTGTGCGGCAGGATCGGCGCGCGCTGCTCCTTCGCCGGGCAATGCGGCACGGGCGGCGGCATCGGCGAGGGCGACATCGGCGGCGGACCGGGTTTGCCGGTGGTCGGCGACGATGTGCGGTTCGGACCCAAGGCACTGGTGCTCGGCCCCATCCGCATCGGCAGCCGCGTGGCCATCGGCGCATCGGCCATCGTGACCGTGGAGGTGCCGGATGACTCCGAGGTGCTGCCGCTGCCGTCGAAGATCATCCGCGTGAAGATGGGCCGGGCGGAGAGCGCGCCGTGATCGACGTGTCGGTGATCATCGTCAACTGGAAGGTGCGCGATCTGCTGCGCCAATGCCTGGCATCGCTCGGCACGGACTCGGGCCTGCCGCCCGCGAACCTGCAGGTGATCGTGGTCGACAACGATTCCGGCGACGGCAGCGTGCAGATGGTGACCGGCGAATTCCCCGGGGTCGCGCTCATCGCCAATGCCGACAATCCCGGCTTCGGCCGCGCCAACAACCAGGCCCTGCCGCTGTGCACCGGGCGTTACCTGCTGCTGCTCAACCCCGACACCTTGGTGCTGGATGGGGCGGTGCGCCGCATGATGCAACGCATGGACGAGCTGCCCGATGTGGCGGTGCTCGGCTGCCGTCTGCTCAACGCCGACGGCAGCCTGCAGCGCTGGACCGGGGGCGCCTTTCCGCGCCTCTCCAACGTCGCCGCGCATTATTTGTTTTTGGACCGGCTGCTGCCGCGCGCGCTGCGCCCGCCCACCCTCTACCTGGATCACGACGTGACCGCCGACAAGGACGTCGACTGGGTGAGCGGCGCCTGCATGATGCTGCGGGCCCCGCTGCTCGGCGGCAGGCTCTTCGATCCGGCGTTCTTCATGTACGGCGAGGACATGGAACTGTGCCATCGCCTGAAGACGGCGGGCCACCGCGTGCTCTACAGCCCGGTGGCCTCCATCATCCACTACCAGGGTGCGAGCATGAAGCAGCAGCAGGGTGACGTGCTGCTCTCCTCGCTGAAGGGTCCGCGCCAGTTCTACCGTCAGACGCGCGGCGAGGGTGCGCTGCTGTGGATCGACTCGCTCACCGTGGCGGGCTTCGCGCTGCGCTGTGCGCTGTACACCGTCGCCGCGTGGCTGCGGCCGCGGGCCGGCTACGCGGCCAAGGCCGCCTCCAGCAAAGACCTGATGCATCGCGCATGGCGTATCCAGCACGGCTGAGGGCGCGGCCGCGTGCGCCCGGCGCGGTGCTCGGCGCGGCGCTCGGCGCGTGGCTGGTCGCGGCCTGCCACGGCCGGGCCGCCGACGAGATCGTCCGGGAGCCGGGCTCGGCGCTCGATGAGTTCTCCGTGACCCTCGACGCCGAGGCGCCGGGGACGCCGGTCAATCGCCTGCTCCTCGGCAGCAACGTGCAGTGGGTGGATCGGGGCGATGATCTGCTCGATGACGGCGGCCGGCTGCGGCCCGACATGCTCGCGGCGGTGCTCGCCATGCGTCCGGGCATCCTGCGCTATCCGGGCGGCTCGCAGGCCGACACCTATCACTGGGAGCGCGGTCTGGGTGTCCCCGGGGCGCGCGGCGAGAACGAGCATTTCCACTCCAAGCGCCTGCAGTCCACCCTCATGGGCACGCAGGAATTCCTGGAACTGTGCGAAGCCGCCGGCGCGGCGGCGCTGATCACCGTGAATCTCGCCTCGGGCGGCGCCGAGGAGGCCGCAGGCTGGGTGCGGCTCACCAATCGTCAGGGACTCGTCTCGCGGCGCACGGGCGCGCGTCTGCCGCCGGTGAAGTACTGGGAACTCGGCAACGAGCCCTACCTGAAGGACGACGCGCAGCCGCAGCTGTGGCTCACGCCGCAGGAATTCGCGCGCCGCGCACAGGCCTTTGCGCTCGCCATGCGCGCGGTCGATCCGGACATCGTCCTGTTGCTGCCGCTCACCAACGACACGCGCAACGGCTTTCCGGCGACGCCCTACCCCGGCTTCACCCGCACGGTGCTCGATGACTTCACGGCGCCGATCGATCTGATCAGCCTGCACAACGCCTATCTGCCCTTCGCAATGGAGCGCGAGCACTCGCGCGCGGCGCTGTATTGGGGCGCCATGGGGGCGAGCCGCACGGTGCTCGCGGATTTCGCCGCCATGCGCGCGCTGCTGCATACGCTGCGGCCGGCGGCGCACTGGCGCTTCGCGCTCACCGAATACAATGCCATTTTCACCCTCGGCCGCGGCGCCAGCGATGATCTGGTGGCCTCGCCGGTGGCCGCGCTGTACGTGGCCGATCTGTTGCGCGTGCTCGCGGGGATGCCCGACCTCGCCCTCGCCAATTACTGGTCGCTATCCGGCAACTGGCGCTTCGGCGCGGTGCGCAGCGACGGCGCGCCCCGCCCCGCCATGGCCGTGCTCGCGCTTTACAATGAACTCCTGCAAGGTGCTATGGTCTCGGTGGACATGCATTCGCAAACAGTGGATACGCCCTCCGTGGGTGGCAGTGCCGCCGTGCGCGGCTTGAATCTGGTCGAGGCGCTGGCCACCCGCCATGACCGTACACTGCGGCTGCTGCTCATCCACAAGGACGAAATTCGCGCCGGGCATGGCCTCGTGCATCTGCGCCACGCGCAGGTGGCTGCGGCGCACCTCACGGTGCTCGGCTGGCAGGACCCCTGGGCGGTGGACGCGGCCGATCAGCCGTCATCGCGGCCGTTGCCTGCCGGTCCAGACATCGGTGTGGATCTGCCGCCGCACAGCCTGGCGCTCCTGACCGTCGACCTGGCGACCTGAGTTGCGCACGGATTTGTCATATTCCGGCATTGGCGCGGCGCTCGCTCTGCTGCTGTCGGCCTGCGGCGGCGGCGGCTCGTCCGGCTCGGGCACCACCATCAACACCGGGACCGGCACCACCACGACCACCACCCCCACCGATGTGACCATTCAACTCGATGCCGCCGCCACCGGCACCGCGGTCAACCCGCTGGTGTTGGGCAGCAACGTCCAGTGGGTCAACGGCGGCGACAATCTGCTGCTCGCCTCGAGCCTCACCTTCGACTCCAGCATGGTGCCCCTGGTGCAGACCATGGCGCCCACGGTGCTGCGCTATCCCGGCGGCCAGCAGTCGGATCTGTACGATTGGACCCTGGGGATCGGCCCCTTGGGTTCGCGCGGCACCAATCTGCAGGCCGTGAGCAACACCCCGCAGGTCACCTACATGGGCTCCGGGGAGATGATGCAGCTCGATGCGACCGTGGGCTCGGCGGCGCTGTTCACCGTCAACGTGGTCACGGGCACGGCCGCCGAGGCGGCCGCCTGGGTGCAACAGATGAACGTCACCGGGCTCACCTCGCCCTCCGGCCAGGTGCTGCCCCATGTCACCTACTGGGAGATCGGCAACGAGCCGTATCTATCCAATCCAAACGGTTCGAATCCGAACGATTGCGAGATCGCTCCGGCCGCCTATGCGGCGGCGGTGAACGCCTTCGTGCCGGCCATGCGCGCCGTCGATCCGACCATCAAGATCGGCATCGCGCTCTCCAACGACCGGCGCAACGGCATCGTCGCCACCGCCGTCAATTGCCAGGGCTTCGCCGCCACGGTGCTCGGCGCCCTGACGCAGAGCATCGATTTCATCAGCCTGCACAACGCCTATCTGCCCTATTCCAGCGGCGCGGATCAGCCGGCCGCCGTTGAATTCGCGGCCGCCATGGGCTCCACCCAGACCATCGCGGCGGATTTCGCCGCCATGCGCAGCCTGCTGCAGAATTATCCCGGCCTGCAGTCGCTGCCGTTTGCGGTCACCGAATACAACGCCCTGTTCAGTCCGAATTCGAGCTCGGCCTACTACTATGCGAACGCCTCGCCCATGGGTGCACTGTATGTCGCCGATGCGCTGCGGCTGTTCGCCGGGGATGACGAGGTGCTGATGGCCAACACCTGGTCGCTGTCGGGCAACGATCATTGGGGTGCCATCCATCCGCCCGCGAGCGGAGTGGCGCCCTACGGGCGGCCGGTGTATGAGGTGTTCCGCCTGTTCTCGCAGGCGCTCAAGGGCGTGCGCCTGGCGCCGACCGTGGCCTCACCCAACTTCGATGCGCCCAGCCTCGGCTTCAGCGCCGCGGCCAGCGCCCTGCCGCTGGTGACCACGCTCGCCACCGAGGTGACGGCCTCCACGGGTGCCACCGTGCGGCTCATCATGATCAACAAGGACTACAGCAACGCGCACGTGGCCGGCGTGAGCATCGCCAACGGCACCGTCAGCGCCGCCACCTTGAGCTCGCTCACCGCCGCCAACGTGCTCGAGACCGATGACCTGCCGGGCTCGCTGGTGCGCAGCGACTCGACGCTGACGGTCACCGCCCCCATGATCGTGAATCTGCCGGCCCACAGCATCGAACTGCTCACCCTCACGCTCGCGCCTTAGAAAGTGCGCGCAGGCAATACAGCCCGGCCGCGGCTCGGCGTCGATTTCCACACCTTCGACGGCATCTACCAGGGCAGCCGCAGTCATCTGGTCGGCCTGTACCGCGAGGCCATCGTGCGCGCGCCCGATCTCGATTTCCTGTTCTTCCTGGCCGATCCGCAGGCGCTGCGCCGCGCACATCCGGAGTTCGCGCTCGGCAATGCACAGGCGATCGGCATGCCGGCGCGCCCCGGCCCGTGGCGCCTCGGCTGGCAGCTGCCGGCGCTGCGGCGCCGGCATCGCCTGGACCTGCTGCACATGCAGTTTCGCCTGCCGCTGCTGCCCGCGGGCCGCTGCATCTGCACGCTGCATGATGTACTGTTCGAAACCCATCCGCAGTTCTTCGGCGCGCGCTTCGCGCGCATGGCACGGCTGAGCGCGCGCCATGCCGTCAGGCGCGCCGCCCTCACCTTGACCGTGAGCGGGTATTCGCGCGATGCGATCGCCCGCCATTACGGCATCGACGCCGCACGCATCGTGCTCACGCGCAATGCCGTGGACCTGTCGCGCTTTCATCCCGCCGTCGGCGCCGCAGCCGGCGGCGCAGCCGGC
>Ga0181519_10001198_pt1 | contig 22807 bp, 22 predicted proteins | sample PEATcosm2014_Bin_26_FD_121102 | JGI IMG/M metagenome (GOLD analysis project Ga0181519, IMG submission 121102) | Peatland microbial communities from MTU Mesocosm Facility, Houghton, MI, USA - PEATcosm2014_Bin02_10_metaG | ecosystem: Environmental > Terrestrial > Soil > Wetlands > Peat | place...
AGCGAGGCTTCGCCCTTGGTGTCGGTGCGATTCTTCAGGTCGTCCGGAACGTCCTGCAGCACCTCGATGTCGGGAACGATGCCCTTGGCCTGGATCGAACGGCCTGACGGCGTGAAGTAGCGCGCCGTGGTCAGCCGCAGCGCGCCGTTGCCGGCGCCGAGCGGGATGATGGTCTGAACCGATCCTTTGCCGAACGAGCGCGTGCCGACCAGCGTGGCGCGTTTGTGGTCCTGAAGGGCGCCGGCGACGATTTCCGAGGCCGAGGCCGAGCCGCCGTTGATCAGGACGATCACCGGCTTGCCCTTGGTGAGGTCGCCGGGCCGGGCGTTGAAGCGCTGGGTTTCTTCGGCGTTGCGGCCACGGGTTGAAACGATCTCACCGCGGTCGAGGAACGCATCCGACACCGAAATCGCCTGATCGAGCAGGCCGCCCGGATTGTTTCGCAAGTCGATGACGAAGCCTTTGAGCTTGTCGGCGCCGAGCTGATTGGTGAGATCGGCGATCGCCTTCTTGAGGCCGTCGGTGGTCTGCTCGTTGAATTGCGTGACGCGGATATAGCCGACGTCATCGCCCTCCGAATGCGAACGCACCGATTTCACGCGGATGACGTCGCGCACGATAGTGACGTCGATCGGCTTGTCCTGGCCCTTGCGCATGATGGTGAGCTTGATCTTGGTGTTCACCGGCCCGCGCATTTTTTCCACGGCCTGATTGAGCGTGAGGCCCTGGACCTGCTCGTCGTCGAGCTTGGTGATGATGTCGTTGGCCATGACGCCGGCCTTGGCCGCAGGCGTTTCGTCGATCGGGGCGACCACCTTCACTAGGCCGTCTTCCATGGTGACCTCGATGCCGAGCCCGCCGAATTCGCCGCGGGTCTGCACCTGCATGTCACGGAAGCTCTTGGGATCCATATAGCTCGAATGCGGATCGAGGCCGGCGAGCATGCCGTTGATGGCTGATTCGACGAGCTTTGAGTCGTCGGGCTTCTCGACGTAGTCGGCGCGTACCCGCTCGAACACATCGCCGAACAGGTTTAGCTGCCGGTAGGTATCCGAGGACGCCGCCTTGGCGCTCGACCCGACGAACACCGAATGCGGTTGCGTGACAAGGAGCGTGAGCCCGGCACCTGCGATCGCGCCCAAGAAAATGAGGGTAGTTTTGCGCATCATCCGCGAACCTTTTCGCCTTCGTTTGTTGCCCACCACGGGCTGGGATCGATGGGAGTGCCGTCTTTGCGGAACTCCACATAGAGTACAGGTTGCTTGGACTTCGTCGCCGCGCCCGCGGATACCTGCGATCCGCCGCCCATCACTGCCACGGGTTCACCAGTTAGCACAAACTGGCCGAGATCGACGGAAATACGTTCCATCCCCGCTAGCAACACATGATAGCCGCCGCCGGCATTGAGGATCAAGAGTTGGCCGTAGCTGCGGAACGGTCCGGCGTAAACAACCCAGCCGTCGCACGGGGAAGTTACCTGTGTGCCCGGCCGGGCGGCTATCGACTGCCCTCTCTGGGTTCCGCCGGCGCCGTCGGAACCGCCGAATTCGCGGATTTTCGCACCGTTGACCGGCAGCCGCAAATGTCCGCGCGTCGCCGCAAAAGTGACCGCGGGCGCCAGCCGGCCCGGATCCTTAAGCGCCGCGAGATCCGGCCGCGTCGCATCCTCCTCGATTGAACGAGCCTCGGCGCGCGCCGCGCGCGTCGCCGGATCTAGGTTCGATTCGAGTTTGGCGATCAAGTCCTTGAGGCCGTCGGCCGTCCGCGCCAGCTCGGCGGCGCGCCCGCGTTCCGCCTCGAGCACCTCCTCGGTGGCCGATTGCTTTTTTTGCCTCTCGTCGATCAAAACGTTCATGCGCAATTGTTCGCGCCCCAAAAGATCGAGGTCATGCGCCAGCCGATCGTTCTCGCCGGAAATTTCCTTGCGCAGCGTCAACAGATCGCCGAGGTCGCCGGCCAAAGCGTCGGCCTCGCTGCGTATGTCCGGAAGCACGGCGCCAAGCGTGATCGCGGTGCGCACCGCCTCCAGTGCATCTTCGGGCCGCACCAAGAGCGCCGGCGGCGGCTGGCGTCCGATGCGCTGAAGAGCGGCAATGATCTCGACGATGGCGACGCGGCGCTCGTCGAGCGACTTGCGAATCGCGCTTGCCTGGTCGTCGAGCGGTTTGAGCCGCGTCCGCGTCGTGTCGATATTCGCCTCGACGTCGCGGATGCGCGCGGCGGTGTCGATGAGCTGTTGGTTGAGCGCTCGGTGATCGTCGCCGATGGCCTCGATTTCACGCCGTAGCTTGGCCTGGCTTTCCGCCGACGCGCGCTCCTGGGCGCGGACCGCATCCAGCTCCTGATCATGCTGTTTGAGCGCGTCCGTTTCTGTTTGCGCGGGGGAAGGCGCAGGCGCGCTTTGGGATGCCGGCGCGGGTGCCGCGCCCGCCGGAGTTTGGCCGGGCGCCGTCTGCGCGAAGGCGGCCAAATCGAGGGCGAATGGCAGTGCCAGCGCCAAGGCCGATCCGAGCACAAGGCGCGGAACGCTGCGGTTCGGGCGCTGAAGAATCATGCTTTGCAAGGGTAGACGCCGAGCTTCTAAACGCAAGACAAAGCGGGCGCGTTGCGCCCGGATTAAGACCAAGACCGCAAGCAACAGTCACATCTCGGTGAGGCAACATTAAGAAGAAGCAACCTTCGCGGCGGAATCTGGCTTTTCAAGCCCGATGATAGGGGTGGCCGCCAAGGATAGTGCCGGCGCGATAGATCTGTTCGAGCAACATGATGCGGACGAGTTGGTGCGGCCACGTCGCCTTGCCGAAAGCGAGCCGGATCCTGGCGCGGTCGAACAGGGTTTTTGCAAGCCCGTCGGCGCCGCCAATGACAAAGTAAACTGCCGGTCGGCCGTCGGCACGCCATTGACGAAGGAGACCGGCGAGCGCCGCGCTGTCCAGGCTTTCCCCATTCTGGTCGAGAGCAACGACGATAGCGTCCGCTGGAATAATATCGGCCAGTGCGATCGCCTCTTCGACCCGGCGCCTTTCGGCATCCTGGGCGCGGCTTTCGCGGATTTCAATAATTTCAACCTCGCGCCAGCCAAGCGGACGCCCTGTTGTTTGCGCCCGCTTGCGATAGGCCTCGGCAAGCTCGCGTTCCGGCCCCTGCTTGAGGCGGCCGATGGCGGCGATGGACAGACGCATGACGCGACATGTGAGCGAGAATTAAGGCGCAAGCAACCAGCGGCCCAATCCGGGCCGAGACTACTCACCCCTCTGCGCGAGCGTTCTAGCTCGCTCGTTGCGCCGGCCGACTACCCAACCACATTTTTTCGAGGTTGTAGAAGGCGCGGACCTCGGGACGGAAGACGTGAACAATGACGTCGACCGCGTCGATCAGCACCCAGTCGCAGTGCGGAACGCCTTCGACCCGCGCGGCAACGCCGGCTTTGTGCAAATCCTCGACCACCCGGTCGGCAACCGAGCCGACATGGCGCTGCGACCGGCCAGAAGCGATGACCATGTAGTCGCCGATCGAAGATTTGTCTCGGAGGTCGATGGTGAGGGTATCCTCCGCCTTCATCTCGTCGAGGCGGGCCAGGATCAAACGAAGGATCTCCTCGGCGTCAGGACGCATTCTGGAGACCGGCTCGGGCGCGCGACGTTCGGCCCGAAGAGTTACAGGTGTGGACAGGGGTCCGTATCCTTCCGCTCCGTTTTTCGGCCTTGGCCGTCGAGTCCAAGACCGACACTAAGATAGGCATGCGCAGTTAACAGTACTTTTGCCGTCATTTAGTTGCAATCAATTTCATTACGTCAGTTGTCTTGCAAGGCCCGTGCCGCCCGTAGCGCCGTCGAGGACAAGGGCGATTTGAGCCCGTGCAGATAAACCCAGGCCGGCGGTTTGCGTCCCGGCAAGGATCGCGCAGCGGATTCGGGCAGCCGCGCGTAACCGAGCGCCTGGCCGGCGACGCCGGCGGCGGAGTAGAGGCTCGGACCGAGCCGATCCACCACCGCGATAGGTAGGAGCCTGGCAATGTCGCGCCAGCGCTGCCAACGATGGAAGCTGCGCAGATTGTCGGCGCCCATGATCCAGACAAAATGGATTTGCGGGCAACGGCGCACCAGGTACCTCACCGTCTGGTAGGTGTAGCGCGTGCCAAGACGCGCCTCAATGTCGGTGACATCGATGCGCGGATGATGCGCCAGCTCCTGCGCCGCAAAGACGCGCGCGGACAGTGGCGCGAGCCCGCTCGTATCCTTCAGCGGATTGCCCGGCGTGACCAGCCACCAGACCCGGTCGAGGCCGAGCCGCTTCATCGCCAACAGACAAGCGGCGCGGTGTGCGGCATGCGGCGGATCGAAGGTGCCGCCAAACAGCCCAATGCGCATGCCGGGCGCATTGGGCGGCAAGGCGAGGCGGGGTTTGAACTTAACCTCAACGTCGGCCGCACGGGGGAGCGGGAACTCACAGTTCATAGCCTTGAAAACCACTCCCCCTGCCGTCCGCCGCGTCCGCATCTGTGCGGCGGATGCGGCGAAACCTTACGGCCGCGTCTGCCCGTTGCCGCGAATACGATATTTGAAACTCGTCAGTTGCTCGACGCCGACCGGACCGCGCGCGTGCAACCGCCCGGTCGCAATGCCGATCTCTCCGCCAAAGCCGAACTCGCCGCCGTCGGCGAATTGCGTCGACGCATTGTGCAGCACGGTTGCCGAATCCACCTCGCGCAAAAACTTTTCCGCGGCCGTGCGATTCTCGGTGACGATGGCGTCGGTGTGGTGCGAGCCATAGCGCTCGATATGCGCGATCGCGGCATCGACGCCGTCGACCACGCCAGCAGTGAGGATGGCATCGAGATATTCGGTGCTCCAATCGGCTTCGCTCGCCGACTTCACCCGCGCATCGACCGCTTGCACCGCCGCATCGCCGCGCACTTCGCAGCCGGCGTCAATCAGCATCGCGATGAGGGGCTTGACCAGTTTCGCTGCTCCGGCGCGATCGACCAGCAAGGTTTCAGCGGCCCCGCACACACCGGTGCGGCGCATCTTGGCGTTGAGCACGATGCGCTTGGCCATCGAAAGCTTGGCTGCTGCGTCGACATAGACGTGGCAGACGCCTTCAAGATGCGCAAACACCGGTACGCGCGCCTCAGTCTGCACGCGCTCGACCAGATCCTTTCCGCCGCGCGGCACGATCACGTCGACTGCGCCGCCAAGACCGGCGAGCATCATGCCGACGGCGGCCCGGTCGCGGGTCGGCACCAGCGAAATGGCCGCCGCCGGCAGGCTGGCTTCGGTGAGGCCCTCGACGAGCGCGGCGTGAATGGCACGCGTCGAGCGAAAGCTTTCAGAACCGCCGCGCAGGATCACTGCATTGCCAGCCTTCAGACAAAGCGCGCCGGCATCGGCCGTGACGTTCGGGCGGCTTTCATAAATCACTCCGACAACACCGAGCGGCACCCGCACCCGCTCGATGCGCATGCCGTTCGGCCGCCGCCATGACGCCATGACGGCGCCGACCGGATCCTTGAGCTTGCGGACCGCATCAAGCCCCGCCGCCATCGCTTCGATCCGTTTTGGATCGAGCGTCAAACGATCGAGAAAGGCCGCGGTAGCACCCGCCGATTTCGCCTCGGCAACGTCCTCGGCATTGGCCGCAAGGATCGCCGACCGCAACCGGCGGACCGCAGCGGCTATAGCGGCCAGCGCGCGATTCTTCTGCGCGGCAGGTGCGAGCGCGAGTATGCGAGCGGCCGACCTCGCCTCGCGCCCGATGCTACGCATCGTCGCTTGCAGGTTGCTGGCGTTCCCCACCGCCTTAAGCGGAGCGTTCATGACCTTGATCCGTCTCAGGTTCCGCTTCCTACCATGTTCGGCGGGGCCCGGCGAGGCGGCTCGGGGTATCAAGCCTTTCAACAAACGCCCACACGAGTTCGCGATCGGATGGGCGCGAGGTCCGTCTGCACTGCCCCGTGTCGATGTTTATTAATAGTTGTGGATAGTGGGGAAACAGCTCTGCTTTCGAAGAACCGCAATAATCCTAAAACGTTCCACCCTGACAGTGCCTGCATCGGTGGGTCGGCGAAAGCGTAACCGCTTCGTGGCAGGGCCAAGGAAGTGGCCGAACCTGTCGACGCTAAGTTTGTCCCGGTCTGAGCCTAGTAGGAGGATGAAATGGGACTGCCGATTAATCGTACGCTGAGCCGGTTGCCCCGTCGGTTCCCGGTAGGGGCGACTTATGTGGTCGAGGGTTTCGGCGCGGAAGAAGGGCATCTGCGCGTCATCGCACGCTATTTGGTGTTACCAGGCGGCCAGCGCATCAATTTTGCCGCGGACCCGCCCAACCCGCCGCCGCCACGGGCGTTGGCGTTTCGCCGCCGAACCAGCGCCAAGCAGTCGTCGCCCAAACAGACTGGCTTAAAGACCGCCAGCGGCAAAAAGTTCAGTACCAGTCGCGGAAACCGTCAGTCAGCCGGGCGTTAGATCTTGGCGGTCGGGTAGGGTTCTATTCCGGGCCGACGACCAAATCGTCACGGTGGACCATTTCGGCGCGGCCGGCGAAGCCAAGAATCGAGGCAATTTCCGCCGATGGACGACCGCGGATTCTCTGCGCATCTTCCGCTTCATAGGCCGAAAGACCGCGCCCGATTTCGGCGCCGTCCGGCCCTCGGATGACGACCGCATCGCCACGGGCAAAGTCGCCGTCGATGGCAGTAACGCCCGCCGGCAACAGGCTTTTGCCGCGCCGCAGCGCCGCTACTGCACCCGCATCGATGGTGAGCGTTCCTTTCGGCTCAAGCACACCTGCGATCCATTTTTTGCGTGCCGTCACCGGATTGGCGGGTGTCAAAAACCAGGTGCAGCGGGCGCCGTCGGCGATCGCCTGCAACGGATGCTCCACCTTGCCCGAGGCGATGACCAAGTGCGTGCCGGCACTGGTGGCGATGCGCGCCGCCTCGATCTTGGTCTGCATGCCGCCGCGCGAAAGCTCCGAGCCGGCCGCGCCGGCCATACCTTCGATTTCCGCAGTGATGCGGGCGACGCATGGGATGTGCTTGGCCGCGGCGTTGGTTTCGGGCGGCGCGTCGTAAAGCCCGTCCACGTCGGAGAGCAGCACCAGAAGATCGGCGCTCACCATTGTCGCCACGCGCGCCGCCAGACGGTCGTTGTCGCCGTAGCGGATTTCGTTGGTCGCCACCGTATCGTTCTCGTTGATGACCGGAATCGCGCGCCATTGCAGCAGCGTGTCGATTGTCGAGCGTGCGTTCAGGTAACGCCGGCGCTCCTCGGTGTCGCCAAGCGTAACCAGCACTTGACCAGCAACGATGCCATGGCGCGACAAGGCCTCGGTCCAGGTGCGCGCCAGCGCGATCTGGCCGACGGCCGCCGCCGCCTGGCTGTCTTCAAGCTTGAGAGGACCGCCTGGGAGCCGCAGGACTGCACGACCGAGCGCAATAGCGCCCGATGAGACGACCAGGACGTCACGCCCTTGCCGATGGAATGCGGCGAGATCGTGCGTCAGCGACGCAAGCCAGGATTCCCTGAGCCGGCCCGCTTGCGCGTCGACTAGGAGCGAGGAGCCGACTTTCACGACGACGCGGCGAAAATCGGCGAGCGAGGGAATTTTCATCTTGGAACGGCGCGAGCAGCGGTGCGGAGTTTAGACCTCCGCTTCGTGCTCCAATTGGGCCTTGTTCTCAAGGCAATAATATCCGGACAGGCGGCTTATCAGTTTGCGCCGCTTCCAGTCGTTGAGAATGCGGCTGACATTCTCGCGCGCGATGCCCGCCATGGCGGCAATGTCGCTTTGCCCGATCTTCTGGCGAATGATGATGCGGCCCGAGCCGACGTCCTGGCCGAATTGTTCGGCCAGTTCGAGCAAAGTCGAGGCGACGCGTCCTTTAAGCGGCAGGAAGCTCCCGGCCGCGACGACCGTGTCGGTCTCGCGCAAACGCATGGCGAGAAGCGTAACCAGAGTCTTGTAGACTTCGGGATGTTTCTGCGCGAATGCCTCGAACGCCGCGCGGCTCAAAAAGCTCAGCACGGAATCGCGCACTGCGACCACCGCCGCCGAGCGCGGCAATCCATCGATCATGGAAAGCTCGCCGACAATGGCGCCGGAGCCGACGAAGCTGAGAATCCGCTCCGTACCGGCGCGCGACACCATCGTGACTTTAAGCAGGCCCTCGTCGATGCGGTAACAGCCGTCACCTGGATCGCTGGCGAGAAAAAGCACCTCGTCGGCCGCGAGCCGCACTGGCTTTGCACCGGCAAACAGGTCCGTCGCAAGACGCCCGGGCAGGCCCGATAACAGGCTCGGCCCCGGACGGGTGCTCGTTGCCGTCACCGTCACCCCCTCGCCTCGATCGTGCCAGCAAAGCACGCGACTGTTGCATCCGCAATAATCCACACCAACAATGTGGCGAGACATAAAAGCCCGCCCGGATGTTTAAATCCGGGCGGGCCAGTCGACCCTCTCGGGTCATGGGTGGGGTTGGGGACCGAGTAACCACCCCTTGGGGTCGCCGCCGGCCGTCGGGGGGTCGGGGGGATGCGCGGCTCAGCACGGCGAACCAAGTTGTTAATTGCACCTTACCGATCGGAGGCGAGCCCGGAAGTGACCGCGATCACAGAAATCCGTATTTTGTTAAATATCTGATTTTAAAGATATATTCTTGATTTCCGCAGTACAAATTCAAACAAGTGTTTGAACACGGTCGCGCCGCTGATGCTCCAAAGGCGAGAGGACGGCTAGGACGCGCGCACCTTCACGCCGGCGCGGTTCTCAATCGGCTGTACCACGGCCGTGTTGTCGGCCTCCGGTCCAATCTCCTTGCACGTCAGCGCCAAGAGCGCTGCGGCGGCTTCGATCGCCGCAGTCGGCACGCCGAGCGCTTCGCGCTCGGCGAGAAACAGGTTCACGTCCTTGAGCAGCAACCCGGCGGTAAAGCCGGAGTCGAACGTGCCGGGCAAAATGAATTTCGCAAATCTGACTTCGGTTGCCGTGTTGCGCCCCGTGCCGGCGTTAATGACGTCGAGCATGAGACGCGGGTCGAGGCCCGCCTTAACTCCCGTCACCATCACTTCCGACGTGGCAGCCGTGCACGCGGCGGCGAGCGCGTTGTTGCAGAGCTTCATCGTCTGCCCGGCCCCGGGCTGTTCGCCGATGAAAAAGATCCTGCCGAGCGCTTTCAGCGCCGGCTCGACCGCTTCAATGTCGGCGCGCGGACCCGAGGCCATCACCGCAAGCGTACCTTTCTCGGCGCCGACGACGCCGCCGCTCACCGGCGCATCGATCTGCACGATGCCGCGGGCCGCCAACAGCTTGAAGATGCGCTGCGCCATCGCCGCGCCGGTCGTAGAGACATCGATGAAACGGCGCACGCGCTTACCCTCGATGACGCCGTCGGAACCGGTTGCGACTTTGAGCACGACATCCGGCGTTGGCAGACTGGCGATGACCGTCTCGGCCGCATCGGCAACTTCCGCCGGCGAACGCGCGGCGACCGCGCCGACCGCCGCGAGATTGCCGATGGCTTCCTGGCGCGTGTCATAGACGGTAACGCGATGGCCGGCCCCGATGAGCCGCCGCGCCATGTGCGACCCCATATTGCCGAGCCCGATGAAACCGATGTCCATGACATTCTCTCCAATCAACGCGCGTTGGCCGCCGCCATGAACTCCGCGCGCACCTTTTCGGTGTGCTCGCCGAGCGCCGGAACAGGACCGTAAGGACGCGACGTCGAAGCGTGCCGCTCCGCCGGCGCGGGGTAAGATACCGGGCCGCTCGGCGTGCGGATGCTGACGCGCCGCAAATGCGGATGGCAGGCAAGCGCAGCGACGTCATTGACGCGGGCAAAGGCGATGTCGGCGGTTGCGAGTTTTTGAGAGAGCGCCTCAACGTCGAGGGATTTGGTGAAGGCCGCGACCTTGCCGTCGGTTGCGGCGCGGCGCTCGACCCGCGCCAGATTGGTGGCGAAGGCCGGATCGGCGGCAAGCGCGGCGTCGCCCAAGACTTTCTCGGCAAGCACGCGCCATTCGCGATCGTTCTGGACTGCGATCAGGATGCCGGCGCCGTCGCGGGTCGGAAATACCCCGTAAGGCGCGATGGCGGCGTGCGCGAGACCGACGCGCTGCGGCGGTTTGCCCGCTTCCTGTTGCATCAACGGCACCGCCATCCAGTCGGCGATGGCGTCGAACATGGAAACCGACAGCTCGGCGCCCTCGCCGGTTCGCGCTCGCGCGATCAAGGCTTCCAGGATCGCCTCATAGGCATCCATTCCGGTCGTAACATCGACGATGGAAACGCCCACACGCGACGGCTCGGTCGTGCCGGTGATCGATGCCAATCCCACCTCGGCCTGGATCAACAGATCGTAGGCCTTGCGCGTCGCAAACGGCCCCGTCTCGCCGAAGCCTGAGATCGAGGCGCAGATCAGCCGCGGATAATCGCGCCGTAGCCGCGCGATGGGAAAGCCGAGCTTGCTAATCGTCCCGGGTTTAAGGTTTTGCACAAAGATGTCGGCGCGCTTGAGCATAACTTCGAGCACCGCTCTATCTTCCGGTTTGGCCAGATCAAGCACGACCGATTCCTTGCCGCGATTGAGCCACACGAAGTAGCTCGATTCACCGTTGGCAAAGCGGTCATAGAAACGGGCAAAATCGCCCTCCGGACGCTCGATCTTTAGGACACGCGCGCCGGCGTCAGCGAGACGGCACGTGCACATCGGCGCCGCTACCGCCTGTTCGAGCGAAACCACCAGAAGTCCTTCAAGCGGAAGCGTCATGACGCCTAATACGACCTCGGCAGTCCCAACACATGCTCGGCGATGTAGGACAGAATGAGATTGGTGGAAATCGGTGCCACCGTATAGAGCCTGGTCTCGCGGAACTTGCGCTCGATATCGAACTCCTCGGCGAAGCCGAAGCCGCCATGCGTTTGGACGCACATGTCGGCTGCCGCCCAGGACGCTTCGGCGGCCAGATGCTTGGCCATGTTGGCCTCGGCGCCGCAGTCCTTGCCGGCCTCGTAAAGTGCAGCCGCCTCACGCACCATCAATTCCGCCGCGCGCATGCCGATGTAGGACCGCGCGATCGGAAATTGTACGCCCTGGTTCTGGCCGATTGGCCGGCCGAAGACGACCCGCTCGCGGGCATAGGAAGCGGCCTTGTCGATGAACCATTTGGTGTCGCCGATGCACTCCGCGGCAATCAGGATGCGCTCGGCATTCATGCCCGAAAGGATGTAGCGAAAGCCCTCGCCCTCCGTGCCGATCAGGTTGTCGGCGGGGATGCGCATTGCGTCGAAAAACACTTCGGTGGTGGCGTGGTTCATCATGGTGCGGATCGGGCGGATGGTGAGCCCCAGGCCCTTCGCCGCGCGCATGTCGACGAGAAACACCGACAGGCCGCCGGTGCGCGATTTAGCCTCCTCGCGCGGCGTGGTGCGCGCGAGCAGCAGCATCAGATCGGAGTGCTCGGCGCGCGACGTCCAGATCTTTTGGCCGTTGACGATGTAATGATCGCCGTCGCGCGTCGCGAAGGTGCGTAAGCCCAACGTGTCGGTGCCCGACGTCGGCTCGGTGACGCCAAACGCCTGCAGGCGCAGCTCACCGCGCGCAATCGCCGGGAGATAGCGTTTTTTCTGCTCGGCGCTGCCGTGGCGCAGCAGCGTCCCCATCGTATACATTTGCGCGTGGCAGGCGGCGCCGTTGCACCCCGAAGCCTGGATTTCCTCCATAATGGCGGCGGCCGCGTTCATCGGCAGCCCGCTGCCGCCATACTCTTCGGGAATGAGGGCGGCGAGGAAGCCGGCCTTGGTCAAGGCGGCGACGAATTCCTCCGGATAAGCGCGCTCGCGGTCGAGGGCCCGCCAATATTCGCCGGGGAAGGCCGCGCATAGCGCCCGCACCGCCTCGCGTACCGGCGCGAGGTCGGTCGTCTCGGTCACGACCTCACCTCGGCGCGGCCGTTGTTGATGGCGATGACGTCGCGCTCGACGACGCGGGCGCGAAAGCTCACCACGTCGCCGTCGCGCCACATCTCGGTGCGGACGGTCTCGCCGGGAAACACCGGGGCGGAGAACCGGCAGCCGAAGGACACGAGCCGCGCCGGATCGTAGCCGCACATGGTCTTGAGCAGTGCGTGACCGGAAACGCCGAAGGTGCCGAGCCCATGCAGGATGGGTCGCGGAAAACCGGCGGCCTTGGCGAAAGCCGGCTCCGCGTGCAGCGGATTATAATCGCCGCTCAAGCGATAGATCAGCGCCATCTCCGGGCAGGTGCCGAAATCGCAGATCGCGTCCGGCGCGCGCTCGGGCAGCGGATGCGGCTCGGGCGCCTTGCGCGGCGGACCGCCAAAGCCGCCGTCGCCGCGGCAAAACACCGTTTGGCTGACCGTCCCGATCAGTTCGCCGGTCGCTTTGTCGGTGATCTTGCGCTCGGTGAGGAGGAGCGCACCCTTGCCTGCGCCTTTGTCGACGACTTCGACAATCCGGGTATGGCCGACCACGACGTCCTGCCCCTTGAGCGGACGGTTGAGCGTGAAGCCCTGTTCACCGTTGACTACCATGACCCAATTGATGCCGGTCTTCGGATTGCTCGCCAGCGAACCGGAATGCCCGACCACGGTGGCCATGGTCGGCAGCACTTTCAGATTCTTCTCATAGACAAACGCGAGCTCGTCCTCGTTCGTCGGATCGTGGCCGAGCCCGACGCCAAGTGCGTAGAGCATGCAGTCCTTTGCCTCATAGGCCTGCTCGGCGGGCGCGATGTCGAGCGCCATGAGTCTGTCGTAGACGATCGCCATCTCAGACCGGATCCCAGGAAAACACTTCCGGCGAGCGCTCGAGCGGCGTGAACGAGGTGGCGAACGCCGCCTTCAATTGCTCGGCGAGCTTCGCCGGCGTCCAGCCGTCGGAACGGTGCAAGGTGCGGATCGGCCGGTTCTGGTTGAACAGGTAAATTTCGTTGTTGCGCGCCGAAAGAATCTGGCCGGTGATCCCGTCGGCCGCATCGGAAGCGAGATAGACGACGAGCGGCGCAACCTTTTCCGGCGTCACTTGCGCGGCGCGCGCCACGCGCGCCTTCTCGTCCTCGGTCTCCGCCGGGATCGATTGCACCATGCGGGTCCACGCAAAGGGCGACACACAGTTCGAGCGCACGTTAAAGCGCGCCATGTCGAGCGCGATGCCGCGCGACAGCCCGACGATGCCGAGTTTCGCCGCCATGTAATTGGCCTGCCCGAAATTGCCGACCAGCCCCGAGGTCGACGTCATGTGTACGTAGCTGCCGGATTTCTGCTCGCGGAAATGGGTGGCGCAGGCGCGGCTCATGATGAAGCTGCCGTTGAGATGGACGTTGATCACATCCGCCCAGTCCGACCAGCTCATGCGGTAAAAGATGCGGTCGCGCAGGATGCCGGCATTGTTGACCAGGATGTCGACGCGGCCGAAGGCATCGAGCGCCGCTTGGACGATCTTGTCGCCGTTGGCCGGCTCGCTGATCGAGAGTGTCGAGGCAATCGCCTGCCCGCCGGCTTTTTTGATTTCCTCGACCACCGTTTGCGCCGGGCCCGCGTCGGTACCGGCGCCTTCAAGGCTGGCGCCGATATCGCAAACCACGACACGCGCGCCTTCCGCCGCCATCACATGCGCAATGGCGCGTCCGATGCCGCGGCCGGCGCCGGTGACAATGGCGACCTTGCCCTCAACGATACCCGGCATTTTGCCTCCCCTAGATTTTCCGCTGGCGCATGATCTTTTCGGAAAACCGGTATCCACTTTTCCGGATCATGCGCTACCCCCAGACCTCTTGGGCAACGTCCACGATCATGCGCAGCTTCGCCCATTGTTCGTCTTCGGCAAGGATATTTCCTTCCTCGGTGGACGCGAAGCCGCATTGCGGCGACAAGCAGAGCTGATCGAGATCGGTGAACTTGGCGGCCTCTTCGATCCGCCGCTTGATGACGTCGCGCTGCTCGAGCGCGCCGGTCTTGCTCGTCACCAGACCGAGCACGGCGAGGCGGCCCTCGGGCAGGCGTTTGAGCGGTTCGAAGCCGCCGGCGCGCGCGGAGTCATATTCCATGAAATAGCCGTGCACTTTGATCCGGTCGAACAGTACCTCCTGCATGGTTTCATAGCTGCTGGTGCCCGATCCCATGTGGGTGGATTTGTAGTTGCCGCGGCACAGATGCATGGTGACGACCATGTCGGCGGGGATGTCGGAAATCGCGGCGTTGATCAGATCGCCGTAGGCCACGCCGAGGTAATCGGGATCGTCGCCGCGGTCCTTCATGCGCTGGCGGTAACCTTGATCGCACAGCATGGCGATGAAGACTTCGTCGAGCTGCAGATAGCGGCAGCCGGCATCGGCAAAGGCCCGCACCGCTTTTTTGTACGCCTGGCCGAGATCGTCGAAGAACTTGTCCAGCGTCGGATAGATCGCTTTGTCGATTGGCGTCGCCGTCGGCCGGCCATAGAGCGCCGACGGCGCCGGAATGGTCATTTTCGGCGTGCGCTTGGTGTGCGCCTGGAGAAACTTGAAGTGATCGAGCATCGGGTGGCCCGAAAAGCCTAGCTTGCCGGTAACGCGCACGCCTTCGGCGCGCGTCGTCACCGCCGCAAAGGCGACCCCGCCGTCCATAACGTGGCGCTCCACGCCGTCGAGGCCCCAGAGAAAATCGAGGTGCCACCACGAGCGGCGGAACTCGCCGTCGGTGATGGATTGCAGCCCGACCTCTTCCTGTTTTTTGATAATGCGCCCGATTTCGCGGTCTTCGACGGCGCGCAGCTCGTCGGCCGTGATCTCGCCTTTGGCGCGGCGCGCGCGCGCGTCCTTCAATGCCTGCGGCCGCAACAGGCTGCCGACATGGTCGGCGCGGAACGGAGGCGTGGTTCGCAACATCCTTATCTCCAAACTTCTGCGGCAAGCTCGACGATCATGCGCAACTTTGCCCATTGCTCCTCCTCGGTCAGGACATTGCCTTCCTCGGTCGAGGCAAACCCGCATTGCGGCGACAGACAGAGCTTATCGAGCGCCACATATTTCGTCGCCTCATCGATCCGGCGCCTGATCTCATCGCGACTTTCCAACGCGCCGGATTTAGAAGTGACGAGCCCGAGCACGACCCTCTTGCCCTTGGGCAGGAAGCGCAGCGGCTCGAAGCCGCCGGCGCGGTCGCTGTCATATTCCATGAAATAACCGTGCACGTTGATCGCATTGAACAGGATCTCAGCAACCGGCTCGTAGCCGCCGCTGGCGACGAAGCTCGAGCGGAAATTGCCGCGGCACAGATGCATGGTGATGGTCATGTCCGGCGGGATATCGGCGATCGCCGCATTGATCAGGCTGGCATAGATCGACGGCAAAGTCGCCGGGTCCTCGCCGCGCGCCGCGATATGTTCGCGCAAAGACGGGTCGCAGAGGTAAGCGAGGTTGACTTCGTTAATCTGCAGGTAGCGGCAGCCGGCGTCGGCGAAGGCCTGCACGGCCTTGCTGTAGGACACGCCGAGATCGCGATAAAAATCTTCCATCTTCGGATAGATGCTCGCCGGCACCGCGTCGCGCCCGTAGCGGAAGTGCAGCGACGATGGCGAGGGGATCGTTACTTTCGCGGTCTGCCGGGTATGGCTTTTGAGGAATCTGAAATGCTCGACCATCGGATGCGGAACGTAGCCGCCGAGTTTGCCGATGACGCGCAGCAGAACGGCGCACGGTTGCGGTCCTTGGAATTTGATCTTGCGTTCGCCGACGTAGGATTCAACGCCTTCGAGCCGCTCGAGAAAATCATAGTTCCATGAGGCGCGCCGAAACTCGCCGTCGGTGACGGACTTCAGTCCCACACCCTCTTGCTTCTTGATGACGTCCGCAATCACCCGATCCTCGACTTCCGCAAGCGCTTGTGCAGACATCTCGCCGCGCAAATGTCTCGCGCGCGCGTTTTTCAGCTTTGCCGGACGCAACAGACTGCCAACGTGATCGGCCCGAAAGGGCGGCTGCGCGTCTTCCATAACTTCAACCCCAGACTTCTTCGGCCAGTTCGACGACCAGGCGCAGCTTCGCCCATTGCTCGTCCTCGGTCAGGACGTTGCCCTCTTCGGTCGACGCAAATCCGCATTGCGGTGACAGGCAGAGCTGATCGAGTGCCACATATTTGGTCGCCTCGTCGATGCGGCGCTTGATGTCGTCCTTCTTTTCCAGCGCGCCGCTTTTCGAGGTGACCAAGCCGAGCACCAGCTGCTTCTTGCCCTTAGGGAAAAAACGCAGCGGCTCGAAACCGCCGGCGCGCTCACTGTCGTATTCGAGGAAATAACCGTCGAGCGCGGTATTGCCGAGGAGCTGCTCGGCCACGAAGTCGTAGCCGCCGGACGCGATGAAGGTGGAGCGGAAATTGCCGCGGCAGGAATGCATGGTGATCGTCATGTCCGCCGGCTTGCCTTCAAGCGCGGCGTTGGTGACGCGCGCATAACGCTGCGGCAACGTTTCGGGGTCGTCGCCGCGCTCGCGCGAATGTTCGCGCTCGCTGGGATCGCAGGACATCGCCCAGGCGGTGTCGTCAAGCTGCAGATAGCGGCAGCCAGCGTCGTAGAAGGCGCGGATCGCGGCGCGGTAGGCCTTGCCGACGTCGGCGAAGAAGCCGTCGAGGTCCGGATAAATCTCCCTGCTGATCGCCGAGCGCCCTTGGCGAAAATGCAGCGTGCTCGGCGCCGGGATCGTCATCTTCGGCATCACGCGGGTTTGGTTTTTGAGAAATTTGAAATGCTCCAGCATCGGGTGGCTCGAGAACCCGACTTTCGCGTCGATCTTGAGCGCGTGCGCCTTGGTGGTCACGCCGTGGAACTGGATGCCGCGATCGGTGAGATAGAAGGCGACGCCGTCAAGGCCGCGGAAAAAATCGAACTGCCACCAGGTTCGGCGCAATTCGCCGTCGGTCGCGAGCTGCAACCCGATTTCTTCCTGCTTCTTGATCACGCGCTCGATCTCGCGGTCTTCGACGGCGCGCAGCGCGTCCGCTGTGATCTCGTTGCGCTCGCGCTTCGAGCGCGCCTCCTTCAGTGCCGGCGGACGCAACAGGCTGCCGACATGGTCGGCGCGAAAGGGCGGCACGGTTCGCTGCATCGGTCTCCTCCCAAGGCCGCCGTTTTTCTTTAAGCTAGGCGGTGACGCTCCCGGCGCGATTTAGCAAGGCGTGCAAGTGCGTGTAAACACCATTGCGCCAAGGCAAAACTGCAAAGACACTCGGCACCCAACGCAGAGCTCGCCCACCGGGAGAAGCCTTATGCCCACTATGCTCCGGCTGTACGAAGACGTATTCGCAAGCGACGCGAAGCTATCCTTGCCCGCGCGTCCGCGCGTGGTCTTTGTCGTGCATGGTTCGGTTGCCGTCGATGCCTATGTGCTGCGCGACAATGAAGGCGCGTCCGGTCAGGGCGCCATGCCGGTCATGGCTGGCGCCGGCGGCGCCACGATTTGGCGCTGGGAGTTCGTCACGGATGACAGCGCCCCCGGTGCGAGCGAGGGCAAAATCGCCACGCACGAAAAGCTTGCCGCGAAGCTCGACGCTTTACCCAAGGGTCCGCTGCTGTTGCGCGGCGACAGCGTCGCCTTCCCAGCCGGCGGCTGCGCCTACCTGCACCGGCATCAGGGACCGGGCATCCGCTGCTTGATCGAAGGTGGTATCCGCATCGACACCGGCGGACACTCGATTTCCTACGGGCCGGGCGGCGCCTGGTATGAGAGCGGACCGGAGCCGGTGTTCGCGCAGGCCGCCGACCGGCCGTCGCGCTTCATCCGCGTCATGATCCTGCCGCTGGCGTATCTTGGAAAGAGCTCGGTCGAGTATCTGCGCGAGGAAGACAAGGCCAAGCCGAAGACGCAGACCTACAAAATCTACGCCGATATGCCGATCGCAACGGCGTCCACCACGGCGTAGTGTTTGCTGCGAAATGCTATCGCAAAAAAGTTCCATGAAGTCCAAAAAGGAACATAATTTCAAATAGTTCCATGATTAAAAATTTGTTTGATAAGGAAATTCTTAACCATACCGGTTCAGCCTGACACGGGGGGCATCGCTCCAACTTTTTACGGAGGAGAAGATGCCGGGATACCGAGCTGATACGGCAATAGAGCACCGGCGCATGAGCACCGCGAATTCATTCGGGCTTTCCGCAATCGATCGCGCCTGCATCAGACATCTCGTCGGACACACGCTTGCTGTCGTCGAGCGCGAGTTCATTCTCGAGACGCTGCGACACTACAGTGGGAATCGAACCCGCGCCGCGGACCTGCTCCGCATCTCGATTCGGTCACTGCGCGATCGTATTCGCGCTTATCGCAGCCAGGGCGAAAGCGTGCCGGAATCGCGGTCGGCCGTTTCGGGTAATCAGGCTGTGTGCCGGCCTTCAGACGTCCGCCACTGAGGCTAAGCTGCTTGCGAGAACAGAAAACTGGTGCCGCAAGAGGGATTCGAACCCCCGACCCCCGCATTACGAATGCGGTGCTCTGCCGGCTGAGCTATTGCGGCACGTTAACGGCGAAGCGCCCTAGTAATACCCGAAAAGCGTAAACGCAAGGCACCGTGTCCGCTCACTTGGCCGGCGCCTCGGCCCGCAGCTTGAAGCGCTGGATCTTGCCGGTGGCGGTCTTCGGCAATTCGCTGCGAAATTCAAGCCAGCGCGGATATTTGTAGGGCGCGAGCTTCTCCCGGCAGAAATCCTGCAGCGCGGTTTTGAACGCCTCGCCAGCCTGTTCCGGCGACTTCAGCACCACGAAGGCCTTCGGCTTGATCAGCGCATCGCCATCGGGCCAACCGACAACGGCGGCTTCGAGCACGTCGGGATGGCTTTGCAGCACGCCTTCGACCTCGAATGGCGACACATAGATGCCGCCGACTTTGAGCATTTCGTCGCGGCGGCCGCAGTATACGAAATAACCATGCTCGTCCTCGAGGTATTTATCGCCAGAGCGCGTCCATTCGCCGAGAAACGTCGCGCGCGATTGCTCGCGATTATTCAAGTACATGATCGCCGCGGTCGGCCCGCGTACCTGCAATTCGCCCATGACGCCGGTCCTGCGGACGATTTCGCCGGCGTCGTCCACCAGCCGCACCTCATAGCCCGGCACCGGCTTGCCAGTGGTGCCGTATTTCACTTCGCCCGCGCGATTTGAGATGAAGATGTGCAGCATCTCGGTCGAACCGATCCCATCGAGAATGTCGACGCCGTAGCGCTCGGCGAAGCGGCGGCCGACATCGGGCGGCAGCGCCTCGCCGGCGGACACGCAGCAGCGCAACGCGACTTCGCTGCGCTGTGGGGCTGCAGCGCTCGCCAAAAATGCAGCGTAGAACGTCGGCACGCCGTAGAACACCGTGACGCGATGTTTTTTTAAGATCCCCGCGACGGCTTCCGGCGTCGGACGCTGCGGCAGCAATATTGTGGTCGCGCCCGCGGCAAGCGGAAAAGTGAGCGCGTTGCCAAGGCCGTAGGCAAAGAACAATTTCGCCACCGAGTAGCAGACGTCGTTCTCGGAAATGCCGAGAAACGGTCTGCCGTAAAGCTCGTCGGTAAATCTGATATTGGCGTGGTGTGGATAGTGGCCTTTGGCTTGCCGGTCGAGCCCGACGTGTAAAGCCAAAAGCACATATCGTCGCAGACGGTCGGCGCGGTCACCGGGTCGGTTGCGGCATTCGCCAGCAAGGTTTCGAAGTGCTGGTCGCCGTGCGCGTTCTTGCCGGACACAATGACCTGCGCCAAATCCGGGTTGGCGGCCATCGCGTTTTCGAATTTCGGATAGAGCTCCTCGGAGACGACGAGAAGCCGCGCGAGGCTGTCAGCGAGCATGAAGCCGTAATCGTCTTCGGTGAGCAGCGTGTTGACCGGTATCGGCACCACGCCGGCCTTGATCGCGCCGAGAAACGCGGTCGGCCAATCGATGGTGTCGAGGAGGCACAGAAGAATGCGCTCCTCGCGGCGCACGTCGAGCGAGCGCAGTACATGGCCGAAGCGTTCGACGCGCTCGGCGAGTTCGCCATAGGTGAAGCCGGCCCGCGGATCGACATACGCAAGCTTGGCGGCGCGCCCGGCGTCAAGGTTGCGCTTGAGGATATCGGCCGCGAAATTATATTCGCGCGGAATCACGACGGATGGCGCGCGCGACCTCAAGCTCGGCTGAGCGACGTTCATCGCGGCGTTTCTCCCAAGACCATGATCCATTCAGATTGAAACGGATCATGGTCTAGATTCCTCGCTCGCGCATGATCTTTTCGGAAAACCGGCATCGGATCATGCGCTAGGGCCTCCGGGGTCGTTGCCCACGGCTGGCCCATGGCAAGCTATTAGGCCGCTGCGTCAATTTCTGCAACGCCATGGCCGTGACCGGCGTGTCAACGCCGCCGTCTTGCGCTATGAACAGGCCGCCATCAGCGCCGGAGCATCGCCATGATTTTAAGCCGCGACCGCATTCTAACAACCCATGTCGGCAGCCTGCCGCGCAGCGAAGCCATAAGCAACCTTCTGGTGCGGCGTGAAGCAGGCGAAAGTTACGACCCGGCGCAGTTCGAATCCGAGATGGACAAGGCGGTGCGTCATGTCGTCGCCAAGCAGAAAGAAGCCGGCATCGACAGCGGCAATGACGGCGAGCAGCAGAGGGTTGGATTTCAGACTTATGTGCCGCAGCGCATGTCGGGTTTCGGCGGCGAGTCCAAGCGCCGGCGCGGACGCGAATTCGAAGAATTTCCGGAACTGGTAAGCTATACGTTGCAGCGCTTTCCGAATGTGAGCCGGCAGCAAAACGCGCCCCAAGCGATCGGCGAGCTGCATTATCACGATGTGTCGCAGATCGAGGGCGAGATAGCGCGCTTCAAACGCATCGCCGGGGAGGGCAAGCCGTTCGCCGAGATGTTCATGACCGCGCCCTCGCCGGGGATTATCGCCTCGACCATGCTGAACGCCTTCTACGCCACCAACGAAGCCTATCTCGACGCCATCGCCCGCGAGATGGCGAACGAATACTTGGCGATCCACAGAGCCGGACTAGTGCTGCAAATCGATGCGCCCGACCTCGCCATGGACCGCACCATGTTCTATCGCGACGGATCCGACGCCGATTTTGTCAAAGCGGTCGAGCTGCATGTGGCGATGATCAACAAAGGCATTGCCGGCATTCCGGCGGATCGGGTGCGGCTGCACGTTTGTTACGGCAACTGGGAGGGACCGCACATCCACGACATTGCGCTCGAGAAAATCCTGCCCGCGCTGTATCAAGCCAAGGTCGGGGCGTTATCGATCGAATTCTCGAATCCGCGCCATGCGCATGAATATGCCGCGCTCAAGCGCGTGCCCTTCCCGAAAGACATGATCCTCGTCCCCGGCGTGGTCGAGAGTACCAGCAACTTCGTCGAGCACCCCGAAGTGGTGGCGCGGCGGATCGAGGAGGCGGTCGCGGCCATCGGCGACCGCGAGCGGGTTGTCGCCTCGACCGATTGCGGCTTCGGCACCTTCACGCGCCGCGAATGGGTGATCGAGCCGGTGGTGTGGCTCAAGCTTAAATCCATCCGCGAGGGCGCCGACATCGCCTCGGCACGGCTGTGGGGACGAAAATCCGCGGCCTGAGCGCGGCGCCGGAAATGCTTCGGCTCGGCGCGAACCGGACCTTCCGGCTTCATCATGAATACTAAAATCAAGGCAGGCTGACGCGCTTGGGATGCCGCGCGTCACATCTTTCGCATTTTATTTCAAGGGGTTGTGCGGTCGATAACTGTGGCGTCAATCGGACTTTTGTGCGACGCACAAAATGCTGGCTTTCTCGATCATAAACGGTTAGGCAATCGCCCTTTCCCAACAAATCGGGGGCCGTTCGAGAATGAAACTGATCATTGCTGCATGCTTACTTCTCGGCGCGTGGACGACCAGCGCCAATGCAATCGATCTCGCCGAGCTCGCGCCGTGCAAACCGGCTGCTGCCCGCTTTTGCGACCACACCGGCGGCATGACCTGGAGCAACCTCGTTCGCTGCGGAGCAACGCTCGCTGCGAACAGCTTGCACATCGGCAACTCGTGCCGCGAAGTGCTCAAGAAATACGGGCAACTGTAATCCGGCGTTTAAGGCGACGCAGGCGCTCTACAAAGCCCCAGCCGTAAAAGGCCGGGGCTTTTGTTTACGCGGCATTTCCGTCGAAACGGGGATGAACGCCGCGCGGAAACCTGCTAATCGTTGCGCGGCGCCAGTCGAAGACATCGGCGGGCCGCCCTGCAAAACCGCTAAAAGAAGCCCCCCGCGAAATCCAAGAGACAACGCATGTATGCCAAGCTCGAACTTTTCATCGACGGCCAATGGCTTAATGGCGACGGTCGGCCGGGCGAAGAGGTGATCAATCCGGCGACAGGAAAGCCGCTGGCCCATCTGCCGCACGCGACCATCGCCGACCTCGATTCTGCGCTCGAGGCTGCCAAGAAAGGCTTTGGCGTCTGGCGGGCGACGTCGGCTTACGAACGCGCCAAAGTCATGCGCAAAGCCGCCGACCTGATGCGCGAACGCCATGAGGCAATCGCCAAAGTGCTGGTGCAGGAGCAAGGCAAGGCCTATCCGGAAGCGCGCGCCGAAGTGCGCACGTCGGCGGACATCATCGAGTGGTACGCCGAGGAAGGCCGCCGCGCCTATGGGCGCATCGTGCCCGGCGCCTTCAAGGGCATCCGCCAGATCGTGGTGCAGGAACCGGTCGGCATTGTCGCCGCGTTCACGCCGTGGAATTTCCCGACGCTGACGCCGGCGCGAAAAATCGGCGGCGCGCTCGCCGCCGGTTGTTCGCTGATCCTCAAGGCCTCCGAAGAA
>Ga0181519_10001200_pt1 | contig 22802 bp, 17 predicted proteins | sample PEATcosm2014_Bin_26_FD_121102 | JGI IMG/M metagenome (GOLD analysis project Ga0181519, IMG submission 121102) | Peatland microbial communities from MTU Mesocosm Facility, Houghton, MI, USA - PEATcosm2014_Bin02_10_metaG | ecosystem: Environmental > Terrestrial > Soil > Wetlands > Peat | place...
GCGTGCGATTCGGGCGAAGCGCTGTAGTGCGGGGCGGCGCCGTTGGCGTTGAAGCCCGCGATCGTGCCGAAGCTCGGGCTGACGAATCCCGGGCGCTGCGCGCGCCGGGCCGTGACCTGCTCGTCGATGGTGAGCTCGGTGATCGTTTCCTTGCGGGCCAGCGCCTGCTCGAGCCAGGAGAAGAACTCGCACAGCGCCGCGCCGTCCTGTTCCATCACCGCGCGCACATGGCCCAGTTCGGCGTCGGTCTTGCGGCTCTTCATGAGCGTGCTCGGATTGATCTGCTCGACCACGCGCACGCCGGCCGGCACCGAATGCACCATGGCATGGGTGGCGCGGCGCGGATCGATGAGCAGCGCGTCGCCGGGCGGCAGGGCCTTCAGGGCCTGCGAAGCCAGGGCGTAGTCGACCAGGACGACCCCGTCGGCCTGCAGCGCCTTCTCGAGCCCGCCATCGATCTTGCCCGGGCCGACGAAGAGCCGGACCTCGCGCGGGCCGATGAGGACGTGCCCCAGGAAGACCGGGTTGTACGGGACGTCGGCGCCGCGCAGGTTGAGCAGCCAGGCGACATCGTCCAGGCTCGAGATCCAGTGCCACTGCGCCCCGGCTGCGGCCATCTGCTCGCGCACCCGCGCCAGCTTGTCGCGCCGCTGCAGGCTCTCGAGCGCGCCATCGCGCGCGAACACGGCGGCGGCGGGCAGCGCCGGCCGGCCGGACCAGATGTCCTCGAGCAGGTCGCGATCGGAGCGCAGCCGCGCCCCGCGCTGCGCCAGCGCGGCCTCGATGGAACGCGCCACCGACAGGCCGAGGCTGGCGCCATCGACGCCCACCTCGGAGCCGGGCGCGACGTTCTGGGCCAGCCAGTCGAACAGGGCCGCGCCCACCGCGCTGCTGGCCTTGACCGCCTGGATGCCGGTGCCCACGAGGCGCGCTTCGGCCTCTACCCAGTAGCGGCTGTCCACCCACAGGCCGGCGAAATCGGCGGTCACGACGAGGGTTCCGGCCGAGCCGGAGAAGCCGCTCAGCCAGCGCCGCGACTGCCAGCGTTGCGGCAGGTACTCGGAGAGGTGCGGATCCGAGCTGAGCGCAATCCAGGTGGAGAGCCCCTGCTCGCGCATGCGCGCGCGCAGCGCTTCAATGCGCGCCCGGATCTGGGCAATCGAGTCGACGAGGGTATCCATTGCAGTGCCTGCCCGTTGGGTTTGACGAAAACCCCAGGATAACGCCTTTGCCGGCGCGCCCGGGCGCGCGCCTCAGCGGCCGCGCGACTCCTTGAGGGTGACGATCCGGTTGAAGACCGGGTGGCCGGCCGCATGGTCCTTGCGGTCGGCGATGAAATAACCATGCCGTTCGAATTGGTAACGGTCTTCGGGCTGGGCGTCGGCCAGCGATGCCTCGAGGTAGGCGCGCACCACGCGGCGGCTGTGCGGGTCCAGCAGGGTGCGGTAGTCGCCCGCCTCGGCGTCCGGATCGGCGACGCGGAACAGGCGCTCGAACAGGCGCACCTCGGCGCCCGGCGAACCGTCCACCGGCAGCCAATGGATGGCGCCCTTGACCTTGACGCTGTCGGCCCCGGGCGTCCCGCTGCGGGTCTCGGGCAGCACCTCGGCGGTGACGAGGCCCACCGTCCCGTCGGCATTGCGTTCGAAGCCCGTGCACCGGATGACGTAGGCGTAGCGCAGCCGCACCATCGATCCGGGCGACAGCCGGAAGAAGCCGGCCACCGCCTCCTCGCGGAAGTCGTCGCGGTCGATCCACAACTCGCGGCGCAGGGCGATGGTGCGGGTGCCGGCGGCCGGGTCGTGCGGATTGACCGCCGCGATGCACGGCTCCTCGGCCTGCGCGTCGAGGTTGGTGAGGACGAGGCGCAGCGGGTCGAGCACCGCCATCGCGCGCGGGACATGGACATCGAGGTCCTCGCGCACGGCCTGTTCGAGCACGCTGTACTCGATGCGCGAGTCCGACTTGCTCACCCCGATGCGTTCGGCGAAGATGCCCAGGCTGTGCGGCGTGTAGCCGCGGCGCCGCATGCCGGCCAGCGTCGGCATCCGCGGATCGTCCCAGCCGTCGACCAGGCGCTCCTCCACCAGTTCGATCAGCTTGCGCTTGCTCAGCACCACGTGGTCGAGATTCAGGCGCGAGAACTCGTACTGGTGGGGCAGGGCGAAGCCGTCGGGGCGCGATTCCTCGAGCGCATGGGCCAGCAGCGGGGCGAACTGCACGCTGTGGTCCTGCAGCAGCGCGAAGAACGCATCGAGGTCGCGCAGCACGGCGCCGCGATCGTGGTCCCACCGGGCGAACAGCGCGCGCATCCGGCCCTCGGCCTCGCTGGCGAACAGCTTGGCGGCATGGTTGTGGCAATGGAGCGCGAACTCGCGGGCCGCTTCGACGCCCCGCGTGCGCACCGCGCCCACCCAGTCGAGTGCCGCCTGCCATTGCGGCGCGCGCAGCACCGGGATGCAGCGCTCGACGCACCAGTCGTAGAGGGGCCGGTGGTCCTCGAACTCCAGCGTGCAGATGCTGTGGGTGATGCATTCGAGCGCATCGGACAGGGCATGCGCGTAGTCGTACATCGGATAGATGCACCAGGCATCCGCGGTGCGGTGGTGGTGGGCGAAGCGGATCCGGTAGAGCGCCGGGTCGCGCAGGTTGATGTTGGGCGAGCGCATGTCGATGCGCGCCCGCAGCACCATGCTGCCCTCGGCGTGCCGGCCGGCGCGCATCTCCTCGAGGAGGCGCAGGCTCTCCGCCGGCGCGCGGTTGCGGTAGGGCGAATCGCGGCCCGGCTCGGTGAGCGTTCCGCGGGCCTCGCGCATTTCCTCGGCGCTGAGCTGGTCGACGTAGGCGTGGCCCTCGGCGATGAGGAAGCGGGCGCAGGTGTACAAGGCCTCGAAATAGTCCGAGGCGAAGTACAGGTTGTCCTCCTGGCCCTGGTTCCAGTCGAATCCCAGCCAGCGCACCGCGTCGAGGATGGAGTCGACGTATTCCTGTTCCTCGCGCGCCGGGTTGGTGTCGTCGAAGCGCATGTGGCAGCGGCCCAGGAAATCGCGCGCCAGGCCGAAATTGAGGAAGATCGACTTGGCGTGCCCCAGGTGCAGGTAGCCGTTGGGCTCGGGCGGGAAACGGGTGCGGATGCGCGCTGTGTCGAGCGCTCCGCCCGCCTGGAAGGCGCCATCGCCGGGCTTGCCGTTCCAGTGGCGTTTGGCAAAGCGGTCGGCGGCGAGGTCGGCGGCGACGATATTGCGGATGAAATTGGTCGCCGCGGGGGCGAGGGGTTTCGTGGGAGCCTTTTTATCCATGGTTGCCGCGCATTGTAATGGCGGCGTCATGGGGTGTCGTTCGCGCACCCTGCGCGCCGTCCCGCAATGCCCTCGGCCGGGTGGGCGGCCTAGTGGAGGTTGGCGCGGCCCAGCGCCATCGACCAGCGCTCGCGCTCGCGCTGCCATACCGCCCGCAGCAGCGGGGCCAGCCGCCGCGCCGGTGCCGGCACCACGGCGCGTTCGTGCAGCACGATGGGCGCGCCCAGCAGGCGCGCGCGGCGCGAGAATTCCGCGTCCGCGCGGGCGTCGGCCGCGCGATCGGCCCGCGGATCGATCGGCGCGAAGCCGTCGAGGGCGAGGAACGCGCCGCGCGATACGAAGACGGCCTGTTCGCGCAGGCAGATGCCGGTGAGGCGGGCGGCGGTGTTGGACAGGGCCGCGGCCAGGGCCAGGGGCGCCTGCAGCAGGCCCGGCGCATGCCGGTAGCGGATGTCGAAACGCCCCCAGGGACTCGTCGAATTGGCCAGGGCCCGCGCGATGCTGCGGTCGGCATGCGGCGGCAGGCGCACGCCGCGCGGCAGGAAAAGCAAGGCGTCGGCCAGTTCCACTTCGGGCGCCCGGCTGCCCGCGTTGGCCTGGCGCGACCAGCCCGGCGGGGCGTAGACGCAGCGGTCGGCCACCGCGCGGGCGGCCTGGGCGCACGCGTCGGCCGCATCGCCCGCGTCGACGACGATGATGCGGTGGCCGCGGCTGCGCCAGGCGCCCAGCGCGCGCAGCGCATCGGCGCCGTCGCTCGGGCCGTGTCCCAGGGGAACGATCACTGCCAGGCGCATGCTGTCCGCCGGATGCCGCGCCGGCCTAACCGGAGCCGTGCCGGTCGATGCGGCGCACCGCCCGGGAAAGCAGGGCCAAATTGCGGCCGACGATGCCGCAGGCATCGCAGCCGGCCAGGTGCAGGCGCAGCACCAGGCGCTGGCGCCAGTTGAGCGCGCCATCGCAATGCCCGGAAAGCAGGGCATGGGCCTGGCGGCATGTGATGAATACGCTAGCCATCGTGTCGGGTACCGCCCGCGGCAAACCAGTTCTCCTGCAGGCATTCCTGCAGGCGCATGCGCGCACGGTAAAGCATGACGAAACAATTGGTCGCTGTCACCTGCATTTCCTTACAGATCTCGGCGGTCTCCAGTTCCATCCATTCGCGCAGCAGGAAGGCGCGCGCCAGGGGGGCCGGCAGGCGGTCGATGCAGGTCTGCAGCACGGTGAAGAACTCCACCCGCGCCAGGCTTGCCTCCGGATCGCCCCAGGCCCCCGGCGGCGATACGCGGTGCCCATCGGCCTGGAACAGCGCGTCGAGGTCGTCGCCCTCGGCAATCTCCTCCTGCGCGTCCAGCGCCACCTCCCGGCCGCTGCGGCGGAACTGGTCGATGATCTTGTGCTTGAGTATCCCTACCGCCCAGGTCTGGACCTGCGAGCGCCCATCGAAGCGCTCGAGCCCCTCCACCGCGGCCAGCAGGGTCTCGGATACGGCGTCCTCGGCCCAGGCCTCGTTGCGCAGTTGCAGGCGCGCCAGGCGCATCAGCAGCGGCCGCAGCGCGGCGATCTGGCTGCCCAGCGCGGCGCGCGCCGCCGGCGTCGTGTCGGCGCTCAGAACCCACCCGCATGCCCGTCGCGGCGGCCGTCGCTGGCGGCGACATATCCCTCGCGCTGCGGGTCGCCCAGGCGCCAGATGAACTGGCCCGAACCGAAATCCATGTAGGAGTCGTCTCCCGCGACGATGCGGTGGCCCCGGGCCGCCAGTTCCGCCCTGACGGCCGGCGCGATGCCCGCCTCGACCTCGATATCGAGGCCCTGGTTCCATTTCCAGCGCGGGGCATCGCACGCCGCCTGCGGCTGCTGGCGCGCCAGCAGCATCCGGCACAGGGTCTGCACATGGCCCTGGGGCTGCATATTGCCGCCCATCACGCCGAAACTCATCTGCGGCACGCCGCCGCGCGTGAGAAAGGCCGGGATGATGGTGTGGAACGGGCGCTTGCCCGGCGCGACCACGTTCGGATGGGCCGGGTCGAGCGAGAACCCGTAGCCGCGGTTCTGCAGGGCGATGCCCCAGCCGGGAACGACGAGCCCCGAGCCGAAGCCCATGAAGTTGGACTGGATCAGGCTCACCATCATGCCGCCCTGATCGGCGGTCGTCAGGTAGATCGTTCCGCCGGCCGGAGCGATCCCCGGCGCCGGATCATGCGCCCGCCGCATGTCGATGGCCGCCGCGCGCTGGCGCAGACGGTCCGGATCGAGCAGTTGCGAGCTTGCCACGCGCATTGCCGACGGATCCGCGACATGGGCGTAGACATCCGCGAAGGCGAGCTTCATGGCCTCGATGGCGACGTGGTGCCAGTCGGCCGAATCGACCGCGAAGTCCGCCATGTCGGTATGGCGCAGCATGCCCAGGCAGATCAGCGCGGCGATTCCCTGTCCATTGGGCGGAATCTCGTGCAGCGCATGGCCGTGGAATTCGATTTGGATGGGGTCGACCCACTCGGGCCGGTAGCCCGCAAGATCGCTCGCGCGCAAGGCCCCGCCCGTGGCGCACGCAAAGTCCTCGATGGCGGCCGCGATTTCCCCGCGGTAGAAATCCTCGCCGCGGGTCTGGGCAATGCGCAGCAAGGCGCGCGCCGTGCCGGGAATGCGCACCAGTTCTCCCACGGCCGGCGCCCGGCCACCCGGCAGGAAGTGATCGGCAAAACCCGGCTGGCCGGCTAGCAGCGCGGCGCCGCGCTGCCATTTGTCCTGAACGATGGGACTGACGGCGAAGCCGCGCTCGGCGATGTCGATGGCCGGCGCCAGGACGTCGGCGAAGCCGAGTTGGCCGTAACGCGCGTGCAGCGCGCTCCATCCGGCGACCATGCCCGGAACCGTTACCGTGTCCCAGCCACGTTCGGGGCGCCGTGCCGGATCGCTGCCATGGCGTCCGGTGAAGTAGGCCGGCGTCCATGCCGCGGGCGCGGTACCGCTGGCGTTCAGGCCGCGCAGACGCTCGCCGTCCCAGACTTGCGCGAAGAGGTCGGAACCCAGGCCATTGGAGCACGGTTCCGTGAGCACGATGACTGCTGCGGCAGCGATGGCCGCGTCCACGGCATTGCCGCCGCGCGACATCGCGAGCAGGCCGGCGCTCGTGGCCAGCGGGTGCGAGGATGCCACGACGTTGCGCGCGAATACCGGGGCACGCACGCCGCCGTAGGGGTTGCTCCAGGAAAAGGCGGCCGACGGGCTCATGGGAATGGAATCATGACTTTGCCATATTAACCGTCGCCCGCCCGCCCGGCGCAGCGCCGGCCAATTCTGCGCGGGAAGCATGTAAAATGGCCGGCTGCCGGCGTCGATGATGACGCCGGCTTTTTTTCAGGTCCGGCCTTGCGGTGCGTGCCGTCGCCTACTGCAGCAGTTGTCATATACTCGCAAGAAAAATGACGAGCAGAACATTGCCGAACTCCAGCGCGATTGCCCCCACTTTCCCCGTGGCCCGGCTTGCTGCGGCGCGAATCGTCTCCACGAATCCGGCGAAGGCTGCGCGCCCAAGCTTCTATCGGTAGCGAAAACCCGATGAACACCGATCTGGCCGACAAGATCAAATCCCTCATCGCCGAGCACTTCGGCATCGAGCCGGACAAGCTCACCCCCGATACCGAGATCTCCAGTTTCGGCATCGATTCCCTGGCCATGATCGAATTCATGTTCCAGATGGAAGAGAAGTTCAATATCCGCATGGCCGACTCCCGCGTGCCGCTGGTCACGGTCGGCGACGTCATCGCCGAGATCGAGCGCGCCGTCAAGGACCAGCAGCCCACCCAGGCGGCCTAGGCCGCCTGGGTGGGCTGGCCTTCGAAGCCTTGCGCGCCAGAGCGCGCAAGGCGAAGTAGGCCAAGTTAGTGCCCTCCCACCCCCTTGCGCTAAGCTGCACCCATTCGTCCGCGAATATTGCGGGCGGCCGTGCTGGAGTGCCAGCCGCCTTGAAACTCCGTTACCCGGCGATGCGATGAGCGCCACCCGAAAAGTCTGCGTGACCGGCCTCGGTGCCCTGACCCCGATCGGCAACGGCATACCCGCGTTCCTGGCGGGACTGCAGGCCGGACGCTCGGGGATCCGCGCCATGCAAAGCGATTTCTCCGCAAAGCTCGCCTATAACGCCTTCGGCATCGTCGACATGCCCTCGGTTGCGGCCGTGCCGCGCAGCCGGACCGGCGGCCTGGACCGCTACAGCATCCTGGGCCTCATCGCCGCCCACGAGGCCGTCGGCGACGCGGGTCTTGTCGGCCACCCGGCGCTCGAGTCGGCCATCCTGGCCGTCGGTACCGGCATGGGTGGCGCCGAGTCCGTGCAGCAGGGGTACGAGGAACTGCTGCTGCGCGGCGGCGCTCGGCTCAATCCGCTGCTGGTCGTCAAGAGCATGAACAATGCGGCCGCGGCCCACATTGCCATCGACTTCGGCTGCCACGGCCAGAGCCTCACCTATTCCACGGCCTGCTCCTCGTCGGCCATCGCCCTGGGCGAAGCGGCCCGCGCGATCCGCAGCGGCCACGCCGACATCGCCATCGCCGGCGGCACGGAGGCGCTGCTCACCTTCGGCACGATCGCCGCCTGGCAGGCGCTGCGAACCCTGGCCATTCCCGATCCGGAGCATCCGCAGACGGCCTGCCGGCCGTTCTCGGCGGACCGGACCGGGCTGGTGCTGGCCGAGGGCGCGGGCTTCGTCGTCCTCGAGGAGGAGGCGCATGCGCGGGCCCGCGGCGCCCGCGTCCACGCCCGCCTGAGCGGCTACGGCGCCCGCACCGACGCCTCCCACCTCACCAAACCCGATCCGGCCGGGCAGAGCGCGGCGATGCGCGCGGCGCTGGCCGACGCCGGCCTCGAGCCGGGCGATATCGGCTACATCAATGCCCATGGCACGGCCACCCTGGCCGGCGACATCACCGAAACCGAAGCGATCAAGCGCGTCTTCGGCGACCATGCGCGGCGCCTGGCGGTTTCCTCCACCAAATCCATGCATGGCCACCTCATGGGTGCGACCGGGGCGGTGGAGTTCATCGCGGCCGTCCTGGCCATGGAACACGGCTTCCTGCCGCCCACGATCAACCTGCACCACCCCGATCCGGCGTGCGACCTCGACTACGTGCCCAACGCGGCGCGCCAGGGCGTCGTCCTGCGGCACGTTATGTCCAATTCCTTCGCCTTCGGCGGCAGCAACGCCGTCCTCATCGCCTCGCGCCTGCCGCAATGACCTGGCCCTACCCGCGCATGCTGGCGCACCGCGGCGCCGGGCTGCTGGCGCCCGAGAACACCTTGCTGGCGATCGATGCGGGGTGGCGCCACGGCTACCGGGCCGCCGAGGTCGACGCCGCCCTGACCGCCGACGCGGTGCCGGTCCTGCTGCACGACGCCACGCTCGATCGCACCACCAATGGCCGCGGCTCGCTGGCGGCCACGCCGCTGGCCGCCCTGGCCCGCCTCGACGCCGGCAGCTGGCTCGACGCGCGTTTTTCCGCCGCCCGGGTGCCGACCCTCGAGGACGCCCTTGCGCTGTGCAGCGAGCGCGGCATCTGGCTCAACGTCGAGATCAAGCCGGTGCCGGGCTTCGAGGAGCGCACCGGCAGCGTGGTGGCAAGCACCGTTGCCGCGTTCTGGTCCGGCGCGGGAGATGCGGCCGCATCCGCGGGCCGCCTGCCGGTGTTGTCGTCGTTTTCGCGTGTCGCCCTGGAGGCGGCGCGGGCCGCCGCGCCCGGACTGCGCCGCGGGATGCTGTACACGCGGGTGCCGCCCGATTGGGCCGACGAGCTGGCGGCGCTGGGCGCCTTTTCGCTGCATTGCGATCACCGACACCTCGACGCGCCGCTGGCGCGCGCCGTGACCGATGCCGGCTACGGCCTGCTTTGCTATACGGTGAATTCACCCGAGCGCGCCCGCACGCTGCGAGATTGGGGCGTCGACGCGATCTGCACCGACCGCATCGACCTCCTGGCGCCGGACTGAAGGCCCGGGGACGGCGCCTTCAGTGCGCGGGCCGCGGGGCGCCGGTTCCCAGCAAGGCCCGCAAGCCGTCGGCATCGCGGATGTGCACGTGCTTTTGCTCGACGTCGATGAGCCCTTCCTGGGCGAAATGCGAGAGCGCGCGGCTCACCGTTTCGAGCTTGAGCCCGAGGTAGCTGCCGATCTCGGCTCGGGTCATGCGCAGCACGAATTGGCTGCGCGAATAGCCGCGGGCCTCGAAGCGCTGCGACAGGTTGAGCAGGAACGCCGCCAGCCGCTCCTCCGCGCGCATGCTGCCCAGCAGCAGCATCACGCTGTGTTCGCGCACGATCTCGCGGCTCATCACCTTGCGCAGGTGGTTTTGCAGCGCGGGAAGCGTGGACGAGAACTCTTCGAGGCTGTCGTAGGGAATGACGCACACCTCGCTGTCCTCGAGGGCGATGGTGTCGCAGGTGTGGCTGTCGGCCGAAATGCCGTCGAGGCCCACGATCTCTCCGGCCATGTGGAAACCCGTGACCTGCTCGTGGCCGTCGGCCGACACCAGGGTGCTCTTGAGGAAGCCCAGACGCAGGGCATACAGGGCGTCGAAGCGGTCGCCGGCGCGGAACAGCGCCTCGCCGCGGCGGACCTTGCGCCGCGTGGCAACGATGCGGTCGACGCGGTCGAGTTCCTCGGGGGACAGCCCCACGGGCAGGCACAGCTCGCGCAGGTTGCAGTTGGAGCAGGCCACGCGAAGGTGGGACAGGTTGACGGATGCGGCACGTTCCATGGTTTCCCCAGCGCCGAGTTTGACTCCCGTCAAGGTCTGCGACGACGACGCTGCCATAGTACGCGACAGCGGTGCAACGTGCACCGCATCGGCGGCGGGCCGGCGGCACCGCGCGCGGCAAAGGGGGGCGGCAATCGTGGACGAGGTTCGATGGAAAGTTGTTCCGCAATGCGGCATCGCCCGCGCCGCCCCGCCGGTCGAACTGCCCGACCGCGCCACTCTGCGCCGCTTCGACCAGCCCGGCCCCCGGTATACCTCGTACCCGACCGCCGACCGCTTCGTCGAGGCTTTCGATTCGGCCGCCTACGCGCGCTGGCTTGCCGAACCGGGGGCGGGCGGCGTGCGCCCGCTGTCGCTCTATGTCCACATTCCGTTCTGCAACACGGTCTGCTACTACTGCGGCTGCAACAAGATCGTCACCCGGGACCACGCGAAGGCCACGGAGTACCTGGGATTCCTCGAGAAGGAGATCGACCTCGTCGCCGCCCGGCTCAAGGGATCGCGCCGCGTGGAACAATTGCACCTGGGCGGCGGCACGCCGACCTTCCTCACGATCGAGGAGCTGCAGCGCGTCATGGTGCTCGTGCGGTCGCGCTTTGCCATCGCGCCGCGCGCCGAAATCAGCATCGAGATAGACCCGCGCACCGCTCCGCCCGAGAAGATCCACGCGCTCGGCGTACTGGGCTTCAACCGCCTGTCGATCGGCGTCCAGGATTTCGATCCGGACGTCCAGGAGGCCGTCAACCGCATCCAGAGCCTCGAAATGACGCGCGCCGCGATCGATGCGGCGCGGGCCTCGGGCTTCACGTCCATCAACCTCGACCTGATCTACGGGCTGCCCCACCAGACCGCTGCGCGCTTCGCCGCCACCCTGGACCGCGTCCTCGAACTGGATCCGGACCGCGTCGCGCTGTACCACTATGCCCACCTGCCCGAGCGCTTCAAGCCGCAGCGGCGCATCGACGCGGCGGCCCTGCCTTCGCCCCAGGAAAAGCTCACCATCATGACCGACGCGATCCGCCGCCTGGGCGCGTCCGGTTATGAATACGTCGGCATGGACCATTTCGCCAAGAGCAACGACGAGCTTGCCCGCGCCCAGCGCCAGGGCCGCCTGCACCGCAACTTCCAGGGCTACAGCACGCGGCCGGATACGGACCTGATCGGCCTGGGCGTCTCGGCCATCAGCAAGGTGGGCCCCTGCTATGCGCAGAACGCGCGCGCGCTGGACGACTATTACGAAAGCCTGCGCGCCGGCAACCTGCCCACCCAGCGCGGCATCCAGCTCAACGCCGACGACCTGGTCCGGCGCGCCGTGATCATGGCCCTGATGTGCCAGTTCGCGGTGGCCAAGGAGTCCATCGCGACCTCCCACCTGGTCGAATTCGACACGTATTTCGCGCGCGAACTCGCCGACCTCGCGCCCTTCGAGGAGGCCGGCCTCGTGCAGTGCGGCAAGGACTGGATCACCGTGACATCCAAGGGCCGCCTGCTGGTGCGCGCCGTGGCGACGGTCTTCGACCGTTACCTGCGCAACGACCGCTCCAGCCGCCCATATTCGAAGATCGTCTGATCGAACCGGCCCCGCCGCCGCGCTGCAGCATGGCGGCGGCGGGGCCGGTATCATGCGCGCTTGGCGTCCGATACGAAGCGGCCGTGCCCGCTTGCGCGGACGCGGCTCCAAGCCCATGAACAGTTCCGAAATCCGCGAGCGATTCCTCCAGTTCTTCGCCGACCGTGGGCACACCCGCGTGCGCGCGGCGTCCCTGGTTCCGGCCAACGATCCGACCCTGCTGTTCACGAACTCCGGCATGGTCCAGTTCAAGGACGTCTTTACCGGGCGCGAATCGCGACCCTATACGCGGGCGGTCTCGGCGCAGAAATCGCTGCGTGCCGGCGGCAAGCACAACGACCTGGAAAACGTCGGCTACACGGCGCGCCACCATACGTTCTTCGAGATGCTGGGCAACTTCAGCTTCGGCGACTATTTCAAGCGCGATGCCATCGCCTATGCCTGGGAGCTGCTCACCACGGTGTACCGCCTGCCGGTGGACCGCCTCTGGGTCACGGTCTACATCGACGACGACGAGGCATTCGACATCTGGACGCGCGAGATCGGCGTGGCGCCGGAGCGCTGCATCCGCATCGGCGACAAGCCCGGCGCGCCACGCTATTCGTCGGACAATTTCTGGCAGATGGCCGATACCGGCCCCTGCGGGCCCTGTTCCGAGATCTTCTACGACCATGGGCCCGGTGTTGCCGGCGGCCTGCCCGGTTCGGCCGACGCCGACGGCGACCGGTACATCGAGATCTGGAACCTCGTGTTCATGCAGTTCGACCGCGACGCCGCCGGCACGCTCACGCCCTTGCCCCGGCCCTGCGTGGACACCGGCATGGGGCTCGAACGCCTCGCCGCCGTGCTGCAGCACGTGCACAGCAACTACGAGATCGACCTGTTCCGCCGCCTCATCGCCGCGGCGGCGCGCGTCACCGGCGCCGCCCATCTGCAGGACAATTCGCTCAAGGTCATTGCCGACCATATCCGCGCCTGCGCCTTCCTGATCGCCGACGGCGTCATCCCCGGCAACGAGGGGCGCGGCTACGTGCTGCGCCGGATCATCCGCCGTGCCTTGCGCCACGGCTACCAGCTGGGCTGCCGCACCCCGTTCTTCCACCGCCTCGTGGCCGACCTGGAAAAGGAAATGGGAGCGGCCTACCCGGAAATCGGCGAGTCGCGCGCGCGCATCGAGTCGGTCCTGCTGCAGGAGGAGGAGCGCTTCGGCGAAACCCTCGAGCACGGCATGAAGATCCTCGGCGAGGCCTTTGTCGCGCTCGAGGGCAAGCCCGCGCCGCGCATCGACGGAGAAACGGCCTTCGTCCTGTACGACACCTACGGCTTCCCGGTGGACCTCACGGCCGACATCGCGCGCGAACGCCATATCGGCGTCGACCTTGCCGGTTTCGATGCCGCCATGGAACGCCAGCGCGAGCAGGCCCGTGCGGCCGGCAAGTTCAAGGCCTCTGCCACCGTGCATTTCGACGGCCCCGTGACCCGGTTCGTCGGCTACGACGCGCTGCAGGCCGAGGCCACCGTGCTGGCCCTGTATCGCGATGGCGTCCCGGTCGCCGAGCTCGATGCCGGCCAGGCCGGCATCGTGGTGCTCGACACCACGCCCTTCTATGCCGAGTCCGGCGGCCAGGTGGGCGACCGCGGGTTCCTGGGCGCCGCGCAGGCGCGATTCGATGTCCACGATACCCAGCGGCTCCAGCCCGAGGTCACCGGCCACCATGGCGTGCTGCGCGAAGGCCGGCTCCGGGTGGGCGACGCGGTGCGTGCGAGCGTCGACGCGGCGTTGCGGGCGCGTACGCGGCACAACCACTCGGCCACCCACCTGCTGCACGCCGCCTTGCGCGCCGTGCTGGGGCGCCATGTCCAGCAGAAGGGCTCGCTCGTCGACGCCGGGCGCACGCGCTTCGATTTTTCGCACGACAAGGCCCTGACGGCCGATGAAATCCGCCGCGTCGAGGAACAGGTGAACGCGGCCATCCGCGCCAATGCCGAGGTGTCGGTGCGACAGATGGCCTACGACGACGCGATCCGGGCGGGCGCGCTGGCCTTTTTCGGCGACAAGTACGGGGACGAGGTGCGGGTGGTGGCCATGGGAGAGGGCCCGGAGGGCTTTTCCACGGAACTGTGCGGCGGCACCCATGTCGCGCGCACCGGCGATGTGGGTTTCTTCAAGATCGTCTCCGAAGGCGGCGTCGCCGCCGGCGTGCGCCGCATCGAGGCGGTCACCGGCGCCGGCGCGCTGGAGTACGTGCAGCAGCTCGATGCGCGCCTGGGCGAGATCGCCTCGGCCATCCGCAGCCCCGTGGCCGAAGCGGCGCAGCGCATCGGCCAGGTTCTCGAGCAGGTCAAGGCCTACGAGAAGGACATCGCGCGCCTGCAGCAGAAACTGGCGGCCGGCCAGGGCGAGGAGCTGGCCCAGCGGGCCATCGACATCGGCGGCGTGCGCGTCATCGCCGCCGTGCTCGAAGGCGTCGATGCCCGCCAGCTGCGCGACACGGTCGACCAGCTCAAGGCACGCATGGACCGGGCCGCCATCGTCCTGGGCGCGGTCACCGATGGCAAGGTGCAACTGGTTGCCGGCGTCACGGCCAACACCACCGCGCGCATCAAGGCCGGCGAGCTGGTCAATTTCGTCGCCCAGCAGGTCGGCGGCAAGGGCGGGGGCCGCGCCGACCTGGCGATGGCCGGCGGCACCGACGCGGCGGCCCTTCCCAAGGCGCTGGCGGCGGTGGAATCCTGGGCGCGCGAGCGCCTGTGAGGCGATGATCGGCGGGGCGAGCGGCCGCGGCGCGGCCAATCCAAACGGAGAGCGGGCGATGAACGACACTTCAGAGGGCAGGGCGGGGATGAACGGCGCGGCGGCCGAGGGCCACGTCGATCGCGAAATCGACACGCGGGGCCTGAGCTGCCCCCTGCCCATCCTGCGCGCCAAGAAGGCGCTTGCCGACATGACCAGCGGGCAGGTGCTCAAGATCGTCGCCACCGATCCGGGATCGGTCCGCGATTTCCAGGCCTTCGCCCGGCAGACCGGCAACACCCTGCTGGGGCAGGACACGGTCGGCAAGGAATTCCTCCATTACCTCCAGCGCCGCTGACATGTTCAAGCGCATCGGGCTTTCCCTTCTTGCCGCCATCGTCATCCTCGTCGCGCTGTACCTCACCCTCGTCTTCGAATGGTCGTACTCGAGCGGCGAGCGCGCCGGCTGGGTGCAGAAATTCAGCCACAAGGGCTGGATCTGCAAGACCTGGGAGGGCGAGATCGCCATGGTGACCCTGCCCGGATCCGTGCCCGAGAAATTTCCCTTCACCGTGCGAGACGACGCCGTCGCCGCGCAGATCGCCAGGACGGTGGGACAGCGCGTAACCCTGCATTACGAGCAGCATCGCGGCCTGCCGGGAACCTGCTTTGGCGAAACCGAATACTGGGTCGATTCGGTCGTCCTGGTGCCCTGGAACCCCGCGGGCGGGCAGCCCGGCGGCGAGGCGCCGGCTGGCCCGAACAACCCGCCGCAGGCCCTGCCGGTTGCCCCAACGGCACCCCCTGCGCCTCCCGCCGCTCCCGCGGCGCCCGCGCAGTAGCCGCCTTTCGTGGGCACCCAAATGGCGGCGGCGCGCCCGTGGCAGGGCTATGCCCTGGCGCTCGTCGGGGCGATCGCCTTTTCGGGCAAGGCCATCGTTGCCAAGCTCCTGTATCGCCACGGCATCGATGCCCTGGCGGCCGTGGCCCTGCGCATGCTGCTGGCCTGGCCATTCTTCCTGGTCATGTCGTGGTGGGGCGGCCGGGGCAAGCCGCCGCTGGCCGCCGGCGATCACGCGCGCATCGCGGTGCTGGGCATCACCGGCTACTACCTCGCCAGCCTGCTCGACTTCGCCGGCCTGCAGTACATCAGCGCGTCGCTCGAGCGGCTGATCCTCTTCGTGTACCCGACCATCGTCGTGCTCATCGTCGCGGCGCGGGGGCGCACGAGCGTCACGGGACGCCAGGCCCTGGCCCTGGCGGTGAGCTACGCCGGCGTGCTCTTTGCCTTCGGCAACGAGGCCACGGCCTCCTTGCAGCAGCCGTCGGGGCACATCGTGTGGGGCGGTCTCCTCGTCCTGGGCAGCGCCATCTCGTATTCCGTCTACCTGGTCCTGAGCGGCGAGACCGTAGGCCGTTTCGGTGCGGTCCGCCTCACGGGGCTCGCCTCGATGGTGGCCTGCGCGCTGTGTGTCGGGCAGTTCTGCGCACTGCGGCCCTGGAGCGCCTGGACGCAGTTCGGCCCCCAGGTCTGGGAACTGTCCGTCCTCAACGCGACCGTCTGCACGGTGCTTCCGATGTGGATGGTGATGCGTTCCATGGAACTGATCGGCGCCTCGCATTCGGCCCAGATCGGCATGGTAGGGCCGCTCTCGACCGTGCTGCTGGCCATCTGGCTGTTGCAGGAACCATTCACCCTGCCGCTGCTCATAGGAACGGTGCTCGTCCTGCTGGGCATCGGCCTGCTCAAGGGCCGCAAGCCCGCCGTCGCAGCGGTTTCCGCCGAGCAGTGAACCAGGACAAACCCCTCCGGCGGCGCCCGCCGGATGAAACAACGAAAAGAGGAAACGGATGAACGCGATCGGCTTGGCAAGGTTGCAGCGGCTGGGGCTGGCAGGGATGCTCGCAGTGCTCCTGTCCGCCTGCTCTACCATGCAGCAGCACGGCACCATCACCATAGCGCCCAAGAGCGCCGACTCGCTCAAGCCGGGCGACCTGCAGAAATTCGGCATCGCCTTCGTCACGCCTTCCACCGTGACCGGGCAGGAGCAGGACCGCTCCGCGCTGTGCCTGATCTTCTCGCAGGTCCTCGCCGAGCTTCGCCCCAGCGTGCATGTCGTGCCCCTGACCGAAACCCTGAGCAGCATCAACCGCGCCGGGCTCGCCGAGGACTACAAGCGGCTGATGACCAATTATCACGGCGGCGAACTGCTCGACAGCGCCACCCTGGCCGAGGTGGGCAAGGCCACCGGCGTGCGCTACATCGCGCAGCTCAAGATGGCCAGTTTCCAGCAGGAATCGGAAGACCGCTTCGGCGTGCTCGGCCTGCACGTGGTCGACACCAAGAAATCGAGCATCCGCCTCTCGCTGCAGATCTGGAACACGGACGACGGCAGCGTGGCCTGGGAGGGGACGCACGAGCTCTACATGGCCAACGAGACCTTGATGGCCAACCCCATACCCTTCCGCTCGATGGTCGAGGCCTCCGCGCGCAAACTCATCGCCAACATCCCCTGATCCGCATCACGACGGGGAGGGCACCGCCAGGGGCGTGCGGCCTTTCGGAACGGGCTTGAAGGCAAGGGCGATCAGGAAGGCGCCGATGCCCAGGCCGAAGGAGGCGATGAAAAGCCAGGCATAGCTGGCGAGGGCGTCGTAGATGAGCCCTCCGGTAACCGGCCCCGTCGACATGCCCAGGCCGCCGGCCATCGCCAGTCCGCCGATGACGGTTCCCATCATCCGCATCGGGAAATTCTCCCGGCACAGCACGGCGTACAGCGGCATCACGCCGGCATATATGAAGCCGAACAGCGCCGCGACCGCGTAGAAGCTTGCCAGCTCGCGCGCGTAAAGATACGCCAGGGCCGCCAGCGCCTGGGCCAGCAATCCGGCCACCAGGACGCGCTTGGCCCCGAAGCGGTCCCCGAGGATCCCGAAGGCGATGCGGCCGCCCAGGCCCGCCAGCCCTTCCACGCTGTAGATCGAGACGGCGGCCATCAGCGGGATGCCGCAGCTCACCGCATAGCTCACGGTGTGGAAGATCGGACCGGAATGGGTGGCGCAGCAGAAGAAATTCGTCAGCACGAGGATGATGTATTGCGGGGACCGCAGGGCCTGTCCCAGCGACAGGTCGATCTCGCGCGCTTGGCCGGGAGCCGTCGCGCCGAGCTCCTTCTCGAGCGCCGGTGGGCGCCGGATCAGCAGGCCAACCGGCAGCATGATGGCCGCCACGAGGGCGGCAATGATCAGCAGCGCCGTGCGCCAGTCGTGTTTCGTCACGAGCCATGCCGCCAGGGGCGCCATGGTCAGCGGCGCCATGCCCATGCCGGCGGAAACCAGGGAGACCGCGAGGCTGCGGTGCGTGTCGAACCAGGCCGTGACGCAGGCCATCATCGGCGCGAAAATCGCCGCCGTGCCGGCGCCGACGAAAAGGCCGAACACGACCTGGAAGGCCGCCAGCGACGTGGCGCGGCTGGCAAGTGCCAGACTTACGCTCAGCAGGAGGGATCCGGCCAGGACGACACGGCGCGGGCCCAAGCGGTCGGACAGGTTTCCCCAGGCGATGCTGCCCAGGGCCATGGCGAGGAACGCGAAGGTCATCGCGCTCGAGATCCCGGTGATGGACCATCCGGTATCCCGCGCGATGGGCCGCAGGAAAACCGGCAGGGAAAACATCGCGCCGAAGGCGACGCAACCCAGCAGACCGCCGGCCGCGACGATCACCCAGCGGTAGCGCGCTCGGGTCATCGGCTCGGTCCGCGAGCAGCTTGGGCCCCGGCGCGCCTACTTCGCCGCCGGGTCCGGGTAGTGGAAGGGGTCGGTCACGCGGGGTTGCGTCGGCAGCACCTTGCGCGGCAAGGGCGCCTCGCTGTTGCCCGCATCGAGCACCACGGTGGCAAGGATGACGGCCGCCTGGCGCAGGTCGTCGGGCCTCAGGTGGTCGAAGGTATCGAGGTCGGTGTGGTGCACCCGGCTTTCGTAGTCGAGCGGATCCTGTATGAACTGGAAGGCCGGCAGGCCCAGGCGGCTCATCAGCACATGGTCGGTGCCGCCGGTAGGCTGCGACACCACCGCGGTGGCGCCCAGGCTGCCGAAGGGAGCGAGCCATTCGCGCAATATGGGCACCACCGCGAAATTGCCCTCGGTATGGATGCCCCGAATCTTGCCCGATCCGTTGTCGATGTTGAAATACGCCGCCAGCTCCGCGAACTCCGGCAGGGTTTCCACCGGATAGGTGTCCTGCGCGAAGTACGGTCCCATCGCCGCCAAAGTGGGGTCCGATTCCGTGGGGCGGTGGGCGAAGTGTTTCTCGATATATGCCCCCGAGCCGAGCAGGCCCTGCTCCTCCCCGGACCACAAGGCAAAGCGCAGCGTGCGCTTGGGATGCACGCCCAGGCTCGCCAGGATGCGGGCAGCCTCCATGACGACGGCGGCGCCGGCGCCGTTGTCGGCGGCCCCGTCGCCGGCGATCCAGCTGTCCAGATGCGCGCCGGCCATCACGAATCCGGCCTTGGGGTCGGAACCTGGAATCTCGGCCAGGATGTCATAGGCATCGTGGTCGGCGTCCTCGAAGTGGACGCGGCTGTCGATCTCCACCTGCACCTCGCCCGTCTTGGCCAGCCGCGCCAGGCGACGGTAGTCTTCGGCGCCGATCTCCAGGCCCGGAAGCCTGGGCGTCTTGCCCACGCGGAAACCGTTGCCTTCGCCGTGGACGAGCCGCCCCTCGGAGCGCGACATCTGCACCCAGGCGAGCGCTCCCTCCGCGGCGAGGAATTCATCGCGTTTGCCCCGGAAGGAGATGCGCTCGATGAGCTTCTGCCGCGCCTCCGGATCGAACACCGGCTCCTGGTACTGGTCGAGCTTGGCGATCTCCGCGTCGCTCAGGCGCTTGAAGGGCGCCTCCGATTCGTCCTTCTGCGCCTCCGGGTAGCTCACCAGGACGATGCGTCCCGCGAGCTTCCCCTTCCACTCGGCGAAGTCCTTTTCCGCGCGCATCGGCGCGACGATGACGGGCGCGGCCAGGGCGCCGTTGGTGCCCGGCGTCCAGGCAATGGGAATGGCGCGCAATTCGAGCGGTCGCGGCACGGTCATGCGGGCCCGCGAATACTCGATCCACCAGCCGCGGCCGAAATCGAAACCTTCGGCGTGGACATTCTTCAGGCCCCAGGACTTGAACTGGTCCTGCGTCCAGCGCTCGGCCGTGCGCATGGCAGGCGAGTTGGTCATGCGCCCGCCGATGCGGTCGGCCAGATACGCGGCGGTTTCGACCACTTCGCCGTGATTGAACCCGGTGTCGGCGATGCGATTGAGCGTAACGGCATCGACCGGCGCCGCCGCGCGTGCGCAGACCGCCAGGAAGGCAGCCATGACTGCGCAGACTCCCGTCAAATCGAACCGCATGGTACCTCCTGCGAATTGGGTCCCGGGTGGCGCCTCGGGCGGGCCAGGGTGCGCCGCATGATCGTCCCGCGTGCGTTGCGCAGGCATTGGACGTCGGCTGCGCCGCCCGCGAACGATAGCCGACGCACCCGCATCCTGCCAACCGCCCCCCGGCGCATCGCGCGCGCGCCGGCCGCGCATTCAAGGCACGTAATCGACGATGGCAATGGAGTTCTCGTTCGTGTTCGCGATGAAAAGCGTGGACCCTTGAACCGCAAGCGCCGAGGCGCCGTTGAGCACGGATGGCAAGCCACCGGCCTGGAAGCTGCTCTGACCGAGGGTGCCCGCTATGGTAGAGACCGTGCCGTCCGCAGCTACCTTGCGGATCATGTTGTTGCCGCAGTCGGCCACGTAGACATTTCCCCACGTATCCGTTGCGGCGCCACACGGGTTATGGAAGCGCGCGGCCGCGCCGATCCCGTCGGCACTGCCGCTGGCTCCGGGGGTTCCGGCCAGGGTTGTAACGTCTCCGGCGGGGGAAATCTTGCGGATCGTCTGGTTGTACGTATCGGCCACATACGCGTTGCCGGCGCTGTCCACGGCGATCCCGGTCGGGAAATTGAAACGGGCCGCTGCGCCCGCGCCATCCGTGGAACCCGAGGTCAGCGCCAAGCCGGCGATCGTCGTGACGACGCCGGCCGGCGTGACCTTGCGGATCGTGTCCGCGAACGAGTCCGCAACGAAGATGTTGCCGGAGGCGTCCGTGGCAATCGCGTAAGGCACGGTAAATCGTGCCGCCGATCCGGTACCGTCGGCCGAACCGTTTTGCCCGGCAGCGCCCGCGAGCGTGGTCACGACGCCGGCCTGCGTGACCTTGCGGATGGTGCTGTTGGCGCTGTCGGCGACATAGATATTGCCGGCCCCATCGACGGCGATGCCGTGCGGCGAGTAAAAGCTCGCTGCCGGTCCGGTCCCGTCCAGGGACCCTTCTCCGGCAATGCCCGGGCTTCCCGCCAGCGTGACCACCGCTCCGGCCGGACTGACCTTGCGGATCATGTCGTTGCCGGTGTCGGCGACGTAGGCGTTGCCCGCGCTGTCGGTGGCGATTCCGCCCGGCACGTTGAATGCGGCCAGGGTCCCCGTGCCGTCGGCCGATCCGCTTCCGGAAGCGCTGCCGGCCAGGGTGGATACGACGCCCGCCGGCGTGACGACGCGCACGGCGTAGTTCTGGCGGTCGGCCACGTAGACATTGCCGGCAGGGTCCGCGGCTATGCCGATGGGCCCGAAGAAACTTGCGGCCGATCCGGCGCCATCGGCATGGCCGTTGGCCCCGGTCGCGGAGCCCGCCAGAAGCGACACCGAGCCGGACGGCGTGATCGTGTCAAGGTCATTGCCGGCGATCGCCGTGACGGTGCCCGCGGCATTGACCGTGACTCCGAAGCACTCGTTGCCCAGACTGGTCGATGGCAGGGTCGTGACGATGCCCGCCGGGGAGATCACGCGAACCGCATAGGAAAGGGGATCCGCCGCGTAGATGTTGTTCGACGCATCGATCGCAAGGCCGTCCAGGGACAGGAAAGGCTTGGGCGACCCCGCGGCGCCGGCCAGGGTGCTCACCGTCCAGCGGGTTCCCTGGGCGCCAGTCGATGGGCTCAGCTTGCGCAGGCTGACGTTTCCGGCGTCGGCCACGTAGAGATTGCCCGCCGAGTCCATCGTGATGCCGAACGGACCATTGAATTGCGCGGCAGCTCCGACCCCATCGGCCGATCCCGCCACGCCGGCCGTGCCGGCGATGGTCGTCACGGTCCAGACGGTTCCGGCAGGCCCGGCGCTGGGAACGACCTCGCGGATGACATTGGCCCCATCGGTCAGATACAGAGCGTTGCCGGAGCCGGCGAAGATCCCTGCCGGACTGCTGAAGGACGCGAGCGTGCCGACGCCGTCGATGGCGCCGCACTGCCCCGAGCCGGCGATCGTGGTTACCGCTCCGCCGATGGCGATCCTGCGCAGATTGCATTGGTCGGATACATAGACATTTCCCTGGACGTCGCTGGCAATGGCATAGGGGGAGGTGAAGCGGGCCGCCGTGCCCGTCAGGTCGGCGTAGCCGAGGCCGCCGGGCATTCCCGCGAGCAGCGCGATCGTCGGCACGTGGACCGTGACCGTGGTGCTGGAGACCGCAGGCGATCCGCTGCCATCGTCGCAGCTCACCTGTGCAGCGAAGTTGCCCGCCGCCGAATATTGGTGGACGAGCATTCCGCTGGCGGTGGTCTGGTTCGCGCTGCCGTCGCCGAAGCTCCATGCGTAGGTCAATGCCCCGCCCCCGGGCACCGTGCACGCGACCGACAACCGGGTTGGCGCGAAGGTCGTGGCGTTGCCCAGCACGGCCAGGGCGGAACTCACGCTCGGCCGCGGAGCGCTGACGCTGATGTCTATCGATGCGGCTGCCGATGACAGCGCGTCGACGGTATCGACGCAGATCACGCTGACCGCGTAGCTCCCGCCCGAGCCGTACGTATGGCTCGTCGACGTGGCGCTCGTGGTCACGGCCGGCGAGCCGTCGCCGAAATCCCAGGACTGCGCGAACTGCGTCGCAACCGGACTGCTGCAGCGCGCGGTGAAACTCACCGGCGCCGCGATCGACGGCGCGTTCGGCTGGAAACTCAGGCTCGCGACGGTGGGAGCGGGTAGCTCGACGAGTATCACAAGGCTTCCGGGCGCCAGGGCCGACCGCTTGTCCGCGTCCGAGCAAGTGGCCGCGACCACGTCCGTGCCGGCGCTGGCGAAGACATGAGTGACGAGGCCAGTGGTCGTCGCCTGGGCGCCCGTGCCATCGCCGAATTTCCACTGGTATTGGTACGGTGGCGTTCCGCCGGAGCAGCTTGCCGTGAACGTTACGGGATTGCCGTCGAGCGTGGCCGTCGTTGCGCTGGCCGATACGGCGCTCAGCGCGAGCGCTGCCGCACCCGGCCCGCCAGATCCGCCGGAACCTCCCGAGCCGCCCGAGCCTCCCGAGCCGCCGGAACCCCCCGTTGCCGGCGGCCCCGATCCGCCACCGCCTCCGCCACCGCC
>Ga0181519_10001201_pt1 | contig 22794 bp, 19 predicted proteins | sample PEATcosm2014_Bin_26_FD_121102 | JGI IMG/M metagenome (GOLD analysis project Ga0181519, IMG submission 121102) | Peatland microbial communities from MTU Mesocosm Facility, Houghton, MI, USA - PEATcosm2014_Bin02_10_metaG | ecosystem: Environmental > Terrestrial > Soil > Wetlands > Peat | place...
CGTATGGCAACCACTCACCACAACCCCGTCAGCACCACGCTCAAACGCTTTGATGATGAAAAGTGGATTGACCCGGCTGCTGCAGGTCAGCCTGATGACGCGTACATTCGGGTCCATCTTCAGTCGGCTGGTTCCCGCTAAGTCGGCTCCCGTGTAGGTACACCAGTTACAGACGAACGCTACAATTTTGGGAGACCACGTACTGTTTGCAGTACTGGTTCCGCGCTCCACATCATCGGACATGACAAGCCTCGTCAACATCAATCATTAGTCGCAAATCCCCTCCCGCCTGACAGGCGGCGGCGATATCAGCGCCCGGCTTGTTTGCCGGGTATTTGTGGGTGTTTCGAGTCAACGGCTGGACTCTAGCAGTGTTCTGCTTGTCTGAGAAGCAAAATCTGCTTATCAGACAAGTTTATACTTTATCCTCACGCCTCTCCTCTTGGCCCCTTCCACCCACCTCGCGCTTCCTCCCCAAGCACCCCGCGGGCGTCCTCCGCTTGCGTGTACGCATAGGTTTTGACAGGGTCATCCCTCGCGCAGCGAAGGCCCCCCGCACCGCCCGCGTCTCCCGTGCGGCCGCAACCACTGATCGAGTGCCCGCGCGGTCAATGCCGCGCCCAATGATTCTCTTTGACTTCAAAAAGAATCGTTTTTATTCTTACCTGCATACCCGGAAGGAGAATTTCGCGTGATCGTGCTCTGTGGTGGTATCAAAGGTGGCATCGGCAAAACCACGGTCGCCACCAATCTTGCAGTGATGCGCGCCAACGAGCGCGGACCGGGACAAGTCGCCCTCATCGACGCCGATCCCCAGGAGAGCAGCTTCAAGTTCACCCAGTTGCGCAATGACACCATGCCGGCGGCCGGTTTCAACTGCTTCAAAATTACCGGCAAGCCCGTGCGCAGCGAAGTCCTCGGACTGGCCGACAAATACGCCGACATCATCATTGATGCCGGCGTCGGCGACTCCACCGGACAGCGCGCCGCCCTCACCGTTGCCAACGTCGTCGTCCTTCCCTTTCGTCCCGGCAGCTATGACGTCTGGACCATCGGCGACCTCACCCAACTCATCGAGGAGATGCGCGACGTCAACCCCAACCTGCGCGCCCTCGCCTTTATCAACCAGGGCGATCACCAGGGCAGCGACAATTCCGAAGCCGCCGAGATGCTCAACGAGAGCGAATCGGTCGTCGTCATCGACGTGCGCCTGGGTTACCGCAAGGCTTTCCGCAACACCGCCACCGGCAAGGCCGTCACCGAACTGACCCCGCCCGACCCCAAGGCCATCGCCGAGATGCAGGCCCTCTACGACGCGGTCTTTCATCCGTCAGAGAATCAAAATGACACTAAAAATAATCTTTATGACTCCAAAAAGAATCTATCTGAACCAGAGAGGGTAGGCTAATGGCGCTGGCAAAACCGCCCAAATCTTCCATCGACCGCCGCGCCGAAGCCCTCATCGACAAGGCCTCGGCAGTCCACTCCAGCAAAGGCATGGACAGCGCCCGGGGTCACGAAGAGCGCCGCGAAGAAGGCCACGTAGAAGTCCCGGTCACCGTCCGCATCCCCCAGCCCATGCTCTCCGACATCGAGTCCCTGGTCAAAACCCGGCCCATCAAAACCGCGCGCCATACCTGGCTCATGGAAGCCATCTACGAAAAGTGGAAGCGAGAGACCGGCGGACAAGGATGACCGATCGTCTGACCAAGCCGTCCCGCCGCCCCAAGGTCTCCTTCGAGACCGAGAAGCAGCAGGGCGCGCTCAACTTTTCCAATCGCGTCGCGGCCGTCGCCGACAGTGCCGACACCATCGCCAATGGCCGCACCGACACCGAATGGATTCTGGTCGCCAAGGCCCTGTGTGACTGCCCGCTTCCCTACCGCCCCACCGACGAGCGCCAGATCACCAAGCGCACCCGCTTCGATGGCCAGCGGGTCAAGATCACCTACACCTGTGCTCGGCCCGATATCGCCATGCCCCACGGCTCCGATGGCCGTTTCATGCATTGGCTGATCGACCGCGCCGTCCAGCAAGGCCGCAAGGCCCGCGAGCTGGGCCAGGAACCCAGCCGCACCGTGACCTGGAACTCAACCTACGAGTATCTGCGCGATCTCGGCGCCTCCGACGGCGTCAAAAACTATCGCCAAACCCGCGAGAGCTTCAAGCGCCTCTCCGGGCTGGCCATCACGATTGAGTTCGAGGGCCCCGGCGACCGCGGCAAGATCATCCCCTTCCTCGACGATTGGAACCTGCCCCCGGCCCTCGACCCCAAAGAGCAGGAAGGCCAGCAAGCGCTCGATATCGACCGCTACGGCTTCACCATCAGCGAAGTGCTGTTCAAGCAAGCCATGCAGTACCTGGTCACCATCCCCCGAGCCATCTGGCGGCTCACCAAGGGAAACCCGCGCAAGGGCGCCTTGCTCCTGTGGGCCTTCACCCGCGCCTACGCCGCCACCGGCGAAAGCCAGATCGTCTGGGATGTCCTGCGCGAGCAGTTCTGGTATGACGAGTCCAACCCCTGGAAGGTCAAAGGCGTCATGCAGCAGATTGCCAGCCTCCTGCGCACCCTGTGGCCGGAAGCCAACATGACCATCACCGAGGACGGCGTGGTCTTCAACAAAGCCTCCTCCGCCTTCCTCTCCGACGATCCCGGTTGCGGCCGCCTCCGCCGTACCCGATAGCCCCCGCCTTTTCAGCTTTTCACCACCAAAGCCGCATTCTCCCCTCACTACCGTACCTCCGGGTAGGAATCAAGCGTTTTCAACAACTTACGCCAAATCGCGTTTTCCACACAAAACTGTGCAAATGACCCAACCACTACCGTACCTCCGGGTAGTGGTTTACCGTACCTCCGGGTAGTAAAGCCCGTACCTCCGGGTAGTAAAGCCCGTACCTCCGGGTAGTTCTATAAGGAAGCAGGAGAACAGGAGTACAGGAGATACAGGAGAAGGCCCTGTGCAAATGTGGAAATCTTTTCAGCCGCTCTGAAACCCGAAGGCAATCGGAGCGATCGCAAGCGATCGGATCAACCCCTTCCTCTCGGTGGGATGGGTGCTGCCCCTCCCACACCCACCCCCGAAAATCAACCGCAAACGCCCTACAACAAACCCGCTGGGGAAGGGTCAGGGTAAACCCTACCCCCATAAGCAGCAACGCGCCAGAGAGGCTGGAAACGCCGGGAATGATACTTCTACAAACCAACCCCAACCCCAAACCACTACCCCGCGGCCGAGGCTGCCCAACCCTTTTTGGCTGGAGTGCGGCTGCGGACTCAGTGTTCACCCTTGCCCTTGTTGTTGCTTTTGCTGTTGTTCTTGCCGTTGCTTCGAAGTGTCATTCTGAGCTTCAGCGAAGGATACCCGCACCGCCCATCTCTTCCGTGCAGTCCCAAGCTTCCACCCAGTGGTCGATTCTCGGAGGTTTTTCCGGACCGTAGGAGTATTCGGCCTGGGGTCAAAATAACTACGAATGATCCTAAAAGAATCTTTTTGATTATAAAAAGTTATTTTCTAATCAAAATTAATTAATCTACTCCATTCAAAACACAGCACTTACCTTTTAAATCCCAATCCGCTCAACTTCATCCAGACTCACGTCATCATTGCGCCGGTCGTACAGCCCGGTGGTCTTGGCGTTCGAGTGTCCGGCCATGCGCTGGGCCACTTCAATACGCCCGCCGTTGCGCAGATAGTCGGTGATCCCAGTGGCGCGGAAGGTGTGGCAGCCGATCGCGGTCGCGATGCCGGCGTCGGCCGCCCGCCGCCGCACCATGTACCAGACATCGGTGCGCGACAGCGCTTTTGCCGCCAGTTTTCCGGTCTTGCCGATCGCCGTGCGGAACAGCACTCCCTTACGCACCCCGGCAATCCCCGCGGCTTCGAGGTACTCATCGAGATAGGCTTCCAGTTTGTGATGACAGGGCATCTCGTTGACCTTGCCGTTTTTCTCATGGAGCCGCAGCCACCAGCGCTTCTTCTGCGGATAGTAGTCCTCGACCTTGAGCGCCACCACCGCTCCCACCCGCGCGAAAGTGTAGGTCATCGTGGCGATGATCGCCCGGTCGCGCAGTCCCACCACGCTGGAAACGTCCATCCCCTGGAGCAACTCGCGCGCCTCCTCGGACGACAGCACCGGGGTTGATCCCTTACTCACCGAGTGCCGCGGCCCGCGCACCGAATGCGCCGGATTCGCCGCCACAATCTGTCCGGTGACCAGCCAGTCGAACAACATACGGATGCAAGCCAGATGCTGCTTGACCGTGGGCGCTGCCCGCTCCGCCTGCAGACCCTCGATGTAGGCGGCGACGTGCACCGGTTGCACATCCTGCAGCCGTCCCAGGCCGTGCTCCTCGCACCAGGCGAGAAAGTTGCGCGCCGCCCGGGCGTACGCTGCCCGGGTGTTGCGGTTGCGGATATTGACGGCGAAAAATTCCAGAAAACGTCCAGCCGCCCGCTTTCCCGTCCCCGTGATCAGCGCCGGTAACTTGGGCTTCGAATCTTTCAAAATAATGGCGGTGGGAGACATGGGCGAATGCTAGCAGAGTTGCCCATAAATTGGTACAACATAACGTCCTTTATGTTGAGAATAACGGCGGCTAATTTTGCGCTTCCAACGGGACGATCTTGCCTAAAACTCACTCTTCCAACCCAGCCGCCAGCCGTTACTGATATCCAACTGTTGGACAGAAAGATAATTGATCACCCGATCAATTATTCCGCCCTTTTCATAACATTAGGCAAACAGTAATTTCCCCTCCGGAATGGTTCACCTTCTAGTTAATCGTTTGTCGAGTGGGCGCCAAATTATCTAAGTTTCTTCGCCGGCCATCTCGGCGGCAGATTACACAAAGGCGAAGCTGCCTCTCCTCCAGTTTCCCGGCGGCATGTGTTTTCATTTTTCTAATGGACGGGGAAATGAGTTGGGAGTCTGGTCGGATAAGTAGCGCTTGGTTATTGCAAGAAAATCCGGCCAATGATTCGATGCCGGGGACTAAGCCGCACCGCATTCAGTGCAGATTGGAGAACCCCGCATGAACACTGGCCCATTTGCGCCTTCTAAAAGATTCTGCACCGGCATTTCCACACATGTGTTGAAAACATTTGTCCAGCGCGCTGAACCGGCTAACAACCTGATTTGTAAGCGTTCAATCATCCATGTGAAACGTTTTTGGTGCGCCGTAAAAAATCTCAGTACCAGCCGAAAAATACCGGCAGCAACCGCTCAATCTCATCATCCGCCAGGGCATTGTTGATGCTCTGCTCCAAGGATGGAAAGGACCACTGCTTCCAAACTGCCGTGACCAGGCTATTCGCGTCGATGCCGATGATCTCCGGACCGTCCGCCAGTTCCGTCATGCGCAGAGCCACTTCGCGAGCCCGTCCCGCGACCGTCTTGAATACCACCCCGGCGACACACATGATGCGCTTTTGAGGACAATGGTATTCGGCAGGCCTGGTCCCTTCTGCCAGCACCTTGGCGGCTTCGAAGCACAGCACGCCTCCGGTCTCCTTGGACTTATCCCGCCGCACCGCGATTGCCTTTCCGTTCTGCATTCCGATACTCACCTGGCAAGCCAGGCTGCAATGTTTGCAGCGCCGGTTTACCCAGCGGAAGCCGTCGGCCCAAACGTCCTGCAGTCCCATCTCTGGGGGCGCTCCAATCACCTCTGCGGCAGCCACCGCGGCAGACCGGTGCAGGAAGTCACGTTTCGAAATGCTTGCTCCTCGCTTCACCTTTCAACTCCAAAGTGTCCCATCACATATACCGGACACTGGTTTCTTTCAGATATTTCTGATCCAGTTGGGTGGCGATCCTGCGAATAATGTTTCGCCGCAGATCGAGTTCAACCGGAATATTTGGATCCTGATGGGCTTCATTCACCCGCGTGCCGACCACGAACTGCACGATGTCGGTTTCCAAAAGCATCTCCACTAACGCGCGAGCCGCATTGTGCCGAAACTGACTGATCGGCAAATTGCTTTCCAGAATGCGCGCCACCTCGCCCAGTGTCAGGGTGCCTTCGGTCACCAGGTCGATGCCCTCCATGCGCGAGGGAGGAGGAATATTCGGATCGATCTCCTCCTCTAAATCCAGAGCAACATCCATCCCCAGTTCCCGGCCGATAATGCTGGCCGTCGTGCCGCCGCAGACCACCTTTTCTCCCTTGAACCCGCTGACGATTTCCGCATACTCATGATCGGAGTCCGGCGAGTAGGGTGGACCGGTGATGATCAGCAGCCGGCGGGGCTCACGGAAATAAATCACCGCGCAGGTAATGTCATCTTTGGCGGTGCCGCCATCATATTTCAGCGCCTTGTCCATGATGTTCTTGGCCAACTCGTTGGCTGACAGCCGGGGATATTTCTTCACCCTCGTGCGGGCAAATTCCGCGACGTTTTCCTCGCCCCATCCGAATGGAGTCTCCAGATCTCCCGTGCCGGCCTGGCTGACGCCGTCGGAGAAAAATACAATCCGGTCTTCAATCGAGGCTTTGAATGTGGTGTGGGTGATAACCCGGTCTTCCCATTTTTCCAGGCGTTCGCAACTGCGCTGCAGCGGTACTTCTCCGTCCGGACGCAACACCACGAACGAAGGATTCCCGTGTTCGATAATCCGGGTCCGTCCGGTGGTGTCGATATCGACAATCGTAAATGTGGAATAGCTGATCTTGCGCACGCTGCAGATCGGAAGCGTATCCATGATCGTTTCCGCCGAGCGCATCACGTTCATCGAATGCGACGCCGTGTAGTTCAGTGCCATCGTAGCCGTCAGCGAGGCCAGAACATTGGCTTTCACGCCGCTGCCCAGTCCATCCGACAGCACGCTGACCAACCGGTCCTCCTCGCGAATCTTGCGCGACAGAAAAACATCCCCGGGGATCATGTTGTGCGTCTTCGGGATATTGAAGTATCCAACCTCAATGTAGCCGCGTTTAGTTAGCATCGTCGTCTTCGCCGGTTTCGTCGTCCACATCCTCCGACGCGAACGACTCGACAATGGAGTTCAGGGTGATTTCCGACTGCGCGGCATTCTCTCCGAGCAGGAAAGCAATCTGTTGCACCGTCTTCAGATTCTTCTGAATCACCTCTTGCGCCCGCGAGATGATCTGTTCCTTCTTGAGGCGAGAGCTCGTAATGTCTTGCAGAATGGCGCCTACGACCGCATGTGGATCGATGGTGAAAATCGTGACATGCACGATTGTGCCCCGCAGCCGGAAGTCCCGTTCCAGAGCGTCCTGCCCGGTGGTCAAGACCCGCTGGAACATATGGCAGAAAGGCATGATGGGGATCACTTCACGCAGTTTCACCCCCTCCAGCGAGTCCGGTTGCGGTCCGTTCACCGGAACATGGTCGAACATGGTCTCAAACTTTTTATTGGCATCAATGATGCGTAGCTGATCGTCGACGATGACCGCCGCGGAAGGCATCTTGCTCATCAACGCGTTGGTCTTCTTCTGTGCCAACTGCCGCATATAGGTGACGCACATCGTCCGCTCGGCCTTGCCCGCCAGCAGGCCTGCCGCAAACTGCTTGCAGGATTCGTAGCCGCAGCCACCGCAATTGCGTTCATCCTCCAGGATGTGTTTCCCGACGCTGGCCAGGGCTTCGTGAATCTGCACCTCGCTGAACACCGGTTGCTCCGGCAGACTGGTGGGTAAGAGTTCATTGATCGGGAACAGCGGTTCTTCCCTACCTTCCGAAGGCTTGGAGTAATGGATGACCTCGTAGCGCTTGCGCAAGGTGCCATTGACACGGCGCGCCTTGGGCCCGTTGATGCAACCCTCGGGACACGCCAGCAGTTCGACGAAGACATCCTCGGACGGAGTCCACTCATCGAGTCCCGCGAGAGCCTTCTCAATTCGCGATAGCCCCGAGATCGAGTTAAAACTGACGCCCGAATCACACTCCGCTTTGATCCCCGCGGCCATGCCGCCGGCGATCGCATAGAGTGCGCCTTCGTGCGCTTCCTGGGGAATGAAGTAATCATCCGTACCCGGCTCCAACTCTTCCGGGTGGATGCCCTTCTCCTTAAACCAGTTGTGCAACTCTTCAAAGGTCAACGCGACATTGACCAGATCCGCGCGCTCGTCCGCTTCGCGTTTCGCCGCAATGCAAGGCCCGATGGAGACCACTCCGATATCGTCCCCATAAGTCCGCCGCAGCATCTTGGCATGGGTGAGCAGCGGAGACATCAGGTTGGTTACTTTATCGGCGTACTCAGGATGGTATTTGCGAATGAACTCCACCGCCGCCGGACAGGCGGACGAGAATAGGATCTTCTGTTTGCTGCCCCGCAAAACCGTAGCCGTGTGGGCCGATACCTGTTGCGCGCCCAGCGCGGTTTCGGAAACCCCGAAGAAGCCGAGCTCGCGAATCGCGGCAATCACCTGCGCCGGCTGAATTCCCGAGAACTCATTCACAAATGACGGCGCCAGCGAAACCATGACGCGAGAGTGCTGTTCCAAAGTCTGGCGCGCAAAGCGCAGATCGCTGCGTACCTTCTTGGCGCCGTTGGGACAAACTGCCACACAGTGGCCGCAGGCAATGCAATGGTCCCGGATGATGGTCGCGCATTTGTTTTCGACCTTGATGGCCTTGACCGGGCAGCCCCGAAGACACTTATAACAGTCCTGGCACTTGGTCTCTTCGGTATAGATTGGCGGATACTTCAGCATTCCTTATCCCGTTCCTGGAGTGCTCGTTCCAGTAGCGCAACCGCAGCTCCTGATTGAACGTGCCCGTACTCGACGCCGTTGATGGCGATGGTCGGCCCTGACGTGCACTTCTTGACGCAGAGCCTTCCCCGGGTCCGGAAATTGGCAGCGATGTTGCAGTGTTCCAGGTAAGCCTTGAGTTCGCGGAGATTCTCCGCATTACCACGGGCAAAACAGGAGCTGCCAAGGCAGATCACGACATCAATGGGATTCTTGTCCACCGGATTATCCACCGGAATCGCTCCTCTCTGATCTTCGCTCAATAGCGCAGAGTGGCCCACTACGTTCGCGGTGTCCGTATCGCAGGTCCGGAGAGTCCAGGAGACGAGTACGGACGGCGAAGGCATCGGGTCCTCCCTGAATCAAATAGACGACCGCAGTCATTGCAGCCTTTACCCCGGTTATAAAAGTAAGAGTATCTAACGGCTGGACTTTAGCAGTGTTCTGCTTGTCTGAGAAGTTAAATCTGCTCATCAGACAGGTTATACTTTATCCGCCGCCCGCCCGGGAAAACCCCAGATCGTCTTCCAGTGGAATTGGCTTTTGCCGGCGATCATCAGAGGCGCTAGATAAGGATAGAAAACGGGGAGAAAGTGAAAGAATAGGCCGCCGGGTATGGATGGAAGATGTTTGCCTCCGCACCTTTCCACCCGCATAGAAGACCAATCCACTCCTTGATTGGGGCCTTCCCTAAAGAGGATAATGTATAAAGCTGTCTGATAAGCAGATTTCACTTCTCAGACAAGCAGAACACTGCTAAAGTCCAGCCGTTGACTCTGACTCTCTAAAGAAAGAAGCGTAAAACGCAAAAAGCGTTCTGCGCCGCTCGCTTTATATGAAACCGGAGTGGAGACCACATTCACGATCGGCTGCATGTCAGATCACGGAGGTATTTGTGGGCATGCCTAACGATGCTCCGTTTCGAGTTTCCGCTTCATTCCTAGCTGATCTAGCTATCTTTGGTATCTCTGCCTCAGAGTTTGGCCCAACCCTCCCGGTTGCATCCTGCTCTGCAAGGAGGAACTAATGCCTTCGCCTTCCGTACTCGTCCCTTGGATCCTCTTCTGGGGAATTGGGTGCACATATAAAGGTCAATCATGAACTTAACACCTCTGACTGTCGTGCTTTGTGCGCTAGGTCCCTTGTTCGCGGGAGTCGTGCTTCAGATCTTGATGGCGCGATTGCTCTCCTCAAGGGGCAAAGGTGTCCTCGCCGTGCTGTGCTGCGTTCCCAGCCTTGCCGCGGTGATTGCTGCCTTCCCCATGATCAGCGGCGGAACGCCCCTGGATCTTCGCCTTAGGATGTGGGACGGCTTGTTCGCCGTAGCCTTCCACGTCGATGCCCTCAGCTTGTTGTTTGCCTCCATGGGAACCGGCATAGGGTTAATTGTGCTGTTGTACTCGGTCGGTTACATGGCCGAAGACAAGTGCGCCACCCGCTTCTATTCCATCATGCTGACGTTTATTGGTGGTTTCGTCGGCTTGGTGTATTTCTCCAACATTTTCCTGCTCTATATGTGCTGGGAATTGGTCGGATTGTGCTCCTTTAGCTTGGTCGGTTTCTGGTATAAGGACAACGCTGCCGTCAAAGGCGCGCGCAAGGTGTTGCTGATTACCCACCTTGCCGGTTATGGCTTGTTGGCCGCCCTCATCACCATCTATGTCAAGACCGGAAGCACGGTCTGGACCGATCCGGCATTTGGCGCCGCCTTCACCAAGGGCATCTTCATCCTGATGCTGATCTCCCTGGTTGCCAAGTCAGTTCAGTTCCCGTTGCATACCTGGATTCCCGATGCCATGCAGGCCCCGACCCCGGTTAGCGCCCTGCTGCACTCGGCCTGTTATGTGACGGCCGGCGTTTACCTGGCCGCCCGCATGCACAGCTTCGGTCCCTGGGCTCCCTCTTGGAGCGCCATGATGATGTGGATCGGCACGGTCACCATGGCCGTCGGCGTCTTGTACGCGCTGGTTTCCAAAGATTTGAAACGCACCCTCGCCTTCAGTACCGTCAGCCAGATCGGTTACATGATTACCGGTATTGGTATCGGTACGCCGCTGGCGATCACCGCCGGCCTGCTGCACTGCCTCAATCACGGCTACTTCAAAGGCGGGCTCTTCTTGGGAGCCGGTTCGGTGCAACATGCGGCCGGAACTCGCGACCTGAATAAGCTCGGTGGCTTGTCCGGCAAGATGCCTGTCACCACCGCCGTCTGGATGCTGAACGTAGGCAGCATGATGGGTATTCCATTACTGAGCGGCTTTGTCAGCAAGTGGATGCTCTTTACCGCCGCCCTTCAGGCCGGACAGGTTGTTCCTGCACTGGTTGCCTGGGTGGTCAGCATCGGTACGGTCTTCACCTTCGTGAAGGTCACCAGCAACGTATTCTTTGGCAACACGACCCCAGCGACGGAACATGCTCACGAGTCACCCATCTCCGTACAGTGGGGCATGGGCCTGACTGCGGCGGGCAGCGTCATCCTCGGTGTCTGCCCTCAGCTGGCGATCAAATACATCATTAACCCGGTTATGAGCACCATGATCGATTCGACCACGATGGCGACCATGCAATCGGCGGTTCAGGTTTCCTGGTTCGGTCTGACCGACGCAACCGGAAGCTGGTGGACGACCGGTGGTTTGGTGCTGGCTCTGGCTTCGGCCGTGGTCGGCGGAATCGTCTACATGATCATGAGCCCGGGACGTTCGATGGTGGTGAGCGGCGGCGGCGGTGCTGCTGCACTGCTCGGAACCGGCGGCGGCGGCGTCTTCACCGGTGGCGAACCTCTGGCCTCCGACGGACACATGCAGGCCGACGATTTCTCCTCGGTTCTCGAAAAGCAATGGGCTCCGTTCTTCAAGATCAGCGATGTGGATCGCCTCTATGCCGGAATTTGGGAATGGCTGAAGGGGGTTTCCCAGGTGCTGGGCAGCTTCGCTGCACTGGAGAACCAGGCTATCGTCTGGGTGGTAGCCATCAGCGCGGCGCTCTTCGGTTGCGTGCTCCAATTCGCTCCCCATGTCCAGGTTGCGGCTGAGGGTGCCGCCGTTGGTATCGCCCCGTTAACCGCAGTCTGCTGCGCGATCTCCTTTGTCGCCCTGATCCTCGCAGCGGTCGCTTCTCCCACCTGGCGCAAACTGACGCCTCTTATGACGCTCAGCGGCGTGCTCGCGGTTGGTGCCATGTTCGCCCCATCCGCCGGCATGAGACTTGGCCTGCTGGAACTGGCAACGCTGGGAGCCGTGCTCCTGGTCTTCCAGTGCAGCAAGACGAAACGCTCCGCTTGGGTCTTCTTGGTAGTCGCCCTTATCTCTGCCGCCAGCCTGATCGGCGGACACTTCGCCATCGAGTCTGGTAATGCCGATATGGCACGGGCGCTGTTGGTCACCGGCTTCTTCCTGAAACTGGCGATCGTTCCGCTCTTCTTCTGGCTGCCTAGAATTGCAGAAGATCTGCCCGCCCTGGCAATTGGCTTGATTATTTCCGTCGTCGACATCGCGGCCTTCGCCGAACTGATGTCGGTGGTTCAGACGAATCCCTGGTTGCTCGCGCCCCATAAGCTTTGGTTCGGAGCCGCCATCGTATCCGCCCTGTTGTGTTCGTTCCTGATGCTGGGACAGAGCAACCTCAAGCGCTTGCTCGCTCTTTCCACCATCGAGGACATCGGCTTCCTGGTGATGGGTGTCACCGCAGCCAGCACCATCGGAATAGAAGGCGCAATGTTCGGAGCGGCAGTCCATGCTCTGGCCAAAGCCCTGCTGTTCATCTCGCTCAGCACCCCGGACGCCGCCGGCGAACTGGATGCTCCTGCAGTGGGCCTGGCAACACGTTACCCGCTGAGCGCTGCTGCTTTCCTGTTTGGCATGCTGGCAATGCTCGGCATTCCTCCGACGATGGGATTCTCAGACCGCTGGAGACTCTACAGCACCGCAGCACAAGGGGGAAAGCTCGTTCTTGGCCTCTTCATCCTGGCTTCGATGCTCTCGCTTATCGCCTATGTACGCGCCCTGACCAAGTACTGGTGGGGAGCGACCGACAATGACACCGTTACCGTCAAGGAGCCTTTCCTGGCAGGCGTGGTCATGGTCGGCTTGATGCTGGTTCTGTTGTTGGGCGGCCTTTGTCCGACCGTGCTCCCAGCACTGATTCGGGGGATCCGATGAACTTCATTAAACGCATCATCAAAAACGCTCGCGGGAAGAGTCCGTGGTTGTTCCACATGAACACAGGAAGCTGCAACGGGTGCGATATCGAATTGATCGCCAGCCTGACGCCACGCTTCGACGTTGAGCAAGTGGGCATTAAGCACGAGGCTAGTCCCCGGCATTGCGACATTGTTTGCGTCACCGGTCCGGTGACCAATAATGCGGTGAACGCCGTCCGCGCCGTCTACGGACAGATTTGTCACCCCAAAGCAGTCGTCGCCATCGGATCCTGCCCCGCATCCTGCAACGCATTCGTCAACAGCCCGATGGTTGCCGGACCACTCAGCAACCATATGCCGGTGGATGTGTTTGTGCCCGGTTGTCCTCCCCGTCCCAGTGCCATCATTGAGGGGATTGCCAAAGCTGCGGCCATTCTCGCCGAACGTGACGTCGAGGAATCGATCGCCAGATCTGCGAAGCATGAAGCCGAAAGAAAGGGGGCGACCCAGTGAGTCTATTCAACTACTCTTTATTTCACCTGCTGGTCTTTCCGGGGTTGGTGTTTGCCGTCCCGGCCGCATGGTTCTTCATGTGGGTCGAGCGCAAATCCATTGCGATGATGCAGCAACGCATCGGCCCGCCATTCATGCAGCCGTATTACGACTTCATGAAGTTGATGGGCAAGCAGTCACCGGTTCTTCCCGGATTCGCCGGCAAGATGATGAAGGCCTGGCCGGCCCTCGCCGTTATGACCTTGCTGGCATCGCTGGCATTGCTCCCGACGGCGCCTCACGGGATCGGCTTTGCCGGTGACTTGATCTTGCTGGCAACTCTGTTGGAGCTGCCCTCGATCTTCTCGATCATTGCCGGCTTCACCTCCAAGTCGCTGTTCGGCGAAGTCGGTTCGGCCCGCGAGGCTGTGCTGGGCGTCGCCAACAGCATCCTGTTCCTGACGGCCCTGGTCATGATCGCGCTCTCGGCTCATACCTTCCGCCTCTCAGAGATCGCAACCGCGGCTCCCACTCCGATGCGGGTGTTGGGAATCATCGCCATCCTGGCCTGCATTCCCGCCAAGCTGCGGCTGAACCCCTTCTCCACCGCTAACGCCGAGCAGGAAATCTACGCCGGCGCGCTCACCGAGTACGCCGGTCCTGATCTTGCCTTCTGGGAACTGGCTCACGGACTCGAGTGGATGGCCCTCACCGGCCTGGTCGCCTGCATCGCCATACCTCCGTCGGGAAACCTAGTGCTGGACATCTGTTCCTTCGTCCTCACGTCCTTCCTGCTGGTCCTGGTCTTTGCGGCCATCTCTGCCGGTACTGCGCGTTTGACGCTTAACTATTCCGTACGGCTCTACTGCACGTGGGGATTGGTGTTGATCGTACTTGGTTTCTCGTCGGCACTGTTGATGAGGATAAAGATATGAACAGTCATGTCCTAGATTTTGTTATCGGAAACCTGCGGGGAGGGAGCATTACCCTCCGATTCCCCGAGCAACCGCCAATTGAAGTGGCATTTCGCGGGCTGGTCGAAAACGATCCGGAGACGTGTATCGGATGCGGTCAGTGTGCGTATCCCTGCACCACCGGTGCCATCACCGTCCAAAAGGCTGGCGAGGGCTTCGAGTGGACCTATCGGCCCGGCTTATGCACCTTCTGTTCGCGTTGCCTGGACCGTTGCCCCACGCACGCTCTCACCATGCAGATGGTGCGTCCGCCAACCTATGAAACCGCTGGCCAGCTCAACGTTACGTTGCAGATCGCCAAGAAAAAGCCGGCTGCAAAGCCTGCTGCCGCTCCAGCAGCTCCGGCAACTGGAGGTACGGTATGACCACAACATCAGTTGGTACTAACTTCGAGACCATTCTGCAGAAGCTGGGAATCGGAGAGGGCTGGGTGAAAAAAGGCGGCTCCTGGTTTATCACCACGGACACGGCCAACGCCCGCCCCGCGGCGCATATCATGGTCGCCCATGATGCGCGTCTCGCCACCATCAGCTCCTTCGAAAGGGAAGATGGCGAAGTCCTTATGGACTATCACTGGAGCCTGTACGGCACCCTGGTAACCATTGAGATTCCAACCAAGGACAAGCAGATCAACAGCATTACGGACATTTTTCCGGGCGCCGATTGGGTCGAGCGTGAAATCCACGATTACTGGTTAGTGGAATTCCCCGACCGGGTTGACACCAAGCGGCTAGTAACCCGCGAGGGCACTCCTCAGGGGATGTTCTGCAAAGGAGGGGCGCAATGAGTTATCGTATCCCGATTGGCCCGTACCATCCAGGGTTGGAAGAACCCTACAAACTCGATCTCATCTGCGAAGGCGAGACCGTAAAAGACGCCGAGATGACCATCGGATTTAACTTCCGTGGCATCGAATTCCTGGCTCGTCAGCGCAACTACACCCAGATTATCGCGCTGGTCGAGCGGGTTTGCGGCATCTGCTCCAACATCCATACCCTCTCGTATTGCCAGGCAGTCGAGCAGTGCACCGAGTACGTCGTCCCCGAGCGCGCGCTCTACATCCGCACCATCATGGCCGAGCTGGAACGTCTCCACTCGCACGTGCTCTGGGCGGGCGTAGCCGCCAAGCTGATCGGCTTCAAGACCATGTTCATGGGCTGCTTCGCGCTTCGCGAGAAGATCATGGACTGCCTTGAACTGATCTCCGGAAACCGGGTGAATTACTCGATGAACAACATCGGCGGCGTCAACCGCGACATTGCCGATCCTCTCAGCGTCCTCAAGATCGTTGAGCAGCTCGAGGAAGAGGTAAAGACCGTCGTCGTCCCGGTGTTCACCACCGATAAGACGATTGCCTCGCGTTGCGCCGGCGTTGGCGTCATCACCAAAGCCCAGGCCAAGGCCATTGGACTCGTCGGTCCGTTTGCCCGCGCCTCAGGCATCCCGGAAGACATCCGCAAAGCCCAGCCCTATGCCGCCTATGACCGGTTTCAATTCAACGTTCCGGTTCTCGAATCCGGCGACACCTTTGCCCGCGTGGTTGTGCGCGCTCTGGAATTGCTGGAAAGCTGCAGCATCCTCCGCCAGGCGCTTACCACCATGCCTCCAGGCCCGTTCAAAGGTCCTGCCCGTCCCAAGATACCAGCCGGCATGATGGGTTTCAGCCGGGTCGAGGCGCCGCGCGGCGAAGTCTTCTACATGGTGCGTTCCAGCGCCACGGGAAAAGACATTCCCGACCGCGTGAAGATCCGCACTCCAACCTTTGTGAACATGCCTGGCGTGCGCTATGCGCTCGCCGGAAACGAGTTGGCGGATTCGCCGCTCATTCAGGCATCCTGTGACCCTTGCTATTCCTGCACGGATAGATAAGCAGAAGCCGCCGGTTTCGCTGAAAGGTGAGATCGGCTGCCTGCCGTAGAAAGAGATTCATTGAATTCTGACGCGTGGCGGCCAGACGCCACGCGTCATTTTTTGTGCCAGTGGGGCTGTTGACTCAGTTTTGCCTTTGCTTTTTGCTCGCGCGCTTCTCACCGGGGCTTTAGCAGGGGGCCGCCGCGGTATCACCCTGAGGACGCCGGCGTCTGTCCAACACCGATCCGACTTTGCTCGCTCCATGGGTTTTCGTGGAGCCCGCCGCCCGTTTCCCTTTTCCCAGGGCGCTCCGGTCTTTCTGCAGAGTCTTGCGCAGTGCCTTGTCCGCTGACGAGCCGCTCTTTTTCAATTTCTTCAGCGACGAGGTCTCAAATAGGACCTTGTAGCCTCTCTGAAAGGATTGCAGATGACTCTGCATCGCCTCCCGCGCTTTCACCGGATCGCGCTGCCGGAAGGTTTCCAGTATCTTGACCAGACCCCGCAACGCGTTTTCCATGCCTTCTTCCAAAAGCAGGCTCTTGGCGATCAACTCCCTGGTCTGCTCCCGCGCGCCCAACAGAACGTTATTGAGCACCTCGTTCTTTGCCGCCCTGCCCATGGTCAAATAGAAAGCCAGGTCCAGCTTCGAGAACTCCTCGGTGTCGTGAACTGTGTCCTTCATGCGCTCCACCAGGAGCTCCAGCTCGGACAATTCTTCCGGGGTAATGCGGGCGGCGCATAATCCAGCCAGTTCGGTCGCCAGAATCAGCCGGGCCTCGACAAACTCCCCCAGCGTCTTCTCGTCGTGGAGCATTCCGCTATTCAACCAGTGGATCGAGAAGTAGACCGAAGGTTGTTCGGCAACATAGCTTCCCCCACCGGCCCGCACCCGGATCAAACCAATGAAGGCCAGGGAGGTCAGCGCCTCCCGCAGACTGGAACGGCCGATATTGAGGGCCTTGCAAAGCTCTGATTCAGAAGGTAGTTTCTGGCCTGGTTGCCAGTCTCCTGCGGTGATGCGCGCGGCCAGACGTTTCGCTACTTGTTCGCTCAAGGTAGAGCGAGACATTGGATCTAAACCCTTCACCATCCTAGACACCTGCCGGAACCGATAAGCAGTCAGCATAGGCAAGAAAATTCAATTGGTCAATTATCTTTTCATATTATCTGACAAGCTGATGGGCGGTTGATACCCCCTAAGCCAGCGTATTCCTGATCAAAATCAGACAATCAGCTATGTTTCCAATATGGGATTGCATACAATATGTAGCGTTATCTAATCGCGATCGTTGTCGTCGTCCAAGCACAGGCCGCCCATGAGTTTTCCCTCGGGAACCAAACCGCTGTCCTCCATTCCGCGACAATCTCTAGCCACGGCCGTGGCTGACCAATTACGCGAACAGATCTTTCGCGGTGAGCTGAAGGCTGGCGAGCGCCTCCTCCAGGATGCCCTTGCCGACCAGTTTCATGTCAGCAAAATTCCCGTTCGCGAAGCCTTTTCCCATCTCGAAGCCGAAGGATTGATTAAGATTGTCGCCAACCATGGAGCCATCGTCGCCTCCATCGAGCCGGCCGAAATCGAACAGATGTTCGAGGCTCGAGCCGTCCTCGAATGCTTCCTCCTGCGCCTCGCCCTGCCCAACCTTAGCGAAGTCGACTTCCAGATCGCCGATCTCAATTTGGAGGAATACGAGCGCCTGTTGAAAGATGAGCCCGACGCATCCCGCTGGGGCGAGTGGAATTGGGAATTCCATTCCCTGTTTTATGCCCGTGCCGATCGGCCGGTAGCCATGACTATCCTGAAAACCTTGAATACCAATTGCAATCGCTATTACCAGATGGTGCTGAGGCTCACCGGAAGAATGCATTACACCAGCCAAACCCATCGCGACTTGGTTAACGTGTTCCGCACCCGGGATGAGAAGAAAGCTTGTGACGCCCTGTGGGAGCACCTGATGCATGCCGGCAGGGTCGTGACCGAATTCATCAGCCAACATCCCGCCTGAACGCCTGCACGCGCCTTTGACGTGGGATCCCGAGCGCAGCGAAAGACCTCCGCCCGGCTCAAATTTCCCGTCCCGGCGCAAGGTCTTCTGCCAGCAATCGATGTATCCGTTATTTCTTCTTTGGGACGGGATTCGGGGCGATAGCTCCCGGATCTTTTGCCGGAGCCTTTGGGGTACGGAGTTCCTTGACCGCGGGCACGGCAGTCTCTTTCGGCGGGGTCATCGCCCCGGCCTCGAACAGAACATTGTAGCCACGCTGGAAGGATTGCAGATGATGCCGCATCGCGTCGCGGGCTTTCACCGGGTTGCGTTGCCGGAAGCTTTCGAGAATCTTGGCATGGCCACGCAGAGCGTTTTCCATTCCCTCTTCCAAAAGCAGGCTCTTGGTAATCAACTCCATCGTCTGCTCACGCATGTTTGAGAGGTTGTTCAGCACGTCGTTCTTGGCAGCCATCGCCATGGCTAGATGGAAAGTCAGATCCAGCACCGCAAACTCGTCGACGTTGGGTGCGCTCTTCATCTGTTCCACTAGATGTTCCATCTCGGCAAATTCTTCCGGGGTGATGCGTTCGGCGCACAAACCAGCAAATTCCGTCTCCAGAATCATCCTGGCTTCCACAAAATCCGCCAGCGCCTTTTCGTCCGTGAGCAACCCGCTATTCAGCCAGGGACTGGTGAAATAGGCCGAGGGTTGCTCGGCAACATAACTTCCTCCACCGGCGCGCACTCGAATCAAACCAATGAACGCCAGCGAAGCCAGCGCCTCGCGCAGACTGGAACGCCCCACATCGAAAGCCTTGCACAGCTCCGCTTCCGACGGTAGTTTCTCACCAGGCTGCCATTCTCCCGAGGTGATTCGGGCAGCAAGACGTTTCGCCACTTGCTCACTCAATGTAGAGCGGGACACCGGATCTATACCCTTCACCATAACCAGTACCGCCCGTCTCACCCGCGAATAAATCTCCACTGTACACATCCCTCCGGTGTGTCTCACGAAGCAGTTACCGGGGCAACTGCTTCCCGAAAACAAGATCCGGCGTCAAGGCGTCCCGTAAAACGTTAAGACCAAAGTACGCCTTCGATCTGGGCATAGATCTGTTCGTCGGTGTAATGGCGAACCTTGATCGCCCCCGCGGGGCAATACGCTGAGCAGCAACCGCAAGCCTTGCACACAGCGCTGATAATGTTGCTGACGTGGTTCTTCTCGTCGAACTCGATGGCGCCGTAAGCACAGAGCGAGAAGCAGGCTTTGCAACCGGCGCACAGCTTCGGATTTACCTCCGAGTACACGGCATCCACCGTGATTTGTCCCTGTGCCACCTTGCCCAGAATACGAGCCACAGCCGCGCGGCCTTGGGTCACCGATTCGGGAATATCCCTCGGGAACTGGCAGGCGCCCGCAATATAGACTCCATCGGTCGTCGTGGCCACTGGGTCCAGTTTGGGGTGACTCTCAATGAACCATCCGTTCGCGTCGGCACTGATATTGACCAGGCGAGCCATCTTCCCGGCGTCCTCGCGCGGTTCCATGCTCACCATCAGAACCACCAGGTCGGTCGGCGTCTCGATCTCTTCGCCCGAAAGCTGTTCCTTGAACGAGATCAGCATATTGCAGTCGTCCCCGGCTGCAGCCGCGCGGATCGTCGGCAGCTCGTGCTTGGAGTACATCATGAACGTGGTGCCAGCCTCGCCTGCCCGAAGGTAGAAGTCCTCGCAGCCTTTGCCGAAAGCTTCCATGTCGGTGTACAGATTGGTGACGTGCGTCTCCGGCAGAGCCGACTTGATCTCAAAGGCGTACTTCAGCCCCGCGGTGCAGCAGACCCGCGAACAGTAGGGATGGAACTCCTCGCTGCGCGACCCGACACAATGAATGATGGAGACATTGCGCGGCACCTTGCCGGACTTGGTCTCGATCTTGCCGCGCTTCAACATCGCTTCCAGTTCGAAGCTGGTGATGACGTCGGGCAGTTTGCCGTATCCGTACTGCTTCACCTTGGAGGCGTCGAACTCCTTGAACCCGGTGCAGACCAGGATCGAGCCGGCATCGACTACCAGTTCCTCGCCGTCTTCAGTCTTGATCTTGGGCGTGAAGTTGCCGTTGAATCCCTTGAGTTCGATCAGCTCGGTGTTGAGAAAGAGGCGGATGAAAGGATGATGCTCGACCCGCGAAATCCAAGTGTTCATCACATCCTGGGCGGAGTCCAGATAGGGCGCCGTCAGGCTCAGCCGGGCCACGTTGCCGCCGAGATGATCCTGCTTTTCCACCAGGAAAACCTGCTGTCCCGCATCGGCCAGTTCCAGCGCCGAACTCATGCCGGTGACCCCGCCGCCGATGACCATGGTGGAGGCGCACATCGGCGCGGTACGGCTGTCCAGGTTCTCGTCGAACTTCACCCGCTCAACCGCCGCGTGGACCAGGGCTTTCGCCTTTTCGGTGGCGGCCACCGGATCCTCGTGGATCCAGCTGCACTGCTCGCGAATGTTGGCCATCTCCAGCATGTACGGGTTCAACCCCGCCCGCTTGATCGCGCCACGGAAGGTGCCCTCGTGCATGCGCGGACTGCAGGAAGCAACGACCACGCGGGTCAACCCGTGCTCATGAATGTCCGAGACGATCATTTCCTGTCCGGGGTTGGAGCACATGTACTTGTACGCGCTGGCAACCGTTACGCCCGGGATTGTCAGTGCGAATTCAGCAACCGCATGCACATCGACCATCTTCGCGATGTTGGTGCCGCAGTTGCAAACGTAAACGCCAATCCGCTCTTCTGCCATGGTTGACTCCTGTCCTTATGCCGCCGGCTGCGGTTTTGCCGGCACGCCAAGGGGAACTGCCCCTTCCGCTTGGGCTGCGTCCTGCAGTTGTGCGAAGTAAATCGCCAGTGGCCGATACGCCAGATGCGACCACTTTGCGAATGGCACTTCGAGTCCCAGCATCGGAACCACGCCCATCAGGTGCAGCACGTACATAATGTTGGCCGCCTCGGGCATCCCGAACCGGTGCAATATGTGCTGCGCGATTCCGGTGATCGAGACATACAGAAGCAGGATCAGGAACATCCAGTCGGACTCATGCGAGTGCTTGTGGAAGCCTTCGTCCTTGATCAACCGCCCCCGTACCATCACAATTCCCATGGTGACCAGTCCGATGGAGGCGAGGTATCCAAAGAAGTGGACATACCAGTTCACCTGCGGTCCAGCCTGCATCTGTTTCACAAAACCCATGATCAGAATCAGCATCGTGAGATAGCTGAACATCAGGATCATGTGATTGCGCCAGGGCCGCTTCTTTTCGCATTCCTGGAAGCTCTTCTGGGTGAAGAAGTGCAGCGGCAGGGTGAAGATATGCTTTATGTAGAGCGACAATGGAACCGGTATCGCGTGCTCGCCGCGCATGGTGAAATACCACATGCGAAGGGCATTGATGCCCAGCAGCAAGCCCAGAATCCCGCCCATCGTCCAATCGAAGATGTGGATGTCATGAGCCGGCAGGAAAGCGCCCGGGCCGTCATACACCGCCAGGTTGCCGCCGCCTTGGGTAAATCCAAAGGCCAGGAAGCCCGCTCCCGTGATCAGCGCCACAATCAAGACCGCAATCAATTCCGAGGCTCCGGAACGATAGAGGATCTTAGAGATCCCGGTGAAGTCGTATTGCGCCGTCAGCCAGCGCCGCAGGCTCATCATCGTCTCGCCCGGCTCGGCGCCGCGCGGACATTGATCCGAGCATTCGCCGCAGTAGTAACAGAGCCAGGGTTCAAGCGAGGCCCGCAACGGTTTTTCCAGGCCCATCTGGAGGTAGTGTACCGACTTGCGCGGAAAAACGTGCTCGCCTTTAGATTGCACGCACGCCGCACTGCAATTGCCGCACTGGTAGCACTTGACGACGTCGCTAGCCCCGTAGTGTTTCACGTCATCGATCAATTTCGGATTTGCACGAGCTGCCATTTGATTTCCTCTTCTCGCCAGCCCGGTTAAGACCGGGCGGGCGTGCCCGCTTTTGCTTCGACCTTGGTAGCTTCCCGGCTCTTCGCGCCGACGATCGATCCCAGTACATAGGCGGCTGCCGCCGAGGCCTGCGCCACCGTGTCCGGAATGTCTTTCGGCCCCTGGCAAACGCCCGCCAGGTAGATGCCTTCACGCCCCGTGGAATTCGGCTCCGCGTTGTAATTCAACTCCCGGAACCAGCCATCGGAATCCCGTGGGATATTGAGTTTGCCGGCCAGTTCATCGGCGCCCTTGGACGGTTGCAAACCAACCGAGAGCACAACCATATCGACCGGTACATCAATCAGCCGATTGCTGGCGATGTCCTCGCCGTGGACGTACATCTGACCGTCTCGCTCCACGATGCTGTTCGAGCGTCCGCGCAGCAGGTAAACCCCTTCTTCGCGAATGCGTTCGTGAAACTCCTCGTAACCTTTGCCGAAAGCACGCATGTCGATGTAGAACTCGTAGCACTTGGCATCGGGAACCTTCTCCCGCACCAGGTGCGCGAACTTGAGCGAGTACATGCAGCAAACGCGCGAGCAATACTTGTTGTAGTTCTGGTCGCGCGAGCCGACGCAATGGATAATGGCTACCGCCTTCGGCTTCGGACCGTCGGGCTCAAACACCCAC
>Ga0181519_10001205_pt1 | contig 22773 bp, 20 predicted proteins | sample PEATcosm2014_Bin_26_FD_121102 | JGI IMG/M metagenome (GOLD analysis project Ga0181519, IMG submission 121102) | Peatland microbial communities from MTU Mesocosm Facility, Houghton, MI, USA - PEATcosm2014_Bin02_10_metaG | ecosystem: Environmental > Terrestrial > Soil > Wetlands > Peat | place...
CGAGGACATCCTGCACGACATCGGCGCGTTCTCGATGATGAGCTCCGACTCCCAGGCCATGGGCCGCGTGGGCGAGGTCATCATCCGCACCTGGCAGGCGGCGCACAAGATGAAGGTGCAGCGCGGCAGCCTCAAGGAAGACAGCGCGCGCAACGACAACTTCCGCGTGCGCCGCTACCTGGCCAAGTACACGCTCAACCCGGCGATCAGCCATGGCATCGCCCACGTCGTGGGTTCGGTCGAGCCGGGCAAGCTCGCCGACCTCGTCCTGTGGCGGCCCGCATTCTTCGGCGTCAAGCCCAGCCTCATCCTCAAGGGCGGCATGATCGCCGCGGCCGCCATGGGCGACTCCAACGCCAGCATCCCCACGCCCCAGCCGGTGCACTACCGGCCGATGTTCGGCAGCTTTGCCGGCGGGCTGCGCACGGCCCTCACTTTCGTTTCGCAAGCAGCGCTGGCAGACCCGCATCTGGCGGCGCTGGGCCTGCGCAAGCCCCTGGAGGCGGTGCGCAACTGCCGCACGCTCGGCAAGAAAGACATGCTGCACAACGCCGCCACGCCGGTGATCGAGGTCGATCCGGAGACCTACGAGGTCCGGGCCGATGGCGAGCTCCTGGTGTGCGAACCCGCCGCCACGCTGCCCCTGACCCAGCGCTATTTCCTCTTCTGACCATGCTCATCGTCGACGCCAAGACCTCGCCCCAGGCCCCGGCCACGGAGGAACTGCGACTACCCTTCGAGGCGCGCTGCAAGAGCCGCCTGCGCACCCGCCTCGTCGGCGGCGAGGAGTGCGATCTCTTCCTCGAGCGCGGCACGGTCATGCGCCACGGCGACCGGCTGCTCGCCCGCGACGGGCGCGTGATCGCCGTGGTGGCCGCCGACGAAGACCTGCTCGAGGCCCGCAGCGGCGATCCGCTGCTGCTGGCGCGCGCCGCCTACCACCTGGGCAACCGCCATGTCGCCCTGGCCATCGCGCCGGGGGCGATCCGCTTCGGCCGCGATCACGTGCTGGGCGACATGGTGCGGGGCCTGGGGCTGGACGTGGGGCCCGTGGTCGCGCCGTTCGAACCGGAAGCCGGCGCCTACGGCGGGAGCCATGGCGCGCATGGTGGCCACTCGCACCCGCACGGCCACAGCGCCGAGGGCGAGGGCCGCGGCCCGCGCATCCACGATCATTTCGGCGATGGCGCCGGGACATGAGGCGGAGCCGCACGCCGTGAGCCAGCCGCTGATGCGCCTGCTCCAACTGTCCAGCCCGGCATTGCCGGTGGGCGCGTACACGTACTCGCAGGGCCTCGAATGGGCCGTCGAGCAGGGCACGGTGCACGACGAGGCCAGCGCGCAGGCCTGGATCGGCGCCGTGCAGGAGGGTGCGGTTGCGCGCTTCGAGGCGCCGTGGGTGGCGCAACTGCTCGCCGCCTGGCTCCGCGGGGACGATGCGACGCTGGGCACGCTCGACGCCGAATTCCTCGCCAGCCGCGAGAGCGCCGAACTGCGCGCGGAGACCCTGCAGATGGGCCATTCGCTGCGGCGCCTGCTGCTCGATCTGCCCGACTTTCCTTCGGGGCACGCGGCGCGGCTGTGCGCCATCGCCGAGCCGAGCTACCCGCTGGCCTGGAGCTGCGCGGCCAGTGCCTGGGAAATACCGGCGCACGATGCGCTCTGCGGCTACCTGTGGTCGTGGGCCGAGAACCAGGTCATGGCGGCTCTCAAGAGCGTGCCCTTGGGCCAATCGGCCGGCCAGAGAATGCTGGCCATCCTGGGCACGCGAATGCCCGCGCTGGCGGCAGCGGCCCTGCAGATGTCCCCGGAAGAGACCAGCAATTTCGCGCCGGGCTTTGCCATTGCCAGTTCCCGCCACGAAACCCAGTACACGCGACTGTTCCGATCATGACACCGACACCGGCGGCGATCCCGCACACCCCACAGACGGCGCCGGCAGCGGCGCGGCCCGCCCTGCGCGTGGGCATCGGCGGGCCCGTGGGGTCGGGCAAGACGGCCTTGACGCTGGCCTTGTGCCTGGCGCTGCGCGAGCGCTACAACATCGCGGCGGTGACCAATGACATCTACACCGAGGAGGACGCGCAATTCCTCGTGCGCAACGCCGCCCTGGCGCCGGAGCGCATCATCGGCGTGGAAACCGGCGGCTGCCCGCACACCGCCATACGCGAGGACGCCAGCATCAACCTGGAGGCGGTCGACCGCCTCAACAGGCGCTTTCCCGGCCTGGACATCATCTTCATCGAAAGCGGCGGCGACAACCTGGCCGCCACCTTCAGCCCGGAGCTCTCCGACCTCACCCTGTACGTGATCGACGTGGCGGCGGGCGACAAGATACCGCGCAAGGGCGGGCCCGGCATCACGCGCTCCGACCTGCTGGTGATCAACAAGATCGACCTCGCCCCGCACGTGGGCGCCTCGCTCGAGGTGATGGATCGCGACGCCCGCCGCATGCGCGGCGAGCGCCCGTTCCTTTTTTCCAACATGAAGACCGGTCAGGGCCTCGAGGGCATCATTGCCTTCATCGAGGCACGCGGACTCTGAGACTGCAGCAAGCGGCCACCGTGCGCGCGCAAGCGCATCGCGCGCAGCGTCAGGGCGCGGCGCCGCCGGGCACGGCAGGCACGAGCCGCCAACCCTGCGGGCATTGCGCGACATACGGGTAATAGCCCCTGGCCGAATCGCAGTAGTACCAGGACGCCGCGGCCTGCGCCGGCGGCGCGGCCGGCGGTGCGGCGCCAGGCTGTGGTGCCGGGGGTTGCGCATAGGGCGTCGCCTGCGGATACGGGTAGGCGCTTTCCGGATAGCCGTAATAGGCGTACGGATAGGGATCGGCCAGCTCGGCAACACCCCAGCCCAGACCCAGGCCCAGGCCCAGTCCCCACCACCCCGGCCCGTCGCCGCGCCAGCCGCCGCCGCGACCACCCCCGTGGCCACCGCCGTGGCCCTCGGCATGACCACCCGCGTGGCCGCCGCCGTGGGATTGGGCGTGCGCACGCGGCGATACCAGGAGGGAGGCGACGGCCAGGCCCATCAGGGCGGCCATGAGCCACCGCCGTGCGTGCGGGGCCGACCGTCGGCTGCGGCGATCAAGCGCGGTGGTGGTCATGGCGCGCGCTCCGCGCCCGAGGGCAATATCGATTCGCGGTCGGCGCGTTTGCCGCCGTGCATCGTGGCGCCCATATCATCACCGTGGTAGACGCGGCCATACACGGCCTGGTCGCCGTCATCGCCGGATACGCGATGGCGCACTTCGTGCCAGTAGAGGTCGAAGACGGTTTTCTGCTTGACGTCCAGCGCATCGTAGAAGGCCTGGGTGCGCGATTGCGCGGCCTCGAGCTCGACCAGGTGCGCCTGCATCCACGCGAGGTGCTTGCGCAGGTGCTCGATGCCCCGGGCCATCTGCTGGGGCGTGGATTCGTCGAACGCGGTGTTGCCTTTGGCGCGCGGCATCTCGGGCGCCGCATTGTGGTCGAGCTCGCGGTGGGCATCGTTCAGGACGCCCTGCGACCACTCATCCCAGGCGGCCATTTGACCGGGGTCCAGATGGAGCAGGGGCCGCAAGGCGTCCAGGGTTGCCCGGGTGTGGGCCATCCAGTCGAAATCCCGGGCGGGGCCGGGCACGCCGCTGGACGACGCCGTCCATGCGCCCTGGCCGGCGGCCGCCGCCGTCATCAGCGCCATCGTTGCGGCAGCCGCATAGCGGCGACCTGTGCTTGCGTTCCAGATTCGCATCGTCGAACGTTCCCTGCGCTTTTGCGCGCGCCCATGGCACCGGCCGGTATGCCGCTTGCCGAGCGGGAAACAGTAACGCCGGGGCACGGACGATTCCGTGCGCTGGAATACACAGGGGAGAGTGGCTGCGTGGCACGCGCGTGGCGCACCCCGACACCGGTCAGTGGGCAGCGCGGCTAGCGCTGCCCGCCAGCGTTAACGCGCGGCGCCAGGCGGAACGCTGGGCACCGCGCGCCAGCCCTCCGCGCATTGCGCGACGTAGGGGTAATAGCCCTTTGCCGAATCGCAGTAATACCAGTTCGCGGCTTGCGGCTGATACTGCGGCGCGGCCGGTGCCGGTGCCGGTGCGGGCACGGGATACGGCACCGGAGCGGCCGCGACATACGGGTAGGGATACGCGTAGGCGGGATAAACGGGATAGGCCGGATAGCCGTAATAGCCGTACGGATAGTAATTGCCTGCATTGGCGATTTCCCAACCCAGCCCAAGCCCCAAGCCCAGGCCCCACAGGCCCGGGCCGCCGTGCCATCCGCCGTGCCGCTGGGCCTGGGCCCCTTGCATCAACAGGGCCGCCGCCACGCCCAAGGCGAGTACCGCACTGCGCCGGAAGAATCCGCCATTCATGTTCGTCTCCTGCTTTGCTTCGACATGCGCACATCGTAGGCGCATTTCGCGCGTACTGCGCCAGAGTCGGCGGCGACGCTGCAAACGTTACCTTCTGTTACGTCATATCGGGACGCAGGCTAGGGTAGGGGTGGCGAATCACTTTTGAGGCAGGCGGGCTTCCAGTCATGGGCGCCGCGCGTGAGCCAGCCACAATAGTCGACGGCCAACCGGGCCGGAGACAGTTCCAGCGTGCGCTGGTAGAAGATGCTGAAGTCGCCCTCGCCGGTGATTTGCGTTTGCGCGCCGAAGAGGTGGCCCTTGAGGGCCAGCGCGGCCTCGCCGCCCGGGGCGGCCAGGGCTTCGCGCGTGCGCTCGGGCACCCGGGCCAGGGCACCGGACGGATCCGAAGGCGTGCCGGGCGCCGGATCGAGAAACAGTTCCAGCTGCAGGCGGTTCGGGTCGCCCTCGGGTTCGATGGCCGTGGTGAGTCCGCGCGCGCCCTGCGTGGCCGGCGCCGGCGGGGCAGCGCGCAGGGCGCGCCGCTCGGTGCCCGACAGCGCGGCGGCAATGATCACCTTGGTGCCGAAGCCTTCACCCACGAAGGACGGCGCGGGCGCCTCGACGCCGGGCGCGGCGTCGGCGCCGTCGTGCGGCGCGGGCCAGGCCGCCTCGCTGTCGATGATGTCGCGCTCCGTTGCCGCGCCGCCCGGGTGGGGTACATCGCGATGCACCCGGGCACGGCCCGTGGCGAGCACGGGGCCGTCGGGAATCGCGATGGTTTCCATGCCGCTGCCGGCGCAACGCATCGGGGCCTCCAGGGCCAGCAGCACGCGCTTGTCGCTTTCGCCCGCCGCGCCGGCATCGCTGTAGTGGTAGTCGAGGCGGACATGCCAGACACAGGGCGCCAGCCCCGGCGGGGCCGCGCGCGCCGCGACGCAAACCACGCCAAGTGCCGCAAGGATCAGGCGGCCAAGCCCCGGGTGGGTCATGCCGGTGCGGAACGCGGCGCCAACGGACGGCGCAGGGATGGCAGGCCGGTCGGCAGGCACGCCGCTCAAGCCAGCGGGTCGCGCCGCAAGGGCTGGCACATGCAGTGGATGGCTCCGCCGCCCAGGGCGATCATGGTCACGTCGGGGTCGTAGACGGTGATGCCTTCCGCGCGGCAGGCCGCCACGAGGTTGCGGCTGGTCGACGGGATGAGGGCGCGCTCCTTGCCCAGGGCCACGACGTTCGTGCCCATGGCCATCGCGTCGCCGTACGGAACGTCGATGATGCGGATGCCGCGCGCCCGCAGCCAGGCAACGAGCTCGGGCTCCACGGCCTCGACGCAGACCACGGCCAGCCCCGGGGCGACCATGCACATCTGCACGTCGAGGTGGAGGAAATGCGGGTCGAAGCCGTAGGTGTGGAATTCCCAGCCTTCGGCCTCGAACCAGGAAGCGATCTGCCGGACCGCGGGGGCGATGGAGCGCTCGCCCGAATAGCCGCAGGCGGCCACGCCGGGCTGCAGCACCATGAAATCGCCGCCCTCGACATTGCCGGCGGTGACCATGTCGTAGATGGGAATGTCGTTCTCGAGGTAGAAACGCAGGCAGGCGGCGTATTCGCCGCGCCGGTACGGCTTCTGCAATTGCATGATGATCGCGCCCCAGGGCGTCATGACGCTGCTGTCGCGCGCATAGATCTGGTAGGGCAGGCCGGGCTCGGGCGGCAGGGTGTGGACGCGCACGCCGGCCTGCTCGTAGGCATGCACCATCTCGCGGTACTGGGCCTGCGCCACGGCGGCGTCGAAGCGCAGGCCGACGCGCTCGGTGCGCTGGGCGACCGCATTGCCGGCCTGCCAGGAAAAGTGGTCGATGGGGCCGATCAGGACATCGCGCAGCGTGCCCGTTTCGCTGTCGATGCCCCAGCGCTCGGGTATGGGCGTGCCGCCGCCTTGCACGCGGGAGCTCAGGGCCGGACGTTGCTTCATGAGACGATACCTTCTGCGGGCCAGGGGGAATTCGCGCGGACGCAGCCCGGAATCTATCAAATGACGCCCGACGCGCCGGGTGGCGCAAATTTCACCCGTCCTGGCGACATTCCGCGATCGCGGCGCTTTACAATTTTGCAGTGCGTCACGGCGCCGGCGCCGCTTGCCTTGTGCTTTTTCGCAGTGAACCGGCGGCGGGTGTACGTGCCACGCGCCTCGCCCAGGAAAATCCACGCCATGCTCGAGTCCCTGTTGCTGTTCGGCGCCACCGGCGACCTGTCCCAGCGCTATGTCTTTCCGTCGCTGGCCAATCTGCTGCGCGACCGCCTGCTGCCGCCGGCTTTTCGCGTCGTGGCCGTGGCCCGGCACGACTACAGCAGCGCGGCGTTTCGCGAAGTGCTGGGCGCGGCCATGGCGGCCAAGGCCGGGGTGGATCCGGGCGCCCCCGAGGTGGCCGATCTGCTGGCGCGCACCGACTACATCGTGGCCGACCTGGCCGACCCGGACAACATCGCCCGGCAGCTCGCGCCCTTGGCCTCCCGGCCCTGCGTGAGTTTCCTGGCAACGCCCCCCAGCCTTTTCGTTCCGATCAGCCAGGGCCTCAAGGCGGCCGGACTGCTCGACACGCCGTCGCGCCTGGTGCTCGAGAAACCGATCGGCCGCGACCTGGCGAGCGCCCGCGAGATCATCGCGGCGATCGGGCAGTGCGTGAGCGAGGATCGGGTCTACCGCATCGATCATTACCTGGGCAAGGCGCCGGTGCAGAACCTGCTGGCCCTGCGCTTCGGCAATGCCCTGCTCGAGGCCGTGTGGAATCGCCAATGGATAGAGTCGGTGGACATCGTGGTGGCCGAAACGGCCGGGGTCGACGGGCGCGAGGGCTATTACGCGCGCTACGGCGCCCTGCGCGACATGGTCCAGAACCACATCCTCCAGCTGCTGTGCCTGATCGCCATGGAGCCGCCCTCCTGCCTGGAGGCCGATGCCGTGCGCAACGAAAAGGTCAAGGTGCTGCGCGCCCTTCGGCCCATGCGCGCCGCGGCGGTTGCCGCCGATTCGGTGCGCGGCCGCTACGAGGCCGGCGTGGTCAACGGCCGCGCGGCCGCCGCATTCCAGCTGCCCGAGGGCGTGCCGCCCACCGAAACCTTCGTCGCGCTGCGCGCCTATATCGACAACTGGCGCTGGGAAGGCGTGCCCTTCCGGCTGTGCACCGGCAAGCGCCTGGCCGAGCGCTACACGCAGATCGTGATCACGTTCCGCCACGTGTCGCACTGGCTGTTCGAGAAACCCAGCCGCGAGAAGGCCACGCCCAACCGCATGGTCTTTCGCCTGCAGCCGGAGGAAAACATCGAGCTGGGCCTGATGAGCAGCCTGGCCGCGCCCGACTGGGGCGCCCTCGAACTGCAGCCGCTGCCCCTGGACCTTTCCATGCCGGTGAGCCCGCGCCGGCGCATCGCCTACGAGCGGCTGCTGCTGGACGCGCTCAACGGCAACACCGCGCTGTTCGTCCGCCACGACGAGGTCGAGGCCGCCTGGGCCTGGATCGACAGCGTTGCCGACGCCTGGCTGGCCGCCGGAACCGCCATCCTCCCGTACCTGGCGGGCTCCTGGGGCCCGGCCGAAGCCGGCGCCTTCCTGCAGGGCGCGGCCCGGCGCGGCGCATGAAGACGCGATGCGTTCCGCCCCCGGCGCCGCACGTGCGCGGCGGCCCTGCTGGCCTTGGTGCAACTGGTCTATGCTCGAATCGGCCGCAGCCAATACCGGCACGTGATTTTGCCGTCGCGTGCCGCCCCGCCTCCCTCATCGCGACAAGCCGCCCATGAGCCTGGAAAATCCGCCCGTTCCCGTGGCCACCACGGCGCCCGTTCGCTTCCACGCGCACGCGGACGTGGCATCCCTCAACGACGCGGTGGCGCTGGCGCTGATCGGCGCCCTGGACTCGGGCCGGGCGCGGCGCGGCGCTGCGCTCGCCCTGCTGTCGGGCGGGGGCACGCCGGTGCCCGTCTACCGCGCCCTGGCCACGCGCGTGCGCGACTGGAGCGGCATCACGCTGGCCCTCGTGGACGATCGCTGGGTGGCGCCGGACGATGCCGGCAGCAATGCGCGCATGCTGCGCGAGACGCTGCACGCCGGCGAGGGCGGCGGGCCGCCCTTCTGGCCCTTGACGCAGTTCCACCGCAAGCGCGCCGAGGCCGTGGCCGAGGCCAACGACCGCTACGCCCGGAGCCTTGCCGGCGCGGAACTGAGCGTGGTGCTGCTGGGCATGGGCGACGACGGCCACACCGCCTCGCTCTTCCCGGGCAGCCCCGACCTGGACGCGGCGCTGGCCGCGCGCGAACCCTATCGCGCCCTCGATGCCCACGGCTGCGCAGGGGCCGGCGCCTGGCCCCTGCGCATCACGCTCACGCCGGCGGGCTGGCGCCCGGCCCGCAACCGCCTGCTGATGATCCGCGGCGCGCACAAGCGCGCGCTGTTCGAGCGGGCGGTGCGCGAAGCCGATCCGCGCACGCTGCCCGTTTGCGCGGCAATCACGATGGGCGCCGCGCCGCTCGACGTGCACTGGTGCGAATGAATTCCGATGGAAGCCGCATGAAAATCGACCCCCGCATCGCCGCCGTCACGGAACGCATCCGCCGGCGCAGCGCGGCCAGCCGCGCCGCCTACCTGCAGAAGATCGAACACTCGCGCCGCACCGGGCCGGCCCGCGGATCGCTCAGTTGCGGCAATCTCGCCCACGGCTTTGCCGCCAGCGATGCCGCCGACAAGCTCGCGATCAAGTCGATAGCGGCGCCCAACCTGGGCATCGTCACGGCATTCAACGACATGCTCTCGGCGCACCAGCCCTTCGAAACCTACCCGGCGCTCATCAAGGACGCCGCCCGGCGTGCCGGGGGCACGGCCCAGGTGGCCGGCGGCGTGCCGGCCATGTGCGACGGGGTGACCCAGGGCCGCCCGGGCATGGAGCTCTCGCTCTTCAGCCGCGATGTCATCGCCCAGGCAACGGCCATCGCCCTGTGCCACGACATGTTCGATGCCGCGCTGTGCCTGGGCGTGTGCGACAAGATCGTTCCCGGCCTGCTGATCGGGGCGCTGGCCTTCGGCCATCTGCCGGTGATCTTCGCGCCCGCGGGCCCGATGGCCAGCGGCCTGGACAACAAGAGCAAGGCCGCGGTGCGCGAGCGCTACGCCGCCGGCCAGGCAACGCGGGCCGAACTGCTCGAGGCCGAATCGGCCTCCTACCACAGCCCCGGCACCTGCACCTTCTACGGCACCGCCAACTCCAACCAGACCCTGCTCGAGGCGATGGGCCTGCAGCTGCCCGGCGCCTCGTTCGTGAACCCGGGCACGCCCCTGCGCGAGGCGCTGACGCGGGCGGCCACGGCCCAGGCGCTGGCCACGACGGCGCTGGGGGAGGACTACCGGCCCATCGGCCACCTCGTGGACGAGCGGGCGATCGTCAACGCCCTGGCGATGCTCCTGGCCACGGGCGGATCTACCAACCACACCATCCACTGGATCGCGGTGGCGCGGGCGGCTGGCATCGTCATCAACTGGGACGACTTCGATGCCATCGGCCAGGCGGTGCCCCTGCTGGCGCACATCTACCCGAACGGCTCGGCCGACGTCAATCATTTCCAGGCGGCCGGCGGCGTTGCGTTCGTGATCCGCGAACTCGTCGACGCCGGGCTGATGCACGCCGACATCCCCACCATGGCGCCCGGCAAGCGGGGCATGCTGGCCTATGCCGAGGAGCCGCGCCTCGACGAGGGCGCGCTGCGCTACGCGCCGGTGCCGGCCCGCAGCGGCGATGACACCGTGGTGCGCCCGGTGGCGCAGCCCTTCGAGGCCCAGGGCGGCCTGCGCCTGCTCACCGGCAACCTGGGCCGCTCGCTCACCAAGGTGTCGGCGGTCAAACCAGAGTTCCGGCGCATCGAGGCTCCGGCCGTGGTGGTGGACGACCCCAAGGAACTGGGCGTTCTCTACAAGGCCGGCAAGCTGCCCCCCGATTTCGTGGCGGTCGTCCGCTTCCAGGGGCCGCGGGCCAATGGCATGCCCGAGATGCACAGCCTGGCGCCCTTGCTGGGCCTGCTGCAGGGCCAGGGCCGCAAGGTGGCCCTGGTGACCGACGGCCGCCTGTCGGGCGCCTCCGGAAAGTTTCCCGCGGCGATCCACTTGACGCCCGAAACCCTCGACGGCGGCCCGCTCGCGCGCGTGCAGACGGGGGACATGATCCTTCTCGATGGCGAGGGCGGCCTGCTCGAGGTGCGCGTGGACGCCGCCGCGCTGGCGGCGCGTCCGCTGGCGCAATGCCCGGCGCCGGCGCCGCTGGACCTGGGCCGCAGCCTGTTTGCCGGCAACCGGGCGGCCGTGGGCAGCGCCGAAGAGGGCGCGACGTCGATCTCCTGCGGTCCCTGAGCTTTCGCTCGCCGCCCACCACCACCGGTCACGAGGAAATCCATCATGAATTCGCCAGCAGCACCGGGCAGCGCGCGCCAGCAGGCCACGCGTGCGCTCCTGCGCAAGGCCGGCATCCTGCCGGTGGTCACCGTCGAGAGCATTCCCCAGGCCATCGCCGTGGCCGGCGCGCTCGCCCGTGGAGGCCTGGCGGCCATCGAGGTGACCTTGCGCTCGGCCGTTGCCATGGATGCGATCGCCGTGATCAAGCGCGAAGTGCCGCAGCTGCTCCTGGGCGCCGGCACGGTGATCACGCCCGAGCAGGCACGCGCCGCCGTCGACAAGGGCGCCGATTTCCTCGTCACGCCCGGAACGCCGCCCACCCTGGCCGGCGCGCTGGCGCGGCTCTCGCTTCCGGTGGTTCCCGGGGCGGCAACGGCCAGCGAGATCATCGCCCTGCTGCATCTGGGCTTCGACGCGCTCAAGCTCTTTCCCGCCCAGGCGGTGGGCGGCCTGGCCATGATCAAGTCGCTCGCCGGGCCGTTTCCCCAGCTCGCCTTGTGCCCGACGGGCGGCATCACGGAAGCCACGGCCGCCGACTACCTCGCACAGCCCAATGTGCTGTGCATCGGCGGATCGTGGATGGTGTCGCCCGAGGCAATCGCGGCCGGCCGCTTCGACGAGGTCGAGGCCGGCGCCCGCCGCGCGCGCGCCATCATCGAGTCGATCACGACAGCCGGGAAGTAGCCGGACGATCGCCGAAGTTCTTGCGTGCCGCCACGAGCTGCGCGAATTCGTCGGCCGGAATCGGCCGGCTGAAAAGGTAACCCTGGCCTTCGGCGCAGTCGTGCGACTGCAGGAACGACAGTTGCTGCTGCGTCTCGATGCCTTCGGCAACGACGCGCAGCTTGAGGTTCTTGCCCATCTCGATGATGGCGCCGACCAGGATGGACTCCTCGCCGGCGGTCTCGATATCCTGGACGAAGGACTGGTCCACCTTGAGGATATCCACCGGAAAGCGGTGCAGGTAACTCAGGCTCGAATAGCCTGTGCCGAAGTCGTCGACGGCGATCTGCACGCCGAGGTCGCGCAGCGCCGCCAGGATGCTCATCGTAGATTCGGCGGCCTGCATGAGGCCGCTCTCGGTGACTTCCAGGGCGAGGTGGTGCGGATCGAGGCCCGTATCGGCCAGGATCGCGCGGACATCGGCAAGGAATCCGCCGCGATGGAATTCGGCGGCCGATACGTTGACGGCGATCTGCCCGACATCGAGCCCGGCGCCCAGCCAGGCGGCGGTCTGGCGGCAGGCTTCGCGCAGCACCCACTTGCCGATCGGCACGATCAGTCCGCAATCCTCGGCCACGCCCACGAACTGGTCGGGACGCAGGAGCACCTGATCGGGGCCGGACAGCCGCAGCAGCGCTTCGGCGCCGGTGATCGCGCCCGACTTGAGGTCGACCTTGGGCTGGTAGTTCAGGACGAACTCCTTGCGCTCCAGCGCCTGGTGCAGCGCCGCCTCGATCGACTGGCGCGCCACCGCGCGGTCGTTCATCTCCGCGCGGAAGGCATCGCAGGCATTGCGGCCGTTGCGCTTGGCGTAGTACATCGCGGTATCGGCGTTCTTGATGAGCATCTCGGCATCGGTGCCGTCGTCCGGGTAGAAGCTCATGCCGATGCTGACGGTAATGTGCAGGCGGTGGCCGGCGATGCGGTGGGGCCGGGCGAGGGCGGTGATGAGTTTTTGCGCCGTGAGCGCGGCATCGCCCACCGTTGCCACCTCGGCCAGCAGCACGACGAATTCGTCGCCGCCCTGGCGGCAGACCGTATCGGAGCCGCGCACGCAGGCGAGCAGGCGCCGCGCCACCGACTGGAGCAGCAGGTCGCCGACGGCATGGCCCAGCGAATCGTTGATGCGCTTGAACTGGTCCAGGTCGAGGTAGAGCACGGCAAGCTGCCTGCCGTGGCGCTGGGCGAGCGCGATGGCCTGCGACAGCCGGTCGGTCAGGAGCAGGCGGTTGGGCAGGTTGGTGAGTACGTCGTGCTTTGCCATGTGGGATATGCGCGCCGCGATCTTTTCCGCGGCTTCGGCCAGGGTCTGCGCGCGCACCGTCGCGATCACCAGGCGCTCGTTGGCCTCCTGCAGCTGCGCCGTCGTGCGGGCCGCGTGCAATTCGCGGTCGGCGGCCCGGTCGGCGCGTTCGCGCAGCGCGATCTGGCACGCGGCGAGGTCCTGCTCCCGGGCAAGAAGGGCGCGCTCGCGCGCCAGGATCCGCGCCTCGCGCGCCGCCAGGGCCGAAGCGCCGTTGGCCGCCGCGGCCGGGCCTGCGCCACCCTTGGCTTCGCCCGCGGAAGGTGCGCGGCGATTCCTGCGCGTCGCGGCGCTGCCGCTCATGCGGGCCGGCCCCGCGCGGCCGCGGGGGGCTTTTCGGACCGGCGCGGCCGGCCGCACAGCAGGCCTTCGTAGTCGTCGATCCGTGCGCCGATGGCGATGCCGCGGTCGCCGATCTCGTACTGGCGGATCTCGGTGCTGTGCGCGCTGCCGCGCACCTTGACCACGGAGATCACGCGCCGCAGGCCGCTGGCGATCTCGATGTACCGCTGGACGATGATGGCATCGGTCAGGAAGGCCGAACCATAGGGACTGAAGCGCAGGTCGGTGTAGCGGTCTTCGAGCTCCGAGGTCATGAGCACGGTCGTTCCCAGGCTCGAGAGCGCCGCAATCATGCGGAACAGCGACTCGCGAAAATCCTCGCGGAAGGTGGGCGCCACCGCGAGCTCGAACCCCGAGAGCGAGTCGATGACGACGCGCTTGGCCTGCATGCCCTGGATGCGCAGCACCAGGCGCTGGACGATCTCGTCGATGGACAGGTCCAGGGAGCGCGTATTGATGAGGCCGACCTGCCCCGCCCGCACCATGTTGTCGATGGTCGGCGTGCGCGACTGGCTGGGTGTCTGCTCGAAGGCGACGATGACCCCGGGTTCGCCGCGGCGCACGCCCTCGGCCAGGAACGCCGTGGCCAGTATCGTCTTGCCCGAGCCGGACGGCCCGGCCACGAGCAGGGAATAGCCCGCCGGCAGGCCGCCGCCCAGCATCGCGTCGAGGCCCTCGACGCCCATCGCGATGCGGGTCGTGCTGTGCGGCGGGGACGGTGGATTCCCGGTCACCTTGCCCGGGTCGTCGCGAATCGTCGCCGAGGGGAAGGCTTCGATGCCCTCGCCGGTGATGCGAAACGTATGCACGCCGGGGCTGGTCGCCTGGCCGCGCATCTTCAGGACCTGCAGCTTGCGGACCATCGAGTTGCGATGGATGCTCTGCTCCAGCAGTATCAGGCCATCGGCAACCGTGAAGATGGGCGGGGCGCCGCCTTCCGGCGCATTGGCGCCGACAAGAAAAGTGGTGGTCTGCCAGCCGGTGAGGAACAGGCCCAGCTCGTACAGGAATTCGCGCAGCTTGCGGCTGCCATCGGCCTGGCGCTGCGCCGCCACCAGGATAGAACGGAACGAGTCGACGAAAACGAAGGCCGGGGCCAGGGCCTTGACCTCCTCCTGGATGCGCGCCAGCACCGCGTCGAGGTCCCCCGCGGCGATGTCCTCGGTCAGGTCGACGAGACGCACCGCGCCGCCGATCATGTCCGCACGGAAGAATGCGAACTGTTGCTGGTAGCGGAGCATCTTCAGGGGCGGCTCGCCGTAGACGCTGAAAAACACGGCGGGCCGCGCCAGGGTGGCGAAGGAGAACATCATCTGGTGGGCGAGCGTCGTCTTGCCCACGCCGGGCGCGCCCACGATGAGGGTCAGGGAAAACTCCGGAATGCCCCCGCCCAGGATCGCGTCGAGGCCCGGGACGCCGCTGGGCAGGCGGCGGATGTCCGCTGGGTGTGTCATGAGGCGATCTCCTTGGCGGCGGGCGCCGGCAGCGCCCACACAGGGTCCAGCAAACGTTCGGCGAGCGGCGCGCCGATGAGGGCAGCGAGGTTGTCGTTGAAGATGTCGAAGGTTGCGCGGCTCGCGTGGGCGGCGGCCGCCGGCGCGGCCTCGGCAATGCGACGCCCCAGGGTGTCGAGCATTTGCGCCCGGTCTGCCGCGCGCTCGGTGCTCCAGTCGTCACCGAGCCAGGGAAAGCTGCGACTGGCCAGATGCAGGGCCCGCCCCAGCAGCACATCGAATCCGCGCGCGCCGATCACCGGCGCCAGTTGCAGTGCAACGTCCTGCCAGGTGGCAACGGCCGCCGCCGCCATCGCCCCCGCGTCCGCAGATCCTGCCGCGCGCACACCCAGGGTACGCCCAATCGCATCGTCGGTGTGACCCACTCCCATCGCCGCCCCTCAAAAGGCGTCTAGCGCAACGGGCCACCCGTCGCCCCGCTGCCATCCGACAGGGCGCCTATCGGGTGCAGCGCCGCGTCGAGCACCGGGTGCAGGCCGGTAATTTGCCGCGGCTCGCCCTCGCGGACCCCATGCTGTTCGATATGCGTGCGGAGCACTTCGATCGCGTGGCCAGCGGCGGGAAACTGCGGCCGCGACACAAGCGACGCGCGGAATGCGCAAACGGCACGGTGCGGGTAGCCCAGCTCGGCCAGGCTCACGCCCATGTCATACCAGGCGAAGGCCAGGCCGCTGCTGGGGCGCTGTGCCTCCCGCTGGCAAGCAGCCGCCGCGCTGAAGCAATTGCGGTCGAAGAAAACCTCGCCGGGATCGGGCGCGCTCGCGGCCCGCGCAAAGGCACGCAGGGCGTCGGGCCGGCGGCCGGTCCGGTAATAGACCAGGCCAAGGAATTGCAAGGCCGTCGCATCGCCCGGAACGGCGGCCAGGATGCTGCGGACGATGACTTCCACGTCGCGCAGCCTGGTCTGGCCATAGTTGTCGCCCAACATCTGGAAAAGAGTGCGAAGCATCGGTATCCCCCCGTTGATCGCCACCGGACCGCAGCCGGCATTGCCACAAAAGCCCGCAGGCAAATTTCGGCGGCGCGCCCGCCTTGCCCGAGGCAATTGACCTGCGCCCACGCTGCGCGCCCGCAGCATGGGGGTCTGTGCGGTGGCCCGCATTGGCATCGCGGCAGTGGGGGGTGCGCGGGAAAAACGCCATTGTCGTGGACAGGCGCCCGGTGGCGCACCGCGCGCGGACTACGGTTGCGTGCCGGTGAGCGCCTTGAGGAAGCGGTAATAGAAGGCCATGCCGTCATCGAATGAACGAACACCGAGGCGCTCGTCCTTGCCGTGGGCGCGCATGTCGTCGCGGTCGATCGCGGTGCCGAAGAAACCGTAGCTGGGAATGCCGGCGAACATGGTGTAGATGCTGTCCGAGGCGCCGGTTTCCATTTCCGGAACGATGGGGACCCCGGGCCAGAGCGTCGCTGCCGTCCGGCGCAAGGCCTGCATCAGGTCGGCGCGCGGCGCCGGGGGCGTCATGGCCCGGGTATCGGGCGCCGTGCCCCTGGCCTCGCCGGTGGCCGGGTCCATCCAGCTCAGCGTGATGCGGGGATCGGCAATGGTGCGCAGGAGGTCCTGGCGCACCTCCTCGGCGGAATGGCCGGGCAGGATGCGGCAGTTGACCACCGCGCTGGCGCGCTGCGGCAGGGCATTGTTGGCGTGTCCGGCCGCGAGCCGCGTCGCCACGCAGGTGGTGCGCTGCGTGGCGTTGTAGCGCGCGTCCTGCGAGAGGCGGGCAATCGCCTCGGGGTCGGGTGGCGTGCGCAGCACGGCCTGGATATCCGCGCCGCGCGGGCCGGATTCGACGCCGGCCATGAAGCCGAGCCAGGCGCGCGTGACGGCATTGAGCTCGAAGGGAAAGGGCGAACGTTCCAGCCGGCCGAGGGCATCGGCAATCTGGTAGATGGGGTTGCCGGGCCGTGGCTGGGAACTGTGGCCGCCGGGGTCGGTGGCCAGCAGCTGGAAATCCGCATAGAGCTTCTCGGTGGCCTCCAGGTTGAAGGTCAGGGCTACGCCGCCGTCGGAGTCGACGCCGCCGGCATCCGGGTTCATGACGAATTCGGCGTCGATCAGGTCGCGGTGGGTCTTGAGCAGCCAGTTCACGCCGTTGTCGGGTCCGCCCTCCTCGTCGGCGGTGAGCGCCAGGATGATGTCGCGGTCCGGTACGAAACCCTCCTGGCGCAGGCGCACCAGGCAGGCCACGGCGATGGCGTCGGCATCCTTCATGTCCTGCGTGCCGCGCCCGTAGAAATATCCGTCCTTCTCGGTGAAGACGAAGGGATCGGTGCTCCAGTCCTCGCGCCGCGCCTCGACCACGTCGAGGTGGCCGATGATCAGCACCGGGCGGTGGGCGCCATTGCCGCGCAGCCGCGCCACGAGGTTGCCGCGCCGCGGATTGGGCCCGACCAGGACCTGCACATCGTCCGCGGCAAAGCCGCCGGCGAGCAGGCGGCTGGCCATGGCGCGCGCAGCGACCGTGGTGTCGCCGGCCGAGGCGGTCGTGTTGATTTCGATGAGCTCACGGAAGATGGCTCGCGCCAAGGGGTCGGGCGGGGCGCCGGGGGCCGCTGCCGCGGATTGCTGGAGAACCGCGACGGCAAATGTCGCCGCCGCAATGCCGGCAGCACACCGGTGGTAATGATTCATGGGGCTCCAAGGAGGCGAGCGGCCGGGCGCGGAATCGCACGACGAGGAACTGCGGCCGCGAGTGTTGCAGACGCGCACGGGACCGGTCAAGCGGCCAGCTTCGGCCTAGTGCGGCGTGCGACACGTTCCGGCAATGGAAAACCCCGCTCTCGCGGGGCTTTCCGGTAACGCGCTGCGTCCTTCGTCCGGATCAGAAATGCCAGATCAGATCGCCCGAAAGGATCACTTCGTTGGACTTGTTCGGTGCAATGCCGGCATTGGCATTGCCGTTGAAGGCCGGGGCATTGAAGGAATGGTAGTAGGCGATTTCAGGCCGGGCCTCGAACTGCGGCGACCACCAGTGCTGCCAACCGAAAGCCAGGTTGCCGTATCGCGTTGCTGCGCCCGTGCGCTGGCCTTGCGGATCCCAGAAGAACTCCGGCCGGATCGAGAAATTGTTGAGGGGATCGGGCGAATAGTTCAGGTATGCCGTGGTCCCATACGATCCGGCAGTACAGGTCAGGACGACGGCATTGGAGCAGATGGCCTCTCCGGGCGCATTGAACGGGATGAAACGCGGGGAGAACGGGGCGCCGCCATTGGCATAGATCATGGCCACGTCCGAATTGAGAAGATTGGGGACATCGCGCATGTAAAGGTGGTATGCCTCGAAGGAGAGGTGCCACTTGTCGTTGAACTTTTGGTACGCGGTGAAACCGTACCATTGCAGGTTGTTATAGCCGTACGTGCCTTTGTTGATCGCATCGGCACAGGCGTTGACGTCGGAATTGCCGTCCTCGGAGCTCCAGCGCCCGCACAGGGTGTACGAGGGCATGGCGCCCGGATCCTGCTTGAAGGTCGTGCCGGGATACAACGGGTTGTAGCCGAACTGGCCCGGGCCCGTACCGGGGATGTTCGGATACGGATTCTGCTCGGTGCTCTTCAAATGCTGGATCGAGGCTTCGGTTCCGACCGTCACGCCGAACTGCACCATCCACTGCTTGGTGATGGCCAGCGTGCTTTGCAGGCCCGTGTTGGTGTAGTTGTCGAACGTGTAGGTCATCGAGTGGGTGTACATGTAGTTGTTCGGCGCGAGCTGGGCTTCGATGTCCGGGAGGGAGATGAATCGGCCCAGGCGCAACATGAGGCCTTCGTAGACGCCGGGGATGAACAACTCGCCGTACAACATGGGGAAGTCGTAGCCGTTGACCTTGTTGCGCTGGAGCAGCTGGTAGCTCGCCAGGCCATAGGCCGTCGTGTAGCGGTAGTTCTCGCCGTAGATCGCCGACAGGCGCAGGCCCCAATCGACGTGCTCCTTCTGGACGGTATCGGGGAACCTATCCAGATACAGCACGAACTGGTCGAGCTGGACGGTGTTGGGCGTGTACAGGTAGGCCGCCGGCGCGTTGCCTCCCGGCTTGGTCGTGCTGGAACTGATGTTGGCGCCGACATCGGCCCACCCGTATATCTGCAAGCCATTGTCGCCCAGCCATTTGCCAACGCTGGTGTTGCCGATCGCATTCATGAACGGGCTGTCGATGGAACCCGTGCGCGTCACGCCCAGGGGCGTGGTGCCGCCATAGGGCCACTCGGTAAAGGGCATCGGCGGCGTCGTCATCGGCGTGGCCGGCCAGCCGTCGCGGCGTCCCGGAGGCGCCTTGGGATCGGAGGGCCCCGAGGGCTGACCCCACTCCAGCGCATAGTAGTTCCCGAGGCGCTCCCAGAATCCGTCGCCCAGATAGCTGTCGAGGCAATCGTACTTCTTGTACGGGTCGCAGGGAGCCGGCGCGGCGGGCGCATCGGCGGCGAACGCGCGCTGTCCGAAGGCGACGGCGCAGGCGAACATTGCCAGGGCCGACACCAGCCGACGGGCCCTGCGGCCCTGCACACGCGTCGACCCGGGACTGCTTGCTTTAGGAAACGACATGATCTCCCCTCTTATTGAACGCGTTTGAAAAAAATTCGAGCACTTCGTTTTTCATTAACGCAATTAGCATGCCCGCGCGGAAGCGCCGCGCGGAACGCGCATGAAACGGCGATGCGTCTTCAATACGCGTACTTAACAGGGTGTGCGTGCGGCGCGGCGCGCCTGCTCTTGCCACGATCCAGACACGAGGTGCAGCCGGGCAGCGACGCCAAAACGGCGAGAGCTTATGGGGCTGCAAGAAATTGAACGCGCGCGAACCCGGCGCACGCGCAATTGCGTGGCATGCCGCTTGAGACGGCGCGCGAGAATTCGTTTCGGACGGAACGTGTCGGCAAAAGAGATCGAGGCGCGAAGCGAGAGTTCGCGATAGCGATAAGTACGTGTGTCTCGGACGCACTCGGTCTCCCGGGTTTTTGCCGATGCGCGCGTCGCGCCCATCGGTAGTGCAATCGCGGAAGGGCTGCACCACGAGTGCGCCTGGCGGTGGCCGCATGCGCCTTTGCCTGCAGGCGCGCACGAGGCAAATTGGACTATCGCATCGATCATCGGAGCGCGCGCTGCGCATTGGCGGGCACGCGACACCCGTGTGAAAAATTCCGCGCGCGCAAAACGAAATCGGCCGCCTTCAGGCGGCCGACATAAAGATTGAATATTTTTTATCGCGCTGAGTGTCAGGAAGATTTTTACATGGCCGCCATCGCGCGCGCATCAGCGGCAGAGCGCGCGAATCGCCTCAGCACTCCACGATGTTGACGGCAAGACCGCCGCGGGCGGTCTCCTTGTATTTGGTCATCATGTCGGCGCCGGTTTCACGCATGGTCTTGATGACCTTGTCGAGACTCACATGGTGCGTGCCATCGCCGCGCAGCGCCATGCGGGCGGCATTGATGGCCTTTACCGAGGCGATGGCATTGCGCTCGATGCAGGGAATCTGCACGAGCCCGCCCACCGGGTCGCACGTAAGGCCCAGATGGTGTTCCATGCCGATCTCGGCGGCGTTCTCGACCTGCTCGGGCGTGCCGCCCAGCACGGCGCACAGGGCGGCCGCGGCCATCGAACAAGCGACGCCGACCTCGCCCTGGCAACCGACCTCGGCGCCGCTGATGGACGCGTTCTCCTTGTAGAGAAAGCCGATCGCGGCGGCGGTAAGCAGGAAATCGACGATGCCTTCCTCGCCGGCGCCGGGGACGAAGCGCACGTAATAGTGCAGCACGGCTGGGATGATGCCGGCCGCGCCGTTGGTCGGCGCGGTGACCACGCGCCCACCGGCGGCGTTTTCCTCGTTCACGGCCAGCGCATACAGGTTTACCCAGTCCATCACGATCAGCGGGTCCTCGGCCTGGGCCGCGCTCGCGCGCTCGAGACCATGGAGGAAGCCGGCGGCGCGCCGCTTTACCTGGAAACCCCCGGGCAGCGTGCCCTCGGTGTGGCAGCCGCGGTCGATGCAGGCCCGCATCACGTCCCAGATGTGCAGCAGCTGGGCATGCGTCTGCTCGTCGCTGCGCCAATGGCGCTCGTTGCGGCGGACGATCTCGGCGATGCTGCAGGCATGCCGGCGCGTCAGCACGAGCAGATCGTCGCCGCTGTGGAAGGGGTAGGGCAGCACTGCCGCGTCCGGGGCGATCGTCTTCTGGCGCGTGCCGTCCTGGGCGACCTCGTCGCTCACGACGAAGCCGCCCCCTACGGAGTAGTAGGTGCGCTCCGCGAGCACGGCGCCGCCGGCATCCCAGGCGGTGAAGCGCAGGCCGTTGGCATGGAAAGGCAGGGACTCGCGCGCGTAAAAAAGCAGGTCTGTCTTTTCCGTGAAGGCGATGTCGTGCTCGCCAAGCAGGTTCAAGCGGCCCGCTGCCCGGATCTGCGCGAGCATCGGCGCGATGCGATCGACGTCGACGGTGTCGGGTTCGTGGCCTTCGAGGCCCAGCAGCACGGCCTTGTCGCTGCCGTGCCCCTTGCCGGTAGCGCCGAGCGATCCGTACAGCGCGGCGCGCACCCGGGCCGTGGCGGGCAGCTGGCCCGCCTGGCGCAAGGCCAGGGCGAACATCCGCGCCGCGCGCATCGGCCCGACCGTATGCGAGGACGACGGACCGATGCCGATCTTGAAGAGGTCGAAGACACTGATTGCCACGTGATGCTCCCCTGCATGCTCCCGCGCCCCGGCCATCGCACGGGCCACCCTGCCCGCGCGCGCCCCTTGGCCGCGCCGCCGGCGGCAAGCATACCGCCGCCCCCCCCGGGGGGCGCATATTTGGGGGGCCTGCCGCGGAACGAATCTCGCCTTCGGCAATCGGATACGTTAGATTGCGGGCAGCTCACACACGCCGGGGTTTCGGGCCGTTGGTCGCGGCGCGGCGCCCGGGCCGGGGGATTCATGGAAGAAACTCGCAGCATCGTCAAGCAATCGGCCGTCCTGACGGTGGCCGCCGTCGTGGTGGTGGCCGGAATTTTCGGCGCCTACTACTGGTACAGCCACCGGACGGCGGATACGCCCGCCCCGGCGCCCGCGCCGCCGCCGGCAGCGAGCGCGCCCGAAACGCCTGCAAACACGGGCCCCGAGCATCCGCTGGCCGACGAGGGCGCCGATCACACCACGCCCCTGGACCGCAGCGACCCGGTATTCATCGAAGCGCTCGCCCGGCTCAACGGCTGGAGCCCGGCGGTCCTCAAATTACTGCTCCCCGGCGACCTGATCCGCCATATCGTCGCCACCGTCGATGCCCTGCCGCGCGAGAAACTGCCCATCGCGGCGTTGCCGACCAAACCGGTGCCGGGCCCATTCCGCGTCACCGCGCAGGGCGATGCAACCACGATCTCGCCAGTCAACGCGCGGCGCTACGACGCCCTGGTGGGCGCTGCCAACGGGCTGGACATGGCAGGCCTGGCACGCGTCTACCGGCATTTCTACCCCTTGTTCCAGCAGGCCTACCACGACCTGGGCTACCCGAAGGGCAACTTCAACGACCGCCTCGTCGAGGTCATCGACGATCTTCTCGAGGCACCCGACCCCAAGCCCCCGGTTGCCGTGGTTTCACCCGGGGTCATGTACCACTACGTGGATCCGGACCTCGAGGCGCTGTCGTCGGGGCAGAAGATCCTGGTGCGCATGGGGGAGGCCAACGAGAAGATCGTCAAGGCGAAACTTGGCGAGTTCCGGGCGGCAGTTGTTGCGCCGTAGGTTCAAGGCGCTCGCAACTCCTTGGCCAGCGCCTTGGCCCCGTAAATCTTGTCGAGCGCCTCGAGGATCGCCGCGCTGTCGACGGCCACCGAGCGGTTGTTCGCGGCGTCGTAGCCGAATGCGCCGCCCAGCGAATGGATGTTGCCGTCGAAGATCAAGCCGACCAGCCGTCCCTCGCGATCGATCACCGGGCTGCCCGAATTGCCGCCGATGATGTCGTTGGTGGAGACGAAATTGAAGGGCGTGGCCAGGTCGAGCGCTCCCTTGGCCTTCAACCAGCTGTCGGGCAGGCGGAACGGATCGGCTCCGGTGGCGCGCTCGAAGGCGCCGCCGATGGTGGTGAAGGGCGCAACCGGCGAGCCCGACTCGTCCCACCCCTTGACGGCGCCATAGGACAGCCGCAACGTGAA
>Ga0181519_10001206_pt1 | contig 22761 bp, 18 predicted proteins | sample PEATcosm2014_Bin_26_FD_121102 | JGI IMG/M metagenome (GOLD analysis project Ga0181519, IMG submission 121102) | Peatland microbial communities from MTU Mesocosm Facility, Houghton, MI, USA - PEATcosm2014_Bin02_10_metaG | ecosystem: Environmental > Terrestrial > Soil > Wetlands > Peat | place...
AAAGGACTTCGAGGCAACAATCGAGAGCGCCGTCGCCTGGATCATCATCGCCAGCATCAAGCTACTTTCCCGACGTATCGCCAGGGCTTGAACAATCTGGACGATTCCGAATCAGACTCTAAGATCGGTGGCAAGCGGCCGCTCGGCCGACGCCTCGTTCCTCCTCGCCGCGCCGCTCCGCGTCGCGCCTTTCCGTGCAGGGAGTTCGGCATGATTCATCTCACCGTCAATGACCAGGTTCACGAACTGGATGTCGAGCCGGAAACCCCGTTGCTCTGGGTGCTGCGCGACGAGATCGGGCTGACCGGGACCAAATATGGCTGCGGCATCGCCCAATGCGGCGCCTGCACCGTTCATATCGATGGCCAGTCGGTGCGCTCCTGCGTCGTGACCGTCGGCGCGGTTCGCGGCCGGGTCCTCACGATCGAAGGCTTGTCGAAGGATGCCGGCCATCCGGTCCAGAAGGCGTGGATCGCCGAGGATGTCCCGCAATGCGGCTACTGCCAGTCGGGGCAGATCATGGCGGCCGTGGCCTTCCTGCAGCGGCATCCGAAGCCGACGGATGCGGAGATCGATGCGGCGCTGACCGGTATCTGTCGCTGCGGCACCTATCCGAGGCTGCGCGCCGCGATCCATCGCGCCGCAGTACTGATGCAAGGCTGAGGAGGCGGCGATGAGCAAGATCGAGATCACGCGCCGGCATTTCCTCAATGTCGGCTTGACCGCTGCCGGCGGCCTTGCCGTCGGCGTCGCCGTTCCCGGCTGGGGCGCGGCCGTGACGGCGCTGGCCGACCGGTCGGCACCCTGGGAAAACCAGGACGGCCAGGAGATCGGCGCCTGGATCGTCATCGAACCGGATGACGATGTCGTCATCCGCGTCGCCAAATCCGAAATGGGCCAAGGCATTCTGACCGCCCTGCCGATGATCGTGGCCGAAGAACTGGGTTGCGACTGGAGCAAGGTCCGCTCCGAATACGCGTCGGCCAATCGCAATGTCCGGCAGGCCCAGCCTTACGGCAGCTTCGGCACCGGCGGCAGCGGCTCGGTCCGACGCTCGCGTGAGGCCTTGCAGCAGATCGGCGCCTCGGCGCGGGCGCGGCTGATCGCGGCGGCGGCGAAACGCTGGCAGGTGCCGGATGGCGAATGCACGGCCGCGGACGGCAAGATCGTGCATGCGCCGAGCGGGCGCAGCTTCGGCTACGGCGCCTTGGCCGGGGAGGCCGCGGCGATCCGGCTCGACAGCGAGCCGCCGATCAAGACGCCGGACCAATTCACGCTGATCGGTAAGCCGCTGGCGCGGCTCGATACGCGAGTCAAGGTGACCGGCGAGGCGGAGTTCGGTATCGATATCCGCGTGCCGGATATGGTCTATGCGGCGGTCGCGACCTGCCCCGTGCCGGGCGGTTCGGTCAAATCCTTCGACGCGGCGAAAATCGAGGGGCGGCGCGGAATCCACTCGGTCGTACCGGTGCCCAATGGCGTGGCGGTGGTCGCCGATCGATTCTGGCGTGCGCAGCAGGCCCTGGCCGATCTGCCGATCGAATGGGACGAGGGTCCCGGCGCCGGGTCGGACAGCGACCAGTTCCGCCGGGACTATCGTGCGGCGCTCGATGGCAAGGCCGCCAATGCGCTCAATACCGGCGATGCCGAGCAGGCGCTCGCCGGCGCTGCGCCGATCGAGGCGCTCTACGAAGTGCCGCATGTCGCGCATGCGCCGATGGAGCCCCTGAACTGTACGGCGCATTTCCGCCCCGATCGCCTCGATATCTGGATGGGGACGCAAGACGCGCTGGGTGCCACCAATACAGCGGCAAAGACTGCCGGGCTGGCGCCGGAACAGGTCTATGTCCATAATTGCTACCTCGGCGGCGGCTTCGGCCGGCGCGCGGTGAACGACGAGATGGTGCAGGCGGTGCTGGTCAGCAAGGCGGTCGGCAAGCCGGTCAAGCTGATCTGGACCCGCGAGGACGATATGCGGAACGACCGCTTCCGGCCGCAGGCGGCGATCCGCATGAAGGCGGCACTGGGTCCCGACAAGCTGCCCTTGGCGATCGATATTCGCACGGCCGTCGGCTCGATCGAGCGGTCGCTCGGCCGCGACAAGGTCGAAAGCGGGGTGGAGCGCCAGGCGGTCGAAGGCCTGTCGAACCTGCCCTACCGGACACCGAATTTGCGGGTCGACTGCATTCTGAAGAATACCCATATCCCGGTCATGTTCTGGCGTTCGGTGGGCAGTTCGCAGAACGCATTCGCGGTCGAAAGCTTCATCGACGAACTCGCGCATGAGGCGGGTGCCGATCCGCTGCAGTTCCGCCGCACTCTGCTTCGGGACAAGCCGGATTTTCTCCACGTCCTGGACGTCCTCGAACAGAAGAGCGATTGGGGCCGGGCCCTGCCGGCCGGCAGCGGCCGCGGCATGGCGATTCATGAGGCGTTCGGGACGATCGTCGCCGAATCCGTGGAACTGGCCTTGTCGCCGAAAGGTGAGATCCGCGTCGACCGCGTCGTCGCCGTGGTCGATTGCGGCCACGTGATCAACCCGCGCACGGTCGAGATGCAGATCGAGAGCGCGATCATCTATGGGCTGAGCGCGGCGCTATTCGGCGAGATCACCATCAAGAACGGCCGCGTCGAACAAGCCAATTTCGACGACTACCAAATGGTCCGCCTTGCCGATGCGCCGAAGATCGAGACCTATCTGGCCTTGAGCGGCGGCGGCAAATGGGGCGGTATCGGCGAGCCCGGCACGCCGCCGATCGCGCCGGCCGTGGCGAATGCCGTCTTCGCCGCGACCGGCAAGCGGATTCGCGGCCTGCCCTTCAAGAACGCCGATCTAAGCGGTCGCGCCTGATCTGACGCGCAATGAACGGTCAACAAATCCCACGAAGGGGAATGAAATGAGCAGAGTGTCAATGGCGGTCTGGAGCGTTGCGGCGCTGGGGCTGATTGCGAGTTCCACGGCATCGGCGGCGTTGGTCATGTCGTCCATCGATGTCAGCTTGACCGGCGAGGGCACCGGGAAGATGGGCATTACGCTGGACCATGACACGGTCCAGGCCGGGCGCGTCAGCTTCGTCGTCAAGAACGACGCCGTGACCGAAGAGCACGAAATGCTCGTGATCAAACTGCCGAAGCCCGACGCCGAACTGCCTTACGACACGACGAAGCAGCGCGTGGTCGAGGGCAAGGTCAAGAAGCTGGGTGAGGCCTCGGATCTCAAGCCCGGCACGAGCAAGACCCTGACATTGACGCTGGCACCGGGGACTTACCGGCTGATCTGCAATGTCAAGGGCCACTACATGGCCGGCATGTCGACGCTGGTCACCGTGACCAAATAGCATTTGCCGGACGAGCACGCAGGCGCCGCCGTCATGGCGGCGCATAAGCGTACCGTTTCCGATGTCTGGCGACCGCGGGAACGAACCGCGCTGCCTCTTCAAATTGTCCAGTCTGATGCCCGGGAGCTTCCCCGTGACTTGCCCCCGGGTCGCGGCTATCCCATCGTAGGGACGCCGGCTGCTCCCCATGGCTCCGAAGAAGGAGAGTGAATGTGCTGCGGAAACAGAAGGGAGTGCTTAACGTGTCTCCGTGGGGCAACGTCGACGCTCGGGAATATAGCGGCATCTTCCTGGAGCCAGGATCGGCGCATTGCTAGGCGTAGCGGCACTTGCCTAGAAAATTCGTCATTCAAAAGATTTCGAAACATTTCGATTGGCTTCGGTCTGGCTATGGGCCGCTCATCCTTCGAGGTCCTTCGGCCCGGCAGGGGTATCCGGCGATGCGAGGCCCCGCCGCAGCGGCGAGCAATCGGCGTCGCTTACTCTTCGCGCGGTCACTTGTGCATTCGTCCATGCCGTGGCCTGCTCGCAGCCTCGGCGCCGGGCAAGCCCGGGCGATTTTCGGAGTAGGTTTCATGAGGGGCCGGCACGCATTCCTGGTGGTCATCATGGTCGCGGGGCTGGGCACTTTGCCGTCCCTGGCAGCGCAGGCACCTTCGGCGGATCTCCGCTTCAAGGCGCTTTACACAAGGGAATGGGCGTGGCGGAAGGCCGAATTCCCCGATGTCGACGATAGCCCGACCAAGCCGGTCGTCGACCACCTGCCCAAGGTCGACGAAGCGAGCCAGAAAGCGCGGCTCGACTATTGGACCGGCGTCATGAAGGAGCTGAACGCGATTCCGCGCGCGGCGCTCTCGGCGGGCGCACAGGTCGATTATGACGTCTATCGGCCGCAGCTTCAGGTGCTGATCAACAGCCAGCGTCTGCGCGACTATGAGATGCCGGCCAATTCCGATTCCAGCTTCTGGGGCGACCTCAGCGGCATTGCCGACAAGCCGTTCCGCACACTCGCCGACTATCGCAACTTCATTCTGCAGATGAAGGACATTCCACGCTATTTTGCCGAGCAGATCGGCGAGATGCGGGCCGGGTTGAAGCGCGGCTTCACGCCGCCCGCCGTGACGATGCAAGGTCGCGACGCGTCGATCACGGCGGTCTCGGAAGCGCAGCCGGAAGCGACATTCTTCTATACGCCGTTCAAGGACATGCCGAGCAGCATCCCGCCGGCGGAGCAGGCGGCGTTGCGCGAAGCGGCGGTCCAGACGATCGCATCGACGGTCATTCCGGCCTACGCCGCGCTGCTGAAATTCATGCGCGAGGACTATCTGCCGGGCACCCGCAAGACCATCGCCGCCGCCGATCTGCCGGATGGTGCTGCGTTCTATCGCGCCAAGATCAAGGAATTCACGACGCTCGACATGGAGCCTGAAGCGATTCATCAGCTCGGCCTCAGCGAAATGGCGCAGCTCCGCGACGACATGATTGCAATCATGCGGGAAACCGGCTTTGCCGGCAGCCTTGCAGATTTCCTCTCGATGCTGCGCAGCGATCCGAAATTCTACGCGAAGACCCCGGAAGAGCTCCTGATGCGCGCGGCCTGGATTGCCAAGCGGTTCGACGGCAAGGCCTCGCAATATTTTGGCTATCTGCCGCGGGCGCGATTTGCGATCAAGCCGGTGCCGGATGCCGTCGCGCCTTTCTACACGGCGGGCCGAGGCGGGCCGGGCGTCTATTTGCTCAATACTTACGACCTGCCGTCACGCCCCCTGTTCAATCTGACGGCGCTGACCCTGCATGAATCGGCGCCCGGCCATGCCTTCCAGATCCCGATCGCCCTGGAGCACAAAGACCAACCGCCGTTCCGGCAGAACGTCTACATCTCGGCCTATGGCGAAGGCTGGGCGGTCTATTGCGAGAAGCTCGGCTTGGAAATGGGTATGTACGACACTCCCTATGATCGGTTCGGGATGCTCGGATACCAGATCTGGCGCGCGGCCCGGCTGGTCGTCGATACCGGCATTCACGCCAAGGGCTGGAGCCGCGAACAGGCGATCGCCTATCTCCATGACAACACGGCGCTGCCGGATCATGAGATCGAGACCGAGACCGACCGTTACATCGCCTGGCCGGGACAGGCGCTGTCTTACTATCTCGGCGCCCGGACGATCTGGCAGGTCCGCGCCAAGGCCGAGGCGGCGCTGGGCGCGCGGTTCAACATCCGCGCCTTCCATGACACCGTGCTCGAACTCGGATCGGTCCCGCTGCCGGTGCTGGAGGCGCGCATCGACCGGTTCATCGCTGAGGGCGGCAAGGGACCGTATCCCGATCTTGAATAGGCGGCCCGCCGCGCTTGCAATCCGCCGCGATAAGTTGCAAATGTAACTAATAAATCGGCAGGAGGGAAGCCATGCCGCGGGAGACGCCGGACGAGCGGAACTATCTGACCGGTTTCGGCAATGAGTTTGCGACCGAGGCCCTGCCGGGGGCGCTGCCGGCTGGGCAGAATTCGCCGCAAACCGCTCCTTTCGGCCTCTATGCCGAGCAGTTTTCCGGCACGGCGTTCACTGTTCCGCGCGGTCGGAACCGACGGTCGTGGCTCTATCGGATCCGCCCGAGCGCCGCACACCGCCGTTTCGCGCCCTTGCCCCATGCCGTGCTCGCGAGGGCGCCGTTCGACGCGCGGCCCGTCCCGCCCGACCGGCTGCGCTGGGACGCCTTGCCGCTCTCTGCGGCACCGGCGGATTTCGTCGATGGGCTGATCCCTTTCGTTGGCAATGGCGGTCCGGAAAGTCAGAGCGGCATCTCGATCCATTTCTACCTGGCCAACCGTGCGATGGCCGATCGCGTGTTCTTCGATGCCGATGGCGAGATGCTGATCGTCCCGCAGCACGGCCGCTTGGACATCGAGACCGAACTCGGCCGGATCGATCTGGCGCCGGGCGAGATCGCCGTGCTGCCGCGCGGCTTGCGGTTTCGCGTGGGCCTGCCCGACGGCGCCGCGCGCGGCTATATCTGCGAGAACCACGGGCTGCCGTTCGGCCTGCCGGAACTCGGGCCGATCGGCGCCAATGGCCTCGCCAATCCGCGCGATTTCCGGACGCCCGTCGCTGCTTTCGAGGATGTCGAGCGCCCGGTCCAACTCGTGCAGAAATTCATGGGCTCGCTCTGGGCGACGGAACTCGACCATTCGCCGCTCGACGTCGTCGCCTGGCATGGCAACAACGCGCCGTACAAATACGATCTGGCGCGGTTCAACACGATCAACACAGTCAGTTTCGATCATCCCGACCCGTCGATCTTTACGGTCCTGACCGCGCCTTCGGAGAGCCCCGGCACCGCCAATGTCGATTTCGTCATTTTCCCGCCGCGCTGGATGGTCGCCGAACACAGTTTCCGGCCGCCCTGGTTCCATCGCAATATCATGAGCGAATTCATGGGGTTGATCCATGGAAGCTACGACGCTAAGGCGGGCGGCTTTGCGCCGGGCGGGGCCAGCCTGCACAATTGTATGTCGGCGCATGGGCCGGATGTCGCGAGCCACGCCAAGGCGGTCGAGGCGACGCTGCAGCCGCACAAGATCGACAATGGTCTGGCCTTCATGTTCGAAAGCCGCTGGGTGCTGCGGCCGAGCGCGTTTGCGCTCGACACGCCGGCGCTGCAGAGCGACTACGATGCATGCTGGCATGGTTTCCCCAAGACATTCAGCGGTGCTCGATGACCGACGATCTCGACCGGACCCACGATCCAGCGCGGCGCAGTTGGGTCGCCTCGGCCAATGGCCACAGCGAATTCCCGATCCAGAATCTGCCCTTCGGCGTGTTCGATCCGGGGGACGGACGCCGGCGCGGCGGCGTTGCGATCGGTGACGCGATCCTCGATCTGAGCGCGCTGTCATCGACCGGGGTCTTGCAGGGTGCGGCCGCGGCGGCCGTGATCGCCGCGTCCGGCGCCCAGCTCAACCCGCTAATGGCGCTCGGGCGCGATCCGCGTCGGGCACTGCGTCAGCTCCTCTCCGACTTTCTCGCGGAAGGCAACGCTGCGCAGCGCGAAATTGAAGCCTGTCTTCACCCGGCCGCGCAGTGCACTTTACACCTGCCGGCAGTGATCGGCGACTACACGGATTTCTATGCCGGGATCCACCACGCAACCAATGTCGGTCGCCAATTCCGCCCCGACAATCCGCTGATGCCGAACTACAAATACATGCCGATCGGCTATCACGGCCGCGCCTCGTCGGTGCTGGCGTCGGGGGCGGAGATCTATCGGCCGAACGGCCAGCGCAAGCCGGGCAGCGAAACGCTGCCCAGTTGCGGCCCGTCGCGTAACCTCGACTACGAACTCGAACTCGGATTGTGGATCGGTCCGGGCAATGAGCGGGGCCATTCGATCCCGATCGCCGCAGCCGGCGACCATCTGTTCGGCCTGTGCCTGCTCAACGACTGGTCGGCGCGCGACATCCAGGCCTGGGAGGCCCAGCCGCTGGGGCCGTTTCTCGCCAAGAATTTCGCAACGACGATTTCGCCCTGGATCGTCACGATCGAGGCGCTCGCCCCGTTCCGAACGGCGCAGGCGGCGCGACCGGAGGGCGATCCGCGTCCGCTCGACTATCTCTGGGGCGACGCGGACCAGCAAGGCGGCGGCTTCGATATCGCGCTCGAAGCGTATCTGATGACGCCGGGATTGGCCGGACAAGGACTCGCCCCGCATCTATTGTCGCGCGGCAATGCCACCGACCTCTACTGGACGGCGGCGCAACTGGTCACGCATCACAGCAGCGGCGGCTGCAACCTTCAGCCGGGCGATCTGTTCGGCTCGGGCACGATTTCGGGGCCGACCGAAGGCTCGGCCGGCAGTCTGCTCGAATTGAGCCAAGGCGGCCGCCGGCCGCTGACATTGGCATCGGGCGAGACGCGGCGTTTTCTTGAGGATGGCGATACGGTCGTATTCAGGGCGGCGTGCCGGCGCGAGGGTTTCGCGCCGATCGGCTTCGGCGAATGCCGCGGCACGATCCGTGCGGCGGCGCCGCTCTGATCGCCGGTCCGCGGATCGCGGCAACTCGTGACACCTGCTCGGCGACGGGCCATGATGCGTTAGATCGCCCCAATGGAAAGAATATTCCATGTCTCTGCCGCCGCTGTTGCGTGACAATCTGCGCTTGCCGATCATCGGGTCGCCGATGTTCATCGTATCCACGCCCGATCTCGTGCTCGCCCAGTGCAAGGCCGGAATCGTCGGCTCCTTCCCGGCGCTGAACGCCCGGCCGGCCGAGGTGCTGGAACAATGGCTGCAGCGCATCACGACCGAGCTGGCCGAGTACAAGGCGGCGTATCCCGATCGGAAAGTGGCGCCGTTCGCCGTCAACCAGATCGTTCACGCCTCGAACGACCGGCTGCAGCACGATGTCGAAATCTGCACCAAGTACAAGGTGCCGATCACCATCACCTCGCTGCGCGCGCCGGACGAGGTTGTCGCGGCGGTGCACAGCTATGGCGGTCTGGTGTTTCATGACGTCACGAATATTGCCCATGCGAAACGCGCGCTGCAGGCGGGGGTCGACGGGCTGATCCTGGTATGCAACGGCGCCGGCGGCCATGCCGGCCGGCTTTCGCCCTTCGCGTTGGTGCCGGAAGTGCGCGAGTTCTACGACGGCACTATCATCCTGTCGGGCGCCATCGCGACCGGGGCCGCCGTGCTGGCGGCGCAATCGGTCGGCGCCGACCTCGCCTATATCGGCACCCGCTTCATCGCCGTCAAAGAAGCGAATGCGCCGGACGGTTACAAGGAAATGCTCGTCGAGTCGACGGCGGAGGACATCGTCTACACCAATCTCTTCACGGGCGTTCCCGGCAATTATCTGAAGGCCAGCATCACCCGGGTCGGTCTTGATCCGGACAATTTGCCGGAGGCCGACAAGAGCAAGATGAATTTCGGCTCCGGCGGTAATCAAAAGGCCAAAGCCTGGCGCGACATCTGGGGTGCCGGACAGGGCGCCGGACAAATTCACGACGTCCCCGACACGGCGGAACTGGTCGACCGCTTGGAGAGAGAGTATCGTGCCGCGATGCAGCGGTTGTCGGCCGCAGTCGAAGCCAGCATGCCGCGCGAACCATAGATAACGGCCGCGTCCCGCAGCGGCCGGATCGGGGAGGGGGCGGGATGCTGGCGACGCGGCAGCTTGAATCTTTGTCCATCTTCCGATGATGAGTACAGATGAGCCCCCCGTCAGCCAAGGCGGAGAGGTCGCTGAGCCTTTTGCAGCGGCGCTGATTGAGGCGTACCCCGACGCCGTGATCATCACCGATCGACAGTGGCGGCCGGTGGTGTGGAACCGGCGCTTTGCCGAATTGTGGCAACTCGGCGCAGCCGCCGGCGCGCGTGCAACCTGGCGTCGGATCCGCCGCCAATTGCCTCAGACACGGACGATGCTGGCGGCCGGGCGCGCCGCCGCCAAAGGCGTGTATTGTTCGAAGCTCCTGCTGCTCGACGGGCGGGAGATCGAAATCCGCGGCGCGCCGTTTCTGCCGTCCGATCCGCTGTCGCCGCTCCGTGTCTGGTTCTGTCGCGACGTCACGCTGCACCTGCGGCAGCAGCACCATCTGGCGGCAGCGCTTGCGCGGGCCGAGGCAGCGGAGGCGGAAGCGACCGGCGCACAACACCAGCTTGAAGACGCGATCGAAAGCCTGTCTGACGGCTTTGCGCTGTTCGACCCGTCCGGCCGGCTCGTTCTGGCCAATTGCTGGCTGCGCGATGTCCATGCCGGCATCGATTCGGCATTCGCCCTGGTGCCCGGCACCGCCTACACGGCGGCGATGCGCAACCTCCTGGCCGGATCCAGCCTTGACAGCATCGAGGATTTCGTCGCCCGCCGCGTCGAGGAATTCGGCCAAGGCGGCGGGGCGTGGGAGGTCCAGCTAGCGAATGGCCGGTGGCTCTACGGCACTGAACGTCGGATGCGCGATGGCGGCATGGTGGCGGTACGGCGCGATATCACGCTGCTCAAGCGGCGCGAAGAACAACTCAGGGCGGCAATGATCGAGGCGACGACGGCAAACAAGGCCAAATCGGATTTCCTCGCCAATATGAGCCATGAGTTGCGCACACCGCTCAACGCCATCATCGGCTTCTCCGAGATGATCGGATCGGAGGTATTCGGCTCGATTGGGAATGCGCGGTACGCCGGCTATATCGGCGATATTCACGCCAGCGGCCAGCACCTGCTCAATATCATCAACACCGTGCTCGATCTGGCCCGGGTCGAGGCCGGTAAGATCGTGTTGAATGACGGCATCGTCGATCTCGACCAGCTCATCGGCGATTGCGCCAGTCTGATGCGCGAGCGCTGCGCGCGCGCCGGGCTGCGTCTCAAGCTCGAGATCGAGCCGGATCTGCCGGTGCTACGCGCCGATCCGATGCGACTGAAGCAGGTCGTGCTCAACCTTCTCTCCAATGCCATCAAATTCACCCGCCCGCACGGCCAGGTGGCGATCCGGGCCAGGAGCGGCGCGGGCGGCAGCGTGGAGATCGAGATTGCCGATACCGGCATCGGCATCGAACCGCGCAACCTCCCGCATGTCTTCGAACCGTTCGGCCTGACGCACGCCGCCTATAACCGATCGCATGAAGGCACCGGGCTGGGCCTGCCCCTGTCGAAGGCGCTGATCGACGAGCACGGTGGCCAACTGCTGCTGACCAGCACGCTCGGCATCGGCACCGTCGTGACGATCAGGATGCCGCCGGAACGGGTCATTCGCCCTTCGGTCGACCGGGACGCCGCATCGCGCTCAGGCGGATGACTGGGCCACGACCTGGCGCGCCCGATATTCGAACGCCGCCCGATCGGCCTGTTGGATCAGCTCATCGGGCGTTTGCGTGCTGCCGAGCAGGCAGGCCAAGGTCGCCGTCAATTGCGTGATCTTCTGCAGGGCCATACGATTGTCGGCACCGTTCCGCGGATCCAGGCGCTGGCCGATCCAATCCGTCAATTCGCCCGCAATTTCGCGCAATTGCGTCTCGGCGATCCGGGCCAGCAGATCTTTCGCGGTGTCGCGCAGCCGGCCCACCTCCTTCGCGGCATCGTCGCGGGTCGGATCGTCGATCGCGGCTTTGGCAAGACGGATCAAGTATAGGATCTGGAGAGCGCCGCGCAGGCCGAATTCCCGGCTGACCCGGCCCCAAATCGACTCGATCGCGGCGGTCGCTTCGCCTTGATTATAGGACCGCCCGCGAATCAGCTTGTCGCGCAGCGTGTTGGGAACGTCGATGGTCGGCACAGCACTGGCGCCCGCGCGCGTCTGCGGCCGGCGCTCGGGCCCGATGTAATTCGCCGTGACGATGAATGGCCGTCGACGCTCGATCAGGTTCAGCACCTGCTCATACATTTGCTGCTGGGAGAACGGCTTGAGCAGAATGCTGTCGGTGCCGGCGTTGACCGCGCTGCTGATGATGCCAGAGGTCGCCACGAAACTGGTCGCGATGGTCGCGATGAACGGATTGAAAGCCGTGACTCGGCGCCGGATGTCGGCAACCAGCCGCGCGCCGGCCGGATCGTTTTCCGAGAGCTCGACGACAACGAGGTCGACTGCGTTGAGCAATTCCGCCCCGGCGCCATTGTCCGGTACCTGATCGAGTTCCCGCATTTCTCGCAAGCCGATATTGTGCAGGGCCGACCGCAGAAGGCGGCGCGTCGCCACCGGTCGTTCGATCAGAACGGCGGTCGCGTGTTCCAGCAACAGGCTGCGTTTCATCGGCTTCGGTTCGTCATGCATTATCGCGCCCCGGCGATAGTTGTCGCCATTTCTCAGTCCGGTCACGATAATCGGTAATTTATGGATTTGCGATAAATCGCGGAACAGCCGAGCACCAGTCCGCCGGCTCGCAAAGATGCACGGAAGCAACATAACCGATACTTTCGGCGATTTCTTGCCAGTCGACAGGGTGTCGCAGCGTGGCCGCGCCGACACAGCAAGCCCGGTGCGCGAATGGCCGAACGAGATCTCGGCACGGGCAGGGCTTGTCCGATGTTAAGATTTACGAGCGCGGATTCGGCATAGCGGAGCGGCCCATGGTCCAATCTTATGACCGAGCGGTAGACATCGTGCGGGCAATCTACGATCGGCGCCTTGCCGGTCCCCCCGTGCTCGATCTCGATCGTTATTTTCCGGGCGGCGGTGCGTTCGTCGAGGCGTGGCCCGAGATCCGCGACGAGGCGCTCGCCGTCAAGAGCCGCCTGCATACCGTGCCGCGCTTCCACGAGATCATGCCGGAACAGGCCTCGATTTCCGCGAATGACGGGCGCGACTGGCGCATGTACATCCTCAAGGCCTACGGCATCGAGCAGAGTGAGCACATGGCCGCCTGCCCGCGCCTGGCGGCCCTGGTCCGCGATATTCCCGGGGTCCTCTCGGCTTCCTACTCCTTTCTCGGGCCGAAAAAGCACATCCCGCCGCATCGCGGGCCGATGCGCGGAATCATTCGCTTCTATCTCATGCTCTCAATGCCGCGTCATGCCGACGGGTCGCCGGCCGCAGCGCTGCGCGTTGCCGGCACGGAGTACCGGCTCGAGGAGGGACAGTGTCTGTTCTGGGACGACACATTCGAGCATGAGGCCTGGAACGAGAGCGACGAGGTCAGGATCGTCCTGTCGCTCGATGTCTGGCGGCGCGGCATGCCGGCGGACATGAAATTCCTCTCGGCGGCGCTGATCCAATTGGTCCGCGTCGGCATGCGGCTGCGCGGCATCGGACGAGCCTGACGCGGGCGCAGAACCGCACGCTGCTCAGGCTGAGGCGCCGGTCTAATGGGGCAGGGTTGGAGCTGGCTCGACCGGGGCCCGTTGCACTGCGCGCACCGCTTGATGGGCGGCGCGGATGCTGTTGAACAGCTTGCCGTCGAGGCCGTGGAATTTCGGCTCGGCGGCATAGAAGCGCACGCCGCCGCTTTCCAGGACGACGATACCCGCCGTCACTGCGGCGGATTGGATGACGAATGCATCGGCCATGAGGCTCTCCCGTCGGTCCGTCGACGGCCGGCGCCGCGCGGATAAGCGATGATGGACGTGGTATTGCAAGGTTGGGGCCGGCTGGTTCTGACAAGATCCTCGGCGATGTCAGCGCATTCGGGGGCGGGGCATCGGAAGCGCTCCATGGTCGGTCAAGGCGCCTCGGCTCTTGGCGTCACGCCCCGGACAACGTCTTAAACTCCCGAGGAACCGAAAGGTTCATCGGTCGCCCCGGGGCAAATGCCGATCGGCAATCCGCGCGGCCCGCATGGCTGGACCGCGCTTACGGCCTTGCGGCCGGAACAGTGTTGTCCAGATAATGAGCTAACTTGTCATGTGGTGGCTTAGATGCGGGCGTTGGAAATTGTCGAAGCGGCGGAGTCCATGGAACCGTGGGAGCGGTCAATGGGCTTTCTGCTGCATGATGTTGCTCGTTTAATGCGCAAGCGCTTCGAACAGCACGCGCGCGCCGAGACGCTGGGGCTGACCCGATCGCAGGCTTCCGTGCTCGGTCATCTGTCGCGGCAGGAAGGCATCAATCAGGTCACATTGGCGCAACTCATGGACCTCGAGCCGATCACGCTTGTGCGCCTGCTCGATCGGCTGCAGGAGGCCGGCCTGATCGAACGCCGCGCGGATCCGCACGATCGCCGGGCGCGCGTCCTGTTCCTGACGCCACGGGCGCGGCCTTTGCTCGACCGCGTCCGTATCCTGGCACGCGACACCTATGAAGAGGCGCTGGCCGGCCTGTCCGAAAGCGAGCGCGATCGGCTGGTCGAGGCGCTTGTGATGATGAAACGCAACCTGATCGACCAGCTCGGCACGGTCTCGAAACCCAGCGATTCCTTGGAGGCTTCCCATGACTGACGGCGGCGCCGCCGCGCCACGGCGAGCGGCTCTCTTGCCGGAACAGGTCCGCCACCGCCGCGGCCAGCTTCTGCGCCTTCCGCTGCTGCTCCTGGCGCCCATCCTGCTGATCGCCGGCGGCCTCTATTTCTATCTGAGCGGCGGCCGCTTCGTTGGAACCGACGACGCCTATGTGCGTGCCGACATGGTCGGGGTTTCGACCGATGTGTCGGGCATCGTCAGCAGCGTCGAGGTTGCCGATAATCAGCATGTCCAGGCCGGGCAGGTGCTGTTTCGCCTCGACGACGCGCCGTTCCGGTTCGCCGTGCAGAATGCGCGCGCGCAACTCGCGCTTGCCCGCACCGAGGTCGAGGCGATGAAGGCGAATTGGCGCGAGAAGCAGCAAGAGCAGCGGCTGGCGCAGATCAATATCGAATTCGCGCAGCGCGATCAGAAGCGCAAGGCCGAGTTGTTCGAGCAGCATGTCATCCCCCAGGCCCAGATGGACCAGGCGCAGCAGACGCTCGATTCGGCGACCCAGCAGTTGCAGACGATCCAGCAACAGGCTGCCGGCATCGCCGCCAATCTCGGCGGCGACCCGGCAATCGCGACCGACCAGCACCCGCGCGTCATGGCGGCGCAGGCACAGCTCGACGATGCCCTGCGGAATCTCGACCGGACCGTCGTCAAGGCCCCGCGCGCCGGCGTCGCGAGCCAGGTGCCGAGCCTGCAGCCGGGCATGTATCTGCGCGCGGCGACTCCGGCGCTCAGCGTCGTCGCCATCGATCAGCCCTGGGTCGAGGCCAATCCCAAGGAGACCCAGCTGACCTATGTCCGTCCGGGACAGAAGGTGACGATCGCCGTCGATGCCTTTCCGGACGCCGAGTGCACCGGCACGGTCGACAGCATATCTCCGGCCAGCGGCGCCGAATTCGCGATGTTGCCGGCGCAGAACACCTCTGGCAACTGGGTCAAGGTCAATCAACGCATCCCGGTGCGCGTCGCCATCGAGTCGGAGCCGTGCAAGGGGCTGCTCCGGGCCGGCATGAGCACCGAGATCGAAATCGATACCGGCCATGTCCGCACCCTGCATTCGCTTTTGGCCGGACTCGGCCTCGTGCGGGGTTAGACGCCATGGCCGTTGCCGTCGCCAACCGGCGGGCGATCACCTTCTGCGTGATGTTCGCAGCGATCATGCAGGCGCTCGATACGACGATCGCCAATGTCGCCTTGCCGTATATGCAAGGCTCGCTCTCGGCCAGTCAGGATCAGATCAACTGGGTCCTGACCTCCTATATCGTCGCCGCGGCGATCATGACGCCGCCGACCGGCTGGTTGGTGGCGCGGTTCGGCCGGACCCGGTTTTTCCTGGTGGCGATCACCGGCTTCACGATCGCCTCCGCGCTGTGCGGCTTCGCCGGATCGTTGGAGCAGATGGTGGTATTCCGCCTGCTCCAGGGCGTGTTCGGCGCCTCGCTGATGCCATTGTCGCAAGCCGTGCTGCTCGACATCAATCCGCGCGAAAAGCAGGGCTCGGCGATGGCGATCTGGGGTGTCGGCGTCATGGTCGGGCCGATCCTGGGGCCGACTCTCGGCGGTTGGCTGACCGAGAATTTCGATTGGCGCTTCGTCTTCTTCATCAACATCCCGATCGGCATCGTCACGCTGATCGGCATCGCCACTTTCCTGCCGGAAACGAGCCGCGGCGCCCGCGGGCGGTTCGACTGGTTCGGCTTCGGCTCGCTCAGCATCGGCATCGGCGCCCTGCAGCTCATGCTCGATCGCGGCCAGCAGCGCGATTGGTTCGGCTCGACCGAAATCATCATCGAAGCGGTGATCGCCGTCGCCGGGCTCTACCTGTTCCTGGTCCAGCTCTTCACCGCCGAAAAGCCTTTCGTATCGCCGCGCCTGTTCAAGGATCGCAATTTCGTGATCGGCACGGTGTTCATTTTCATCGTCGGCATCATGCTGCTGGCGACGCTTGCCCTGTTGACGCCGTATTTGCAGATAATGATGGGCTATCCGGTGGTCGATGCCGGCATGTTGCTGGCGCCGCGCGGCGGGGGAACCATGGTTGCGATGCTGTTGGCGGGCCAGCTCATCAATCGGGTCGATACCCGCTACCTGATCCTGGGCGGCCTGACGATCGCCGCCCATGCGCTCTGGCGGATGACCGGCTTCACGCCGGACGTCTCGGCCGCGACCATCATCGGGACCGGTTTCGAGCAAGGCCTGGGCCTCGGTCTGGTGTTCGTGCCGCTTTCGACGATCACCTTCTCGACCTTGACGACGGATCTGCGTGTCGAGGCCGCCGGCATCTACGCGCTGTTCCGCAATACGGGCAGCTCGATCGGCATTTCAGTGGTGATGACACTGCTGCAGAACAACGCGCAGGTGAATCACGCCGAAATCGTGGAGCATGTCACGCCGTTCAGGCGCATGTTTCAAACCGGCCCGGCCGCGCAGATCTTGAATCCGCTGACCTTGCCGGGCCGCGCGGCGCTCGACGGCGTCGTCACCGGGCAATCGATGACGATCGCATACATGGACAACTTCAAGTTGATGTTCATGATTTCACTGGCAGTCATGCCGTTCGTCTTGTTGTTCCGGCGCGCCTCCGGCGGGCTGGCCGCCGCAACGGCAAAATCTGCGCCGGAGCACGTCGTCGCCATGGAGTGACACCCATGTCCGGTTGTCCCCGAGAAACGCTTTCCGTGGCACCGGGCGGGGCGTAGAAGCTGTCGCGGCGCCGGTCCGGATGAGGGCGGGCCGCCGAGCAGGGGGTGTGTCTTCGATGCGCGTCTGGGTCAGAATAGCATTCGGGATCGCCGCTCTGGCCGTGGTGCTGGCGGGCTATCGCGCGCTGGACCGCCGAACGCCGGTCGCGCCCCCCGCTGCCCCGGCCCCGCGACTCGTCGCCGTTGCGGCGGCCGGGACAGAGAGCATGCCGGTCTATGTGCGCGGCTTGGGTACGGTCGATCCGTTCAACAGCGTCGCCGTCAAGAGCCGCGTCGACGGCCAGATCGTGGCGGTGCATTTCGACGAAGGGCAGACGGTCAAGCCGGGTGACGTGCTGTTCGAGATCGACCCACGGCCCTATGCGGCGCAGGTCGCGCTAGCCGAAGCGGCGTTGGCCAAAGACCGGGCGCAACTGGCCAATGCCGAGGCCGATCTGCAGCGCTTCGAAGCCTTGTCGGTCAAAGAATACGCGACCAGGCAATCGGTCGACACGCAGAAGGCGCTGGTCGCCCAGGTGACGGCGCAACTCGCCGCGGATCAGGCGCAGATCGACGCGGCGAAGCTGCAGCAGGGCTACGCCACGATCCGCGCGCCGATCGGCGGCCGGGTCGGCAGGCGCCTCGTCGATCTCGGCAATTTCGTCCTGGCCGGCGAGAGCAAGCCCTTGGTCATGCTGACGCAGGTCCAGCCGATCGCCGTCACGCTCAACGTCCCGCAGGATGTGCTGCCGGCGATCCAGGCGCGCATGGCGGTCGCGAGCCTGACCGTCGAAGCCCGCTCGCCCGACGACCAGACCGTGCTGGCGACCGGCAAGCTGGCGCTGATCGGCGATGCGATCGACCGGACGACCGGTACAATCCCGCTGAAATCGGTGTTCGACAATCGCGACCTCAAGCTCTGGCCGGGCCAGTTCGTCAATGCGCGGCTGGTGCTGAACACCGTGCCGAACGCCGTCGTCGTGCCGGAATCCGCAGTGCTGCTCGGACCGGACGGGCTGGTCGCCTATGTCGTCAAGCCGGATTCGACCGTCTCGCTCCGCCATGTCACCGCCGGGGTGAAGGCGCGCGGGCTGGTCACCGTGACCAAGGGTATCGCCGCCGGCGAGACCGTTGTGGTCGATGGCCAGGACGGCATCAGCGACGGGGCTGCGGTCACGGTCGGCGCCTCGCACAGCCCGACCAGCGGCGCCTGAGGCGGCGATGCTGCGTCTGTTCATCGACCGCCCGATCGCCGCAGCGCTGCTCGCCGCCGGGCTGCTGATTTTCGGCCTCGCCGCGTATTCGCAATTGCCGGTTGCCGCCTTGCCGGATGTCGATTATCCGAGCATCCAGGTCAACGCTTCCCTGTCCGGCGCCTCGGCCGAGGTCATGGCGGCGACGGTGGCGGCCCCGCTCGAACACCAATTGTCCGACACGCGCGGCATCGTCAGCATGACCTCGACCAGCTCGCGCGGCTTCACCAGCGTGGCACTGGTGTTCGAACCGTCGCGCAACATGGACGGCGCCGGGCTTGAAGTGCAGTCGGCGCTGCAGAAGGCGGCGCCGGAACTGCCGACGGATCTGCCGACTCCGCCGACCTGGCAGCAGGACAATCCGTCGGATTATTCCATCCTCGGCATTGCGCTCACCTCCGACACGCAGAAGCTGACCAAGATCGATGCGGCGGCGGAGACGCTGATCGTCCGCCGCGCCTCGCTCATTCCCGGCGTGCGCCGGACCTTCGACTGGTCGCGGCAGAGCCCGGCGGTCAAGGTGATGGTCAATCCCGGATCGTTGGCCGCGCGCGGCCTCTCGCTTGAAGACCTGCGCACGGCGATCGCCGGGGCGAGCGTCGAGAAGGCCAAGGGCAATCTCGATTCCGGCCGATTCAGCACCAGCATCGACGCCAACGATCAGCTCTTCGATGCGGCGGGTTTCCGCCAGATCGTCGTCGCCTGGCGGAACGGTGCGCCAATCCGCCTCGGCGATGTCGCTACCGTGGTCGACGGGCCGGAGAACGAGGACAGCGCCGGCTGGTTCAATGGCCGGCACACGATTGCCTTCGGCTACCGGCGCGTGGCCAGCGCCAATATCGTGCAGGCGGTCGACGCCATCAAGGCGCTGCTGCCGACGATCCAGGCGCAATTGCCGGCCGGGGTGAAGATCAATATCGCGCTCGACCGCTCGGTCAGCATCAGCGCCGCGATCCGCGAGGTCGAACGGACCCTGGGCTTCACCGTGCTGCTCGTGGTCGCCGTGATCTTCGTGTTTCTGCGCAGCGCCGCGGCCACGATCATCCCGGCGATCGCGATCCCGGTCTCGCTCGCCGCGACTTGCCTGGTCATGGCGGCGCTCGGCTACAGCCTCGACAATCTGTCGCTGATGGCGCTCACCATCTCCGTGGGCTTCGTCGTCGATGACGCGATCGTGGTCATCGAGAATATCGTCCGGCACACCGAAGGCGGCATGAATGCGCGCGAAGCCGCCTATATCGGCGTCCGCCAGGTTGCCTTCACCATCGCCTCGATCACGGTGTCGCTGATCGCCGTATTCATTCCGGTGCTGCTGATGGGCGGCGTAATCGGCCGGCTGTTCCGGGAGTTCGGCGTGACAATCAGCGCGGCGCTGGCGATCTCGGCCGCCGTGTCGCTGCTGATCACGCCGATGATGTGTGCGCGGCTCCTCCGCCCGCATGCGCCGACGGCCGAAACGCCGCGCCGGGCGACCTTCATGGATGCCGTGATCCGCTTCTACGCGCGGACGCTCGATTGGGGTCTCCGCCATCGGATCGCCGTGATGCTGGTCTTCGGCGCCACCGTCGGCGCCACGGTCTATCTCTATGTCATCATGCCGAAAGGCTTCTTTCCGCCGCAGGATGTCGGGCGCGTCGACGCGTCGCTGATCATCCGGCCGGATCTGTCGCTGCGCGGCGGCAATGACATTGTCGTGGGCGTCGCCCATGCGCTCCAGGCCGATCCCGACGTCGTCAGCGTCCTCTTCTTCGGCAGCAATTTCAGCATCGTCCAGCTTGTGCCGCCGGAGCAGCGCCACGGTTCGCTCGACGACATCATGGGACGGTTGCGGCGCGCGACCAATGCGGTGCCCGGCGCGACGGTCTACATCCAGGCCGAGCGCGAGCTGGTCGTCGCCGGCGGCTTCAACGGCGGCCATGGCGAATTCCAATACACGCTGACCGACGCCAATCGCGACGAGCTCAATCGCTGGGAACCGCAGCTCGAAAAGGCGCTGTCCGGCATCCCGGGCCTGCGCGACGTCGCCGCCGACGACGTCAATTACGGCACGGATATTCGTCTCGATATCGATCGCGACCTCGCCGCCCGCATGGGCATCGCCATCGAGACGATCGACGACACGCTGTTCGACGCCTTCGGCCGCCGTCGCATCCGCGAGATCTTCACCGACGCCGAGCAATATTACGTGACCTTGCAGGCCGACGATGATTTCCGGCTCGACGAGCGCTCGCTCGACCAATTGTATGTGAACGGGCAGAACGGCAATCTCGTGCCGATCAGCGCCTTTGCGAAAGCGCATCTCGTGCGCTCGCCGCTGGTGGTGAAGCACAAGGGCGGGCTGCCGGTCATCGCGATCAGTTTCAATCTCGAATCCGGCGTGTCGCTCGGCAGTGCCGTCGAGCGGATCCACGGGATGGAGCAGCAGATCGGCAAGCCGGTCACGGTGCAGACCGCCTTCGAAGGGACGGCCGGCGAGTTCGAGCGGTCGCTGGCCTCCGAGCCCTACCTGATCGGCGCGGCTCTGCTGGTCGTCTATATCGTGCTGGGCATGCTCTATGAGAGCCTGCTGCATCCGGTGACGATCCTGTCGACCTTGCCCTCGGCCGGCATCGGCGCCCTGTTGCTGCTGCGCGCCAACGATATGGATCTCAGCGTGATCGCGCTGATCGGCATTCTGCTGCTGATCGGCATCGTCAAGAAGAACGGCATCATGATGGTCGATTTCGCGATCCAGGCTGAACGCGGGCAGGGTCTGGTGCCGGCCGAGGCAATCCGGGCGGCCTGCCTGATTCGCTTCCGGCCGATTCTGATGACCACGGTGGCGGCGCTGGTCGGCGCCATGCCGCTGGCGCTCGGCAGCGGCGCCGGCTCGGAACTGCGCCGGCCGCTCGGCATGGCCATCGTCGGCGGGCTGGTGCTGAGCCAGGTGCTGACCTTGTACACAACCCCGGTGATCTATCTCGTTATCGGCGATCTGGGCCGGCGTGTTCGGGCGTTGCGGGCGGCGCTGTTCGGCGGCACAACAATACCGAACCGGCCGCAGATTCTGACCGATTCCTGACCGGCGCCGTGCCACCCTAATATCCGGAGCCCCGATGACGACCGACTCAACGGCAATGCCTTTCGCCTTCACGATCTGCGGCATTCCGGAATTGCCGGAGCACAGCGCCCGGGGCACCACCCATGTGCTGTCGATCCTGGATCCCGGCTACCCGGATCTCGAAGCCTTCGGCAGTTACGGCGAGCATGCGAAGCTGGAGCTGCGGTTCCACGATGCGATCGATCCGAAACCCGGCGAAGAGTTGCCGGAACCGCATCACGTCGAAGCCCTGCTGTCCTTCGGCCGCGACATGATGGCGGAACCGGGCGACAAGCGGCTGCTCGTGCATTGCCATGCCGGCGTCTCGCGCTCGACTGCGGCCACGACCCTGCTTCTGGCGCAGGCGGCGCCGGAGCTCGATGCCGCGGCGATCATGGCCGAGGTCGCGCGCCTGCGCGAAAAGGCCTGGCCCAATCTGCGCATGATCGAGATCGGCGACGCGCTGCTCGGCCGCGGCGGCACCTTGGTCGAGGCGGTCCGCAACCGCCACCGCGACATGGCGCGTCGCAACCCGGCCCTGGTCCGCTTCATGGCCGATGCCGGGCGCGTCCGCGAGGTGGCGGAGTTTCTCTGAGGCGGCGTGTCGCTCTACTTCAGATAATCATACAGCACGAACCCGTAAGGCAGGGTCAGATCGGCGATGTGATGCCGCCCGCCGAGCACGCGCTTGACCGGCAGATCGGCGACCGGCGCATTGACATGCGGCACCAGATGCAGCCGGCACGGCCCGGTCCAGGCGCCTTTGACCGTGATCTCGGTCAGATGGTAGCCGACGAGCTGGGCGATCGCCGGCGTGCCGTCGACATGGGGGATAAGTTTCAGATTGACCTGAAGCTTGCCCATCGCCTCGCGCGTCTCATCGAGATCGCGGATATGCGGCTCGTGCTTATAGGCCATCGTGCCCATGGCGACCCGCTCCCCGGCATAGTGCAGCGTGCCGGTCAGCGTGTCCTTCACGAGTTGCAGCTTCGGTTCCGCATGTTTCTTCGGAAACCCCCAGATCTCGCGGCCGGCGGCGATCGGCGGTTCGTCGTCGAGATACATCTGCGCCGTGAAATTGCACGGCTTGCCTTCGAAGGTGCACGGGATGACCAGGCCGGTTTCGGTGTAATCGCCGAAGCCTGAACTGTCCGGCATGCGGATCCATTCGTAATAGACCGTGTTGCTCGGGTCCGGCACGAGCGGCTCCGGTGTCGCCGCGCGGATCGCGTCGGGATCGCTTTCATAGGCGACGATGAAGTATTCGCGATTGATGAAGCGATACGGCCCATACGGATAGCTCGGGCTTGCCGCCGGCATCGACGGCGTGGCCAGGATCTGCTCGCGATTCATGGATCTGTCTCCTTGCGGCTCAGAGCTGCCGGGCTGTTCAGAGATATTGCTTGCGGATATCGACCGACGACTTGACCCCGAGGTGCTGGTAATTCGCGCCGAGCCAGGCATCGGCATGCTGGCGGCCGGTTTCCTTGAGGTGCTGCAGGAATTCCCAATCGGCGTTCATCTTGGAATT
>Ga0181519_10001207_pt1 | contig 22757 bp, 19 predicted proteins | sample PEATcosm2014_Bin_26_FD_121102 | JGI IMG/M metagenome (GOLD analysis project Ga0181519, IMG submission 121102) | Peatland microbial communities from MTU Mesocosm Facility, Houghton, MI, USA - PEATcosm2014_Bin02_10_metaG | ecosystem: Environmental > Terrestrial > Soil > Wetlands > Peat | place...
CACGAAGAAGCTCGCCAGCAGCACGATGACCGCGAGCAGGTAGACCCAGTAGCTGAGCATGTTCAGGAACGGGAAGACCATGTCGCGCGCACCGACCATCAACGGAATGAGGTAGTTGCCGAAGCCGCCGAGGAAAAGCGCCGTGAGCAGGTAGATCACCATGATCATGCCGTGCATGGTGACGTACTGGTAGTAGTGGTTGGCGTCGATGAACGAAAACTTGCCGGGAAAGCCCAGTTGCATGCGCATGAGGTTCGAGAGCACGAGGCCCACGAGGCCAACCGCGATGGCCGTACACGTGTATTGCACGGCGATCACTTTGTGGTCCTGGCTCCAGACGTACTTCGTCCAGAAGTCGTAAGAGCCGCCAGCGTGCGCACCGCCGTGGGCTGCGCCGTCAGAACGATCGGGGTCTCCCGTCATGACTTGTCTCCGTACGTTGTTTTTGGTGTGTTGTCGTCTCTCGATGTCGGTTCGGTAAGGCTACTTGCGAGTGAGTTAAGAGTGAGCTACGAGTGAGTTACGAGCCGGTGGTGAATCGCTGGTGACGCGGGTGCGGGCTACGGCGCCGGTCGAATCATCGGCACGGCCGGCTGTGCCGGGCCCGACGACGAGCCACCCAATGGCGACGGCGGGATAGCCAGCGGCGGCGCCGTGGTGTTCGGGTTGTTCTGCAACGGCAGGCCCGACGTCCCCCCTTGCCGGCGCGCAGGTTGCGACGATTGCTGTGCCCCTGAATTCGGCGTGGCGGATGGCGTCAACGGCGCGTACTGCGCGGGCGGGTTGGGCGTCATCAGCGAGTTCTGTGCCAATTGCACGACGGGTTCGGGCGTCTGAGGCGCAGCAGGCTGCGCGGACGTCGATACGACGGCAAAAGCGATGGCGGCGGCATGGTGAGAGAGTGTGGACATGTTGGCTCGATGAACGGATGTATCGGCGAGCTGCGGCTCGATGGGTACGGCGATCGCAGAGGTCGCAGGGGTCGTAGATGGCACAGACGGCGATGCCACCGGCTCGGCGGCGGTGGTCCCGGGGGCAGGCGCGGCGCCCAATGTGCGGATGTACGCGATGAGCGCCTTGAGCTCGTCGTCGGTCAGATCGAGCTTCGGCATGATCGGCGCGAAGCCTTTTGGCACACGTGCGGTCGGATTGCGGATGAAGGCGGTGAGGTAAGCATCGTCGACGTGCGCCGAACTGCCGTCCTGAAACGTTTCCGTCTTGCCGTACAGACCGTGCCACGTCGGCCCGACGCCGGGCGAGCCGTCAACGGTATGACAACTGGCGCATCCCTTCGCCTGCGCCAGCAATTTCCCCTTGGCAGCGAGTGGATCTAGCGTCGCCGCCCCCGCATGTTGTGCTTGCAGTGCAGCAAACGTGGGGAGCTTCGCCACCCAGGCGTCGTAGGCGGGCTTGTCGTCGACGACCACCACACCGCGCATGTTCGCGTGACCCACGCCGCAGAGTTGCGCGCAGAGGATGTCGAAGCGTCCGGTGCGCGTGGGCGTGAGCCACATCTGCGTGACCATGCCCGGCACCATGTTCATGCGCGTGCGAAACGGCGGGACATAGAAATCGTGCAGGACGTCTTTTGCGCGCAGCAGCAATTTCACTGGCGCACCGACGAGCAGATGCAGTTCGGGGGCGTCGACGATCCGGTTGTCCTGATTCGCGGGGTCCTTGGGATTGAGGCCAAGCGGGTTATCGGCGGTGACGTAGCTGGGGTCGGAACTGCCGAGGCGGCCGTCCGGGCCGGGCAGGCGGAAGCGCCATTGCCACTGCTGGCCGACGACTTCGACGACCCGGGCGTTCTCGGGCGGGTTGATGAGCTTGGCGTAGACGAAAAGCCCGGGGGCCAGCATTGCGGCAATGCCGACAGTCGTCATCCCGATCAACCAGCCTTCGAGACGACGGTTATGCGGCTCGTAGGCAGCCCGATGGCCATCGCGATGGCGATAGCGGAAGATTGCCCAGGCAACGAAAAGGTTGATGACAACGAAGGTTACGCCGGTGATGACCAGCGTAATGGTGAGCGTGTCGTCCATCTGACGCCAGTTCGACGCCAGCGGCGTCAGCCACCACGGACTCCAGAAATGGAAGGCAAGCGCGGCGGCGACCAGGACGGTTAGGAGGATGGGGAGAGCCATGATCAGCGCGACCGGTAAGGGTTCGCGGTTCACTGGCTAGGGGAAACCGCGGGATGGCTCGTCATGGCGACCTCCTTGTCTCATTTTCGCCGCAGCCGTCTTTCTTGCTCGACGTCATTAAGGCTAGGTCGGCTTGCCGAAGTGTCAAGCTCGCAGATTCCTTGCATCACGAAACGTCAGTATGGATACGCGAGAATCCCCGTAATGTTTCGCGCCGACCGGCTCCATGCCCCAGTCTCCCAAGATGGCCTATCGGGCCGATATAGACGACCTGCGCGCCATCGCAATGCTCCGCGTCATCCTGGTTGATGTCACAACGTCGGCATGGCACGGGTCGGCATGTGTCGTCGTCCCGAAGAGACTCGATACGCTTGCGCCAGCCAGGCGACCGTGCCCAGCGTTCGAGCATTACGGGCAAGCGAACTATGAGGGATTCGATGCGATTGCGTTGGCGCCTTACCGGGCGTTCCGGCTCAACATAATTCGTACTTAAGCATTATCGACAGGTTGGTCACGTGCACCATCGCCTGACAAACGCTGCCGATGTGGAGGACAGGCAACGGGCTATCGCGACCCATTGCCGTCCGGAACCCGCAGGTAAGCGGAAACAGTGGGGCGAAAGCCAATGATTCGAGCCGGGTGGAAACGGCGTTGCCCATTGCGGCGACGGACTCGATTACTGTGTTGACAGGCTAATCAGGTTCCGCAAAGTATCAAGGAGCGTCGCCAATCAGGCGCGGCGCTAACCGAGGATCGCTGGCGGTCCACCTCGCCCCTTAAGAGGTTGCCCTCGTGCCGAACCGAAAGTCCGGCCCGCAGAATCACCGATCTGTCACGCCTGTGGCATGTGTGCCGCCCGGCGCTCGCCATCGATAAGGCGGCGGCTCAGATCGCGGTATCCATCGAGCAACGGCCGAACACGCTCGGGGTCGTCCATTCGAGGCAGAACTGCTTCCGCACCCTGCACCGTCATCTGCCTGAGCGCTGCCTCGATATCATCGGCAGTATGCAGACGAGAGCTACGGCCGCAGTAGGTCAGCAGCAACCGATCGACGTCTGAGTTTTCATGCAACGAAATGGGCAGAATGGGTTTGCCCAGTGCCATATACTCAAAAATCTTCGTCGAAACCACGCCCTTGTTACCCGGGCCGAAATAGGCAAGGAACATCAAGGCGTCGGCGTTCTGTTGGATGGCGCGCGCCATGTTGTGGTTGACGTGCGGCACAAAAACAACATCATTGTCGCTCCCGCCCTGCGCTTGCCATGCCGATTCGACCTCGGCGCACGCGCCGACGAAGATGCACTGAACGCGATCGGCCGCGGAAGGGTCGCGCTCGCGCAATTGCTTGATACCGCGCGTGAGCGAAGCCAGGTCATAAAAGCCTATTGGCGTGCTGCCGGTGTAGACGACCTTGAGGCGCCCTGGATCGATCGCCGGGTTAAGTGCCCGCCAGTCGATCTCGGACTTTTGTTTTACCTCGAAATAATGTGTCGCAACGTTGAACAGCGTGTCGACCTTGATGCCGTACGCTTCTTCGAATTCATCTGTTAGACCATACGAAACCGTCGTGACCGCGTCGGCACGGCGCAAGGCACGACCTTCGATGCAACGGCGGATGGTCCGATTCCCGCCCAACGAGATATGCATTGCCCATGCGTCTCGCATATCGACTGACAACGTAACCTTCTCGGGAAATCGGCGCTTGAGCAAGGCGCCAACGACTGCCATCGAAAACGGGGGAGACGATGCCATGATCACAACTCGCCCCTCGCGCTCGCGCAACAATTGCGCGCAACGACGATATACCGCGATGACGTTTGGCAGATACAGGTCGATGAAAAATGTGTGCTTGATGACCCTCAGCACATTTACAAGCCGGCCTTCCCGTACCGAAGCGCGTCCCTCGGAACCGTTCATCACCGCCTTGCGAAATTCGTCGACCTGCTCGGGACTATCGAACGTCTTTTCGAGCACATGCCGGGCACCCTGAATGTTGAAAACCCGAACCGGGCACTGCAAGGCGCTGAATATCTTGCACCACCGCTCCTGCCGGAAACTTCCTGCCCGCTGGCCCTCGAATTCTGAGGTGAGGAACCACGCCTCGACCTGGGTACTCGTTTTATATTGCTTGTCTGACAAAATTAAGGGCTCCTAGTTATCGACAATTCCCTGCCGATTCATGCCGAAAACCACAATTACGGCTCAGCCATTCAAACCTTGGCCGCCCGCGTTTTCCCGGGGCGAAGGCGAACGAACAGTATCAGCACGAAGAGCAACAAGAAACCGTTGCTGAGAAGCACGCCGATGAGACCGGCGGTGTAGAGGCCAAATCCCAGCAATAACCAGCAAGCCTCGGCCGCCGGATCCTTTGATTTGGCGAGCATGCGAAGCATGACACCGACGATCAGCGAGAACACGATAACGCCGACAATACCGAAATTCACATACGCTTCAATGATGAATACCGCATTCGCCGACCCGGTACCCGTCGCGTTCTGGCCCCATTGCAGCGCAAAAACCAACTGCTCGAACGGAACGCGGACTTCAGACGTAATCGCCGCGAGCAGACTGCTGGTTGCTCCGAAGAACGCGTCGCCGCCGAACTGGGTCATAAACAAGCGCAAGCCATCTGCAGCCGTGACCACAGGAATGGACACGATGCGCCAGATCATATGGTTTATCGGTCCGGTAGGCTGATAGTGCGGCGAGAAGAAACTCTCGGTCGTGACTATGCCGGATTCGCCCGCCCCCGACACGAAGGCCATCATCCCGACGATGCCGACGAGAAGCATCAGCATCATGCCGGGCCGAATCTTCGACTCGATCTTACGTGTCGCTACCAGATAAAAGAGCGGGATGAGTACCTTGAGGAAATAAGCCTTCTCAAGAAAACTGATGGAATAGGCGAAGAAGAAAAACAAGGCAATCCAGCGCCCGCGCAGTCGGTAAGCGAACATCCGTGCAACGCAGTAAGGCAGGATTGCCCCCGTGAAGAGCGCATTGATATAGACGAAGCTCTGCTGCCAACCCTCTCTCGCCTTGAGGAAACGCTCACGAAGTTCGGCCAGCGTTGCAGGATCTGCCCCCTGAATGGCAGCAATGATCGGAATGCGCTCCGCCGTCGCCCAGGCCAAAAATGCAAACGCCGCGAATCCGCCCCAGACGCACCAGAGAAAGGCCCTCTCATTCACGGCGAAGCGAGCATGCCGCGTCGGCAACATCGGATCGAAAATAGGGATCGCCGCGCCAAGCAGGATACAAACCGCTGAGACGAACGCCAGGTACGCGACCGAGTCCAGATAGGCGTAGTCGTTGACCCAAATCTGGACCACCAGCGGTATGACGCAATAGCCGAAGAACATCGCCGCGGCGTAGACGATTCCCGACACGCGGGCATCGACAAGTCGCTGCAAAATCGAGTGATGCCTTGTCGGGGAAATTCGGTGCGATTGGGGAACTGTCGTTGGATCTGTCATGACACGCCTGTCTTGGATGCGAAGTACGCCATCCCGGTTCATACCTTTACCTTGAAGGCCGCGGCCCATTTGCCGGCGGAAATCGTTCGCCAGTACCGGAAGTCAAATTTTCGTTCACCACGCACCACCGCATCGAAGCGCTCAATAACACCGGATGTCACGACGCCAGGCAACTGCTCGACGGCCTCCTCAAGTGCTTTACGAAACACCGCAGCGCTCTTGGGATCACGTACCCACGTGGGCTCTGCCGTCATGAACCCCATTTTGTCGCGGCGGTCTATGACGACATCGGGGACCAGTCCGCGCACCGACTCACGCAATACACGCTTGGCAATACCGCCTCCGACCTTCTCTACATCGTCCATGGCCAGCGCACACTCCACCACGCGGTAGTCCAGGAAAGGCACGCGCGCCTCCAGAGAGAACGCCATCGAATTGCGATCCTCCCAGTGCAGTAACCGCGGCAGGTTTGTTGATAGCACCTGGGCGATCGACAGTTCTCTCACGGAAGCTGTTCGGCCCGCCACCATTTCGTGAGGGTTGCGAGACAAAACGCTTTGGGCACGCGGACCCAGCCAGCCATGATCGCTGTACGCCCGGTTGTCGAATTTGCCCAGCAAACTGACCAAACCCGGGTAGAGGTACGAAGCGGTGTACCCGACGGATCTTACAGGGGAAAAACCAATGTTCTTGCGCATCGCAGCAATTTCGCGTGCCCAAGCGCCGACACGGCCTGCTCGGACCAGACCCGCGAGATACGCACCGAAAAAACCACGATAACCGCCAAAAATCTCGTCAGCGCCCTGGCCATCGAGCATCACGACGATGTCGTTCTGACTTGCTGACTCAAACACACACCACTGCGCATATATCGACGTGGAGCCAAAGGGTTCATCCTGATGCCAGACCAGCTTGTCGAGATTATCGAAAAGCGCCTCGGGCTCGGGAACAACGAAATGGGGTTCGGTGCCGGCTCGCTCAATCACCGCACGGGCATAGCGCGTTTCGTCGAACGCAGCATCGCTAGAACCCGCCGTGAAGGTTTTGAGCAGGGACTTGGAGTCGAGCTTGTTCAGCCCTTTCCGCATAAGACAGACAATCGCCGAAGAGTCGAGCCCTCCCGAAAGACAGGAACCCACCGGTACATCCGCACGAAGACGCAGCGAGACGGCATCTTCCAGCAGCCGGGGCAATGCCTCAACGGCCTCGTGCGAAGTCAGATTAGCGGGGCCAATCTGATACCAGCGCTCCGCCACCGGCACCTTGGGCGCACGGCCCAACGATGGCGTCGACCATTCGCGAAGATCGAGTGTCATGTGGTGCCCGGCAGGCAACTGACGCACGCCGTCGAACATCGTGTGATCGTTGTGATCGACGATGTCCCACGCAAGAAAATCGAATAGTTGCGTTTCGTCAGCGCGAGCCTGCCAGTCGGCAAGTGCACCGAATGCCTTGATTTCCGAAGCAAACGCGAAGCGACTGCCTTCGGTCCGGTAGTACAGCGGTTTCACACCGAACCGATCGCGCGCGAGGAAAACCTGCTGTTCCCGCGCATCATAGATGGCAAGCGCCCACATGCCATTGAACCGGCTCAGACACGCTTTGCCCCACGCCATATAGGCGGCAAGAATCACTTCCGTGTCCGATTCCGTTTCAAACCGGTAGCCGGCGGCCTTGAGTTCTTCGCGAAGCTCGATGTAGTTGTAGACTTCGCCGTTATACGAGATCCAATAGCGATCGCCATACATCGCCGGCTGGTGACCACGCAGTGACAGGTCGACGATGGACAAGCGACGGTGACCGAACATAAGTCCGCCTGCCGGGCTGCGCCAGCTCTCCTCGATCCGATCGCGCGGAGTATAGGCAAGGCCGCCGCGCATGACATGTTCCGGCGTATCGCTGCCCCCAAAATGCACCTCACGTCCATCGGAGATGACCATGAAACCTTCATCATCGGGGCCACGATGACGAAGCGCCTGACTCATTCCGACGAGCTCGCGCCCCGTGAATGCTTGAGATTGTAAAAGTCCAAATATCCCGCACATATTCTATTTCCGAAGCGCGACCAGTCCTCGCCAGACGCGAATTGCACACCCCCGCGAAGCGTAGCGCATGGCACGCAAGCGCCGCGACGTCGTCGCATTCGCAACGTACAGCTCACGGGCGCCCACGTGGTCAGGGCCGAAGCTTATCGGCCGTTGCCAAATTCACTGATGGCGGCGACAACGATATCCATTTGTGCGTCTGTCAGTTCCGGGAAGATCGGAATCGACAGAATGCGCGATTGGTTCGCGTAGGCGTTAGGGAAATCGGCCGGGGTGTGGCCCAGGCGCTGGTAGGCCGGCAGGAATGGCAATGCGACCGGGTAGTTGATGACGGTCGGGATGCCTCGCGCACCCAGATACTTTGCCAGTTCGTCGCGGCGCTCATGCTCTATGACATACAAGTGCCAGACAGGCTCGCGCCCCTCTGCAACGTGCGGCAGCTTGACCGACGGCACGTCCGCAAGCAGCGCAGAATAGCGTGCAGCTCGCTCCTGACGTTTGTGCGTCCATTCGGGTAAATGCGGCAGCTTCACCGACAGAATTGCGGCCTGCAGACCATCGAGACGGCTGTTGATACCCTCGATCTGGTGATCGCCTTTCTTCAGGCCACCGTGGCGCGCAAACATCGCCATCTTGTCTGCCAGCGCCGCATTGTTGGTCACTACCGCACCGGCATCGCCCATGGCACCCAAATTCTTGCCGGGATAGAACGAGAACGAAGCCGCATCCCCGAACGTGCCTACAAGTTTGCCCTTATAGCGCGCGAGATGGGCCTGTGCGCAGTCTTCGAGCACCCACAGCTTATGCTTGCGGGCGATCTGCATGATCGGGTCCATGTCCGCCGGCTGACCGTAGAGGTGGACAGGGATAATCCCGACAGTCTTCGACGTGATCTTCGATTCGAGCGTGAGCGGATCCAGCGTGTAGGTTTCCGGATCGGTATCGCAGAACACGACCTTGCCGCCGGCCTGGGTGATCGTCTCGGTAGTTGATATCCACGAATGTGCCGGCGCAATGACTTCATCACCCGGCTTCACCCCAAGGGCGACCATTGCAATGTAGAGCGAGTCTGTACCGTTGGCGCACGACACACAATGCGTGCGCTCCATGAGTTCGGCGAACGCCTGCTCGAATTTGTCGACATACGGGCCACGCACGAAAAGCGATTTTTCGATGACTTCAGCGATGACTGCATCGATCTCACTCTTGATACCCAGATATTGGGCGTGCAGGTCAACGAAAGGAATATTGGTGCTCATAGCGTCTGCTCAATGTCCAAATTTTTTAACAAGGCGTGCCGGGCTACCCGTGTAGATACCGGGCTCATCAATGTTTCGTGTCACGACGGCACCTGCTCCGATCACAACGCCATCGCATATCGATACCGGCAGGATCGTGGCATTGCTACCGATGGAAACGTGGTTGCCGATTTTGGTGCTTTTCCAGAGCGCTTTGTTACCGCGCGCCGGGCCTCCGGTCGAAAACAGGTCGTTGATGAACATCACGCCGTGACCGATGAAGCAGTCATCGCCAATGTTTACCAATTCGCAGATGAAGGCATGCGATTGCACTTTCGTACGCTTGCCGATGGTCACGTTGCGCTGGACTTCAACGAACGGGCCAACGAATACGTTGTCGCCGACGTTGCAGCCGTAGAGATTGACGGGCTCGACAACCGTGACGTTCTCACCGAATGTCACGTCGACAATGCCCGACTTCAGAATCCTCGGAGCACTCAAAAGGAGCCCCCGAGCTTGCAGTGTTGCGGACGGAAACGCAGGTGCACTTCCTTGCCGGTCTCGATCGATTCGTAAATCGCATTGATCAGTTCAAGGCTCTTGCGGCCTTCCAAACCATCCACAAGGTGACGACGATTGTTCTGAATGCAATCCACGACGTGTTCGTAATAAGCCTGATGGCCAAAGCCGTAGACGTTCGGAGGATTCACGGAGTATTTCTCCATGACATCTTCGTCACCCGGCAGCGGTTCGGTGAAGTTCCAAACCTTCATCTTGTTCACGGCGAAACCACCGACCTCGACAGTACCGCGCTCGCCCAGCACCGAGATCGAACCTTCAAGATCCTTCGGTCTAACGGCTGTGGTGGCTTCAATGATGCCCAGCGCCCCATTGCGGAACTTCAGCGTCACGACAGCAGTATCTTCCGCCTCAATGTTCGCCAGCGCCGTCGCGCCGCGAGCGAACACGCTATCCACTTCGCCGAGCATCCACTCGAGCATATCGACGTGGTGGCTGGCCTGGTTGGTCAGAACACCGCCATCCATTGCCCAGGTGCCGCGCCACGGCGCTTGATCGTAGTATTCCTGGGTGCGGCACCAGCGCACGCGGACGGTTCCCAGCACCAACTTGCCGAAACGCCCTTGTTCGAGTGCCTCGCGCAACTTCACGACGGGCACGTTAAAGCGGTTCTGCTTCACGACGAACAGTTTGACGCCCGCGTTATCGCAAGCACGAATCATCGCGTCGGCATCGTCAAGCGTAAGGGCCATCGGCTTCTCGACAACCACGTGTTTGCCGTACTTGGCCAAATCCACCACGTTACGGGCGTGATTCCCACTTTCCGTGAGCACCACCACGGCGTCCACATTCGCTTCGGTCTGCATCATCTGATGCATATCGGTGTAATACGGCACCGAAAAACGATCTCCGAAATCCTTGGCCTTCGCGGCATCGACATCGCACACGGCAGCCAACTGAGCGCCGTCAATCTGATTGAGACCGAGAAGCTCCGCGTGCCGCTTGGCAATTCGCCCACATCCCACCAACGCAAAATTCAACATCACACCACCTGTATGTATGCAAATCAAATGTTCATTCGTGGATTCCGTGAAACCCAAATGCCTTGATCACGGCACCCGCCATTACGAACTGGCGCAACCCGTCATGCGTTGTTCAATCGCTTCCGAACAGATCTCGCGTGTAGACCTTGTCCAGGACATCGGCGAGCGCATCCGTTTTTCGATTCGCGATGATAACGTCTGAATCCCGCTTGAAATCATCAAGATCATGAACGACCTGAAAACCTTCGAATTCTCTGCTTTTCAGCGTAGGCTCGTAGACAATCACTTCAATGCCGCTCTGACGGATTCCGGCCATGATTTCCTGAATACTCGATGCCCGGAAATTATCCGAACCGGCTTTCATGATCAGGCGAAATACGCCGACGACCTTGGGCTTTTTCCGACGGACTTCGTCGACGATGAACGCCTTTCGGGTCGCATTCGCTTCCACAATCGCGTGAATCAAGTTTTGCGGAACGTCACGATAGTTGGCCAACAACTGCTTGGTGTCTTTCGGAAGGCAATAGCCACCATATCCGAAGCTTGGATTGTTGTAATGAGTGCCAATACGCGGATCGAGACTGACGCCGTCCACGATCTGACGCGAATCCAAGCCATGCGTTGCTGCATAGCTATCCAGCTCGTTGAAATAAGCAACTCGCATGGCCAGATAGGTATTCGCAAACAGCTTAATAGCCTCGGCTTCCGTGCTGCCTGTGAATAGCGTTGGGATATCCTGCTTGATCGCGCCACGCTTGAGCAGATTAGCAAAGCCCTCTGCTCGGGCAGACTGTTCCCCCACAACGATTCGCGAGGGATAAAGATTATCGTAAAGTGCGCGCCCTTCGCGGAGAAACTCTGGCGAAAAAATAATGTTTTCCGTGTTGAACGTCTCACGCGCCTTGACGGTGTAGCCCACCGGAATGGTCGACTTGATCACCATCACGGCATTTGGATTGACCTCGAGCACATCTTGAATGACTGCCTCGATCGACCGAGTATCGAAATAGTTCGAGTCCGGATCGTAGTCGGTGGGCGTCGAGATAATAACGTAATCGGCACCTACATAAGCATCATGCTTATCGAGCGTTGCGCGGAAATTCAGAGGCTTGTTCTTGAGATACTCCTCAATCTCCGCGTCGTCGATAGGCGACTGTCGCCGATTGAGCATCTCTACTTTTGCAGGAACAATATCGAGGCAAACAACTTCATTGTGCTGAGCAAGCAGAATACCGTTGGAAAGACCAACATATCCCGTGCCGGCGATGGCGACCTTCATTGGGAAACCCCCTGAAAATCACCATCCTGCTGCTCATTTACTTCCTTCTTCAGCGCAACAATTTCCGCTTTCAGGTATTCGTATTCTTCCATCTTACGTTTCAGGAAGCGGCTAGTAAGCGCCGCTTTTTCAGAAATTCCGCGCGGTGTCAGCACGTAGACGTATCCAAACTTATTCTTTGAACTGGCAAAATTCTGCATTTTTACCCAGCCCTTATCCATCAATGCCTTAAGGCAATAATTCAGGCCGCCAACGCTGACTCCCAACTGCTGAGCCAGTTCACGCTGGGTAAGATCCGGATTTTCATGCAGGATTCGCATTACGCGGAAGTAAGTATCCTCTTGAGTCTTGGCTTGTCGACTTAGCATAAAACTGCCTATATCCCTCCGTACGGCCCAAATTCAACAATCCCCCATACCCCTCCCAATCACGTTGACTATCGCAACGAATCAGTGACTAGTAAGCGAGGTTTGTTTGAAGTTGAACGATTGTACTCGGAATCGCATTTCCCAGTCCAGAGCAAGGATTGCCCCACTCCCAATGCGGGGGAGTTCATTCAGTGAGTTCGCGCCGGCTGAGCGCTGGGGCGCGGCACCCAAGTGCTAGCGACGGACGGTTTCCTAAGGAGTCCGACACGCGTTCAGTTGCGCCGCGAAAGCCGATCGGAGATTGCCGCTACCGGAATCACGTTGGAACTGCCGACGTTGTACCGCGACACCGTCGGCTGCCCCTTTGTCGTGCAAAGGTGGTCGCGAATCTCACCGTTGAAGTCGAAGCCCGACACGCAACGGCACAAGCACTCGATGATGCCGGCATGGTCGCCACTTTCGCACGCGCGGCGCAGCGTATCGAGCAGGCTATTTAACTCGGCTAGCGGGAAAAAGTGCTCGTTGGCCATCATGATCTTCGGATGCGCGGTGCCGGTGGTGTTATCGCCAATGAGCAGTTCCTCATATAGCTTTTCCGCAGCGCGCAGGCCGGTGAAGCGAATCTCGATGTCTCCCCCCGGATTCGAACTGTCTCGAACCGAAAATCCACTTAGGTGAATCATGCGACGCGCAAGATCCACGATCTTCATCGGTTCGCCCATGTCGAGCACGAAGACTTCGCCCCCACGCCCCATGGCACCCGCCTGAATAACGAGCTGCGCCGCCTCGGGAATCGTCATGAAATAGCGCGTGATATCCGGGTGCGTAACGGTCACCGGACCGCCGTCCATGATCTGACGTCGGAACAATGGCACGACCGATCCTGAGGACCCCAGCACATTGCCAAACCGCACCATGCAGAAGCGGGTCTTGCCTTGCGAGGCCGCAGCGTGGGCCTGCAGGATCATCTCGGCACACCGCTTCGACGCCCCCATCACGTTCGTCGGCCGCACAGCCTTGTCGGTTGAGATCAACACGAATGAGCTTACATCTGCTGCCAGCGCGGCATTGACAGCGGCCAGGGTGCCGAACGTGTTGTTCAACACGCCTTCCGTAATATTAAATTCCACCAGAGGAACGTGTTTATAGGCAGCGGCGTGATAGACCGCCTCGATCTCGTATCGCTTCATGATGTCGGTCAGGCGTGCTTCATTGCCGACAGACCCAAGTACGGAAATAATCCGCACATCGGGGCGACGTAGTAACGCAAGCTTCTGGAGTTCCTGATCGATGGAGTACAGGGCGAACTCGGACTGCTCGTAGAGCACCAGTATCCGCGGCTGCTGCAATAGAATCTGTCGGCACAGTTCCGAACCGATCGATCCGCCTGCGCCCGTCACCATAACGGCCTTGCCGCGAATGTCCGCTTCGAGCAGCCGCTGGTCCGGCGGAACGGTGCCGCGGCCAAGCAGTTCGTCGATGCTGACTTCCCGTACGTCGGAGAGCTGTATCTCGCCACCGACCAGATCGTCCATCCCCGGAACGACACGCACTTCGACCTGCAAAGTTTCCAGATCGCGGATGATTTCATTACGGCGTCCGCGATTGGCCGACGGAATGGCCAGCAGCACTTGCTCGACGTTGTAGCGCTCGATCAGGTAAGGCAACGAATCGCTTCGGTACACCTTGACGCCCAGGATTTCGAGTCCCGTTAGACGCTCTGCATCATCGATGAAAGCGATAGGGTGGTATTGCGCTCCAGCACGCAATGCCATCGCCAGTTGACGGCCGGCACTACCTGCCCCGTAGACGATAACGCGACGGGGTACATGCGAGCGCCCCGGCGCATGGCGGAGAATCGCGCGAGCCAGAAAACGGCTGGCGCAGATATAGAGCACTGAGATGGCCCAATAGATCGCCAAGGCGCCGCGCGGAATCGGCGCCAACTGCAGCAAGGTCAGAACACCGACCAGCAAAGCAATTGACAGCGTCACACCAACGGCAATCATCAGCAGCGCGCGCTCTTCCATGAACCGGACGACGGCTCGGTATAGGCCCAGCCGGATGAAAATCGGAATCGCCGTCAGCGACGTGAGCAAATAGACCCAAGGCGCATGGAGCTGTGGAAAACCCCATAGATCCAGCCGCAGTCCGATCGCAGTCCACAGCGCAAGCGGCAACAAGCATGCGTCGGCCGCCAGCATGATGGTACCCTTGACGGAGCGTGGTAAATTGGCCAGATAGCGAATAATCATCAAGTGGTCATCCAGTTAAACTTAATGTGCGACGCCTTCACGATGGACCACCTTGATAAAGGTGCGCGCGAGGATGAGGAGATCAAACGCAAACGAGCGTTTTTGAAGATATTCAACGTCGAACTCGACCTTTGTGACGATCGGAAGGTCGTCGCGGCCATTGATCTGTGCCCAGCCCGTCAGCCCAGGGCGCAGGGCATCCACACCCTTTTCGGTACGCAGAGCGACTAGGTCGTCTTGATTGAACAGTGCCGGCCGAGGTCCGACAAAGCTCATCTCGCCTGTCAGAATACTCCATACTTGCGGCAGCTCATCGAGACTGGTCTTACGCAGAAATGCACCCACCGGGGTGATGTGTGATCGCGAGTCCTGGAGCAGGTGGGTAGCGACGGCCGGAGTATCGACATACATCGTACGAAATTTCGGCATACGAAAGATTCGGTTGCGCTTGCCAACCCGATCGGACCAATACACGGCTGGGCCTGGCGAGGTACAGCGCACGATGATCGCGATAATCATCATCGGAATCAGCAGAATAATGGCTGCAATCAATGCCAGCGAGAAATCAAAGAAGCGCTTCATCGGGGTTATCCGAATGTTATGCAGCGCACCGTGTTGCCGCGGCAATCTCCTGTGCGTGCGTCTTTATATTTAGGAATTCCGTTCGGCGATCAGTTCGCGGAGCCCATTGTCACGCAATACCTGCAGAGACTGCGGCCCACGAAACAGACCTCACCAGTCACCGGCCCCCTTGTGCATCGCGTTTTCCTGAACTCAATCACGCCTGCGTTTCACCGATCATTGTTCAAGCGTCTCATCCATCCAGCCCGCAATCCGATATTTTTGGTAGATTTCAGAAGGGGTAGGCCGATACGGTGTCGCGAGAAAATCCTTCGGAATCACCGGGCGTTCTCTATCGATGCAACAAATGTTTGCCGGATCGTAAAAATCATAGTCACGGATCCGGAAGTTGGTTGTAACAAGTTTTTTCTGAGCGCCCAGCGTTTCAAGCGTGCGCATCGTCAGACCGGTCTGGCTCGGATGCTCGATGTCGAGAATACCGAGTGAGCGCCTGAACACCGATTGCACTTCCGATTTTCCGATCGGAGCGAATCGAAAAGCCGATTTCGGTGCCGTGCGCATCGAGGCGTTGGTCACCCGATACGCCCAATAGACCCACGGCGCCTGAAGATACAAATAGAAATAACATTTCGTCTGCGGCGGGATGGCGGCCTTGACCCGCGTGGCGACGGCCCATCGATCCGAGTGCGCCGTACCAATGAAGCTCAAGTCGAATTCATGTTCCGCGCTCGCTTCCTGGGTGAATCCAGCCGAAAAAAACAACGGCCGAAACACCATGCCGTAGGTCTCGGCCGACTGCCGGTCAAACGACAGGCACCGATCAAAAAACGGCAGGTTGTGCAACACGCTCGCGCGGTTGTCCATCGAGTCCCACATATAGAGGACGAAACGCGCCGCAGGATACGAGGTGCGCAGAAAACGAAGCATGTCGGGCGACAGCGTTTGTCCGTTGACAACAAAAATCAAGTCGTAGTGACTACGCCCGAGGGCTTCCAGCGACTTCCGGTAGAAACGAGTTGCCGCACCGATGATCCAGTCACGGCGAAAGCGCGTTATCGCCGTCTGTAGCGGCGTATCGAAAGGACGGTCGGCAAGAAAGTCGACTTCCGCGCCGCGCCGTTCGAGTTCAGCCCGAACTTCCTGTTCGTAGCCGAAGAAACGAGGGGCGATCAAAAGGGCACGTTTGCCCTGCATCGATTCAGACATTTTGCGCATCACGGGGAGATACAACTTTCGCCGGAATACCGACAGCCAGCGCTCCCTCGGGAATAGATTCGAGAACAACCGCATTGGCACCCACGCGTGCCCAGTGCCCCACTTCAAGGCCACCGAGCAGTTTGGCACCAGCACCGATGATGACGTCGTCGCCCAACACAGGGCGAGTATCTTCGGCATATCCGATATCGAGCTCTTTCGCGCCCAGCGTCACGCCCTGAAAGATCGTCGCATTTTCACCGATGGACTTGGCGCCGATCACGGTGCCTTGTGTATGCGGGAAGAACACGCCCTTACCAATAGGACAACGGGGCGATATCTCAATGCCGAAAACGACGAAATTGAGCAGCGACACGATCTTCGCCAGCGGGCCGAGTCGCCACGTCTGCAAACGAAACGCACAGCGGCAAAGCAGCACCGGTGCGAATCTTGGTGACAGTAGATGCAGCCACAGACCAAGCGAGGGTTGCACCGGTTGCCCGGTCACGAGGTACCGGTACCGCAGCAGATCAGCTCGCAAAAACTCCCGAAGGGAAAACTGAAGCGGATTCATGTCGCTCGTCCCGTCAACCCATCAGCTTGCGATCGACAAGTTCCTTGTTTGCCTGCTCCAGACGGTCTTCAGGCAAGGGCTGCGTTTTCACCCACTCAGCGAAGCGCGACAAGCCTTCGCGCAGGGATACCTGAGGCTTCACACCAAGCGCGGCCTCAAGACGCGAAACGTCCGCGAAGTTGTGCCGAATGTCGCCCAGACGGAACTGGCCGGTCACCTTAACGTCAGGGGTGCAACCCAGCGCCACAGTCAATTCGCGAGCGACTTCCTCTACACTCGTGCCGATGCCACTGCCAACATTCAGTACATCGTTGACAGGGGCCTCCGAGCGAAGTCCCGCGACCAGTGCTTCCACGACATCGGACACGTGGACAAAATCACGCGTTTCCTTGCCGTCTTCGAAGATCGGAAGCTGCATTCCGCGACGAATGCGCGTCGAGAATATCGACAAGATGCCGGTGTAGGGATTCTTGAGCGACTGCCCTTCGCCGTAAACATTCTGGAGACGGAAGATGGCGTACCCGAGTCCCATTGAGTCGCATGCGATTCGCACGAGATCTTCCTGAGCGAATTTGGTGGCAGCGTAGATCGAGGCGGGGCGCACGGCGTCGCGTTCGGTTGTGGCTACCGCAACGAGCGGTGCGCTGCAATGCGGACAAAGCGGCTCCCACGCGTGGGCGCGCAACTGTGCCGCCTGCCGTGCACCCGGATAGACATGCTCGGCACCGCAAGCGTCGCACCGATAGGCGCCTTCACCGTAGACGGAGCGGCTGGAAGTCAGCAAAACGCGCTTCACCTGGTGTCCGTCCATACGACCCAGAACATCGAACAACAGGGCGGTGCCCATAGAATTTACTTCGCAATAACGGGCCACCTCGTACATCGACTGCCCGGTACCCGTCTCGGCAGCGAGATGTACCACATGGTCGACGTCAGCGAGCGCACGCGTCAGGTCAGCCGGGGAAGTCACCGACCCACGGAAGAACTCTACGTCACCTGCGACGAGCCAATCAACACCCGTCGGCACCTCACCATGGACCTGAGCAGAAAGGGTATCGAGAACGCGCACACGGTATCCCAGCGCCAGCAGGCGACGCGACAAGTGTGTGCCGATAAAGCCCGCGCCACCGGTAATAAGAATTCGTTGCATATTCTGAATCAAAATCAAAAGCCCTATTGACGACGTTGCGCAAGCTGAATGGCGATTTTGGTTTTGGGTATTCGAACCCGGAGAAGTACATTAATCGCCAGTACGCTGACAAAACCGTTGCTAAGAAGTGTACCAATCAGACAGGCAGTATACCGACCGGCAACGGGCCACAACCAAAACCTGTACCGGGACTCGACCAATATCCGAAGATTACCGACCGCTATTTACGCGAATACATTCAGGCCCGGAGTGTCTTAGATTGTGATCAAGTTGATAAGATGCACCCAACCAGCACATCTGACGCAATCATTTATAGAAAATAATAGCAAAAAACTATCGTCAGCACTTCCTTGTAATTCATCTAGTCCTCGGCTTCAGTAGCGGTGAGATTGCGTGCCGACACTATTTCCGAAGCGCCAGAAGAATAATCGCAAGATAAATACCGTATAGGACTGCCTCATGAATCGCGTAGGCTGAGGCGTACCAGTTCAGATCGAGATGGCGTGCGAGCCACGGCAGCACCGTTGCCGCGGAACAGAAATAAAGGATTTGCCAAGCAAGTGCCATGTCGAAGCGACGCAGCGAGACGAGCACGGTGCTCAGCGGCGATACACAGGCGCGCACGGCAACGGCAAACGTCAGAGCAACGACAAGCTCGCGGTCGATGACCCATCCGGGCCCGAGAAAAAACCGGAGAATGTCCGCACCCACAAACCACACGATCGGCAGCATGACGACCAGAGCAGCGCCCATCACCAGCATTAACTGGCTGACCAGATGCCGGATCGCCGGCTTGTCGTCGCGAATCTCGCCGGTATGCCTCAACATGATCTGACCCAGACTGATGCTGGCGAGCATCATCGGAGCACCAATCAGTCGCTGCACTTGCGAATAAACGCCCGTCGAAGCAACGCCGTAGTGAGACACCACGATCCAGATGCAAAGGCTGTAACCCACCACGTCTAGCAAGGCGCCGGGCAGACTCAGCATTGGCAACTGCCGATACTTCTTCGCCGCATCCCGCCACGGCACAAAATCCGGGGAACGCTGACGAAATATCTGCAAGCAACTCCATCCCGCCACCAGAAATGACAAGGCATACGCCCAGAGCACGCCCAGCGCGGGAATCAGTGCGAGCAAAACAAAAGTGAGCCCCTGCGCGGCACGCTGGATGCCAGCACCGCGAAAATCGTTCTGACGGAGAAGATACGCGTTGGTTGCCTGAAATACGCCAACGGAGAAAACACACAGCCCCACCATTCCAGGGTGCTGCGACATTGTGTGAACCACCGTGCCGAAGATTGCCGTACCGGAAATTGCAGTCAGGACGAGCGTCGTGAGCGACGCGAAACCAAGACAGGCGCCGACGGAAACCGTCACCAGCCCCCGGATCTCTCCGGGTTCTGCGCTGGGAAGCGCGAGATCGTATCTCAGGCAAGCAAGTGCCATGGCGATGTTGCCCACGGTGAGCAATACCGCCAATGCACCGAATTCTGCTGGAGAGTACATCCGGGACAGCAAGGGCGTCGCCAGCACGATCGCCCCTTGTCCGATAGCAGTACCAATTGCCACCGCACCGGCACTTCGAAACAATCGACCTAGCAAGAAAACGCACTCCGTTGTTATGAATTTATTTCGATCCGGAGCCTGATACAGTTTCAGCGTATTCGATTCACGAGAGATAACAAATCATTCGCTGAAAATCTGCGCTTTGACGGCCGAATAGCGATCGACGTACGTGTGCGCAATTGATATGACGATGACTGTTTTCTAGTCGGCGCGCTAACGAGTCCGCCGGACACACTGCGGGACGACGCCCGCTTCTCGCCTATCAAATTGGCTTGGGGTAGCCGGAAGCTGCCACTTCCCAGAAACAAAACCCTGGAAACAAGTGATGTTCCAACGTATTCAATGGTCAGTCTGGTGGAGCGGAGGAGGATCGAACTCCCGACCTTCGCATTGCGAACGCGACGCTCTCCCAGCTGAGCTACCGCCCCACACGAAGCCACGATTATAGCGACTTTTTTGAGCACGGCGAGCAGCCGACAAAAACGCTCGGGATTTGGGTTCCCCCGCAAACGCCGAGCCTCCCGACCTTCGCCTCCGTCTCGGCCGCCACCGGGGACTCAAGCCGCCCCCAAATTCCCCTTCATCCCCTTGATGGACGGCACTTTCGGGGCTTTCGCGACCACGGTTTTCTGGGCCCGGAGATAGCGGGCCACCACGTCCCAGACCGGCTCGCCCTGCGCGCCCTCGGCCACCGGCGCCCAGCCCGCCACCTTGTACGTCTTGCCCGCTTCGATCAGCTTGCCGTTCAGACGCATCTCAGTGATGCGCTGCCCCATCGGCGCCATCGGGTCGATCGTGTAGTCCATGCCGCCCACGCGCACCATGTCCCCGCCCTGCTGGTAGTACGGGTCGGGATTGAACAGGTTGTCGGCCACATCCTCGAGCACCGTCTTGATCGTCTCGCCCGTCATCGGTGTGAGCGTCGTGTACGGATAAGTGACGGCCGTCTGATCGAGCAGTTGCTCCATCGTGATCGTTGCGCCCGGCAGCAGCGATGTGCCCCAGCGGAAACCCGGCGAGAAGCCGATTTCGGCGTCCTTCTCGGCCATCACCGCGTCGAGCAGCAACTGGTCGAAGGTGCCGTTGAAGTTGCCCCGGCGGTAGAGCATGCCTTCCGTCACGGCCAGCGGCTCTGCAAGCTTCGCGGCAAACGGCGCACGTACGCGCTCGATGAGGGCTTGCATCGGCGCGTCGGCCGGCAGCAGATTGGAGAAGACCGGCAGCAGCTTGTAGCGGAAGTCCACCGGCTTGCCCCCCTTCACGTCGAAGTCGAGCACGGCGAGGAACTTGCCGTTCGACCCGGCATTGGTCACGAGCGTCTTGCCGCCCGCGTTTTCCACGACGACGGGCTTCGGCACGCCATCGTGCGTATGACCGCCCATGATCGCGTCGATGCCGCGCACGCGCGACGCCAGCTTCAGGTCCACGTCCATGCCGTTGTGCGACAGCACGACCACAACCTGCGCGCCCTTGCCACGCACCTCGTCGACCATCGACTGCAAGCGCTCCTCCTGAATCCCGAACGTCCAGTCCGGGACAAAGTAGCGCGGGTTCGCAATCGGCGTGTACGGAAACGCCTGCCCGATGATCGCCACGGGCACACCGTTCATCGTCCTGATCGTATAGGGCGCGAAGACCGGGTCGCCGAAATCGTTCGTCTGCACGTTTTGCGCGACAAAGTCGATCTTGCCCTTGAGCTGCTCCTCCACGACAGACTTCACGCGGTCGGCACCATACGTGAACTCCCAGTGCGCCGTCATGACATCGACGCCCAGCGCGAGCGTGGCGTCGACCATGTCCTGGCCCTTCGTCCACATGGCCGTGCCGGAACCCTGCCACGTGTCGCCGCCATCGAGCAACAGCGCGCCGGGGCGCGACGCCTTCATGCGCTTGACCAGCGTGGCCAGATGCGCAAACCCGCCGACCTTGCCGTACGTGCGGGACGCGGCAGCGAAGTCGAGATAGGTGAACGCATAGGCGTCGGGCGTGCCGGGACGCAGGCCATACGCTTTGAGGAACGCCTCGCCCACCAGATGCGGCGGCTTGTTCGCCTGCCCGCCAATGCCAAGATTGACGCTCGGCTCGCGGAAGTAGATCGGCAGCAACTGCGCGTGGCAGTCGGTGAAGTGCAGCAGGTGCACGTTGCCGAACTTCGGCAGATCGTAAAACGCCGCAGCCGCCTGCGCTGCCGCCGTCTCGTGATGCGACAGCGCCATCCCCCCGGCCGCTGCCACCGCCAACACCTGCATGAACTCGCGTCGATTCATTTCGTCTCCGTAGCGCACACCTCGTGCGGCGCGCCTGCTTTCTCGTTATTCGATGAGATCCGTCCGGGCCGGATCGGATCGCGTCACCCGGTCGTCACCGCCATTGCGCGGCGACCGCCTCAAGGGAAATTCCGCGACGACCGTGTCACGCCCGCCTCACTGCCTCACCTCGCCGGTTCCCGTCACTGGCTCAAGTCGTTGCGTCGCCCGTCCGAGTCATGTCGTTATTTCCCCGCATAATCCGCGAGCGCCGCCACGTCCTCGCCGAACATCTCGCCCACTTCCTTGCGCAGCACCTTGCCGTTACGGCCGATCACGTACAACTCCGGCAATCCGCGACGCTTACCCAGCGCCGCCTGCCACGCGTCGTTCTCCATGCCCGCCGGGAACGTATAGCCATGCGCCTTCATATAGTCGACGGCTTCCTGCGGCTTCTTGTCGATCGAGAGCGTGACGATCTGGATCGGCTTGCCGCGCGTGGCCTCGTAGAGCTTCTGCACATGCGGATTCTGCTGCGCGCAGAACGGGCACCACGACGCCCAGTACTCGACGATCACCGTGCGGTCCTTGAAGGCGCTGGCGGGCAACGTCTTGCCGTCGAGCAACGTGAGCGACGGCAAGGTGACGGTGTCGCCGACCTCGATCGCATGCGCCGGTGCGCCGAGCACCATCGCCCCCATGGCTAACGCCGCGCCTGTCACCGCCCGGATACGTCTGCGCACGTCAATACCCGCTCGTCGCGCAATCTTGCGCGCTGGAAGAAGCACCGCGCCGACGCCGACGTCGACAACAGCGCGCACCGAACGCATCGATGGCGCGCCCCTTTGCCAGAAGTTCGTACGCGCAAAAGGCGTCTCAACATCAGAAGCCTGCACACGCGCACCTCGCCACCACTCAAGCGAGCGGGCACATTGCGACGAACCGCGACGTTCAGCGGCCCGGATCGGAAATTTCAGGGATGTCATGCAGCACTCCGGAAGTCGGCGGCGACCCCGATCGGAAAGACCCGGGTCGCGCGCCGCAACGGCGATGACTTACTGGTTCACAGGCGAA
>Ga0181519_10001210_pt1 | contig 22730 bp, 15 predicted proteins | sample PEATcosm2014_Bin_26_FD_121102 | JGI IMG/M metagenome (GOLD analysis project Ga0181519, IMG submission 121102) | Peatland microbial communities from MTU Mesocosm Facility, Houghton, MI, USA - PEATcosm2014_Bin02_10_metaG | ecosystem: Environmental > Terrestrial > Soil > Wetlands > Peat | place...
ACGTTCCGTGTCTGACGTCTTGACGGCCTCCAAGTATGCTGCGCACGGCGCCGTTCCCAAGCCTCCAATATCCGACCATCGCTTCTCGTCTGCGTTTGCTTCAAAGACCGAAACGGCAGCAGCTAGCCCGACGAACCCGATACAGATGTAGCGCAGCGCGTAGTGGCTCGCTTGCTTACTCCTGCAATAAGTACGTGCGTGCGCCGCTGCTGCGGCAGATTTCCCAACGCCCATTGTGACCTCTGCGGTTCTCAAAGTTGGAAGCGTGCTGCGAGCATAGCGCTGGGAGCGAAGGCGCTCGCAGTCCGCGCGGTCAGCGAAGCTCGCTGGCCGCGGTGGCGGATGACGAAAATCCTCGCGACCCGACCTGAGCTGGATGGCGGTAAATCGCCGGCCGGTGGCTGTACTTGCCGGCGGATGCACTGTGTTGGGCACTCCAGCGCGAGTGCTGGCACTCGGGACGCGATCTGGCCGTGGATCTGCCGTACAGCGGTGAACGGCTCCATCTAAGTCTTTGATTTTGGTGGGCGCGACAGGGATCGAACCTGTGACCCCTTCCATGTCAAGGAAGTGCTCTACCGCTGAGCTACGCGCCCGCCGTGCGGGAGGCGCGGAGAATACTTGACGCCCCGCGTAGCAGCAAGAAGGCGTCGCCGGCTGGGGCGGGAGGCGCGGCCGGGCGGTGGCAGCGAGGCCATTGCGGGCAGCCTCGCGGCCGTCACCGCGTCTGACTGGCCGTCGCCTCAGCCGAGCAGCCGATCGGCGCTGCCGAGCAGCACGATCACGCCGAGGGCCGCGAAGATCACTGCGGCGATCGCGTGCACCGAGCGGGTCGGCAGGCGGCCCGCCAGCCGATCGCCGATGAGTACGGCGGGGACGTCCGCGATCATGAGCCCGGTGGTCGTGCCCGCGACCACCCAGTAAAAGCTCGCGTACTTGGCAGCGAGTGCCATCGTCGCGATCTGCGTCTTGTCACCTATCTCGGCGAGGAAGAACGTCACGACCGTCGTGCCGAACAGGCCGAAGCGCCCAACGGGCGCTGCGTCCGCCTCGTCGAGCTTGTCGGGCACGAGGATCCATCCGGCCATCGCGAAGAATGACAGCGCCAGTATCCAGCGCAGCGTCGCAGGTCCCAGCAGGTGCACGAGCCACGCTCCGACCGCGCCCGCGATCGCATGGTTGACGATCGTGGCCGCGAAGATCCCGGCGATGATCGGCCACGGCCGCCGGTAGCGGGCGGCGAGCACGAACGCGAGCAGCTGCGTCTTGTCGCCGATCTCGGCGAGCGCGACGACGCCGGCGGATATCAGGTAGGCCTCCATCGCGACAGGATAGAGATTCTCCATCTGCACTTCACGTCGGCCCGCTATCATGCGACCCGAGGCCACACTGACGCCCATGACAGAGCCCCGTCCCACGCTTCGTGCCCCGCTCGTCGTGCTCGCCGCGATCGTCGCTCTCGCCTGCGGGCTCGCCGCATCGACCTGGCACGTCTTCGGCCACACCTGGGATGAGCCGGAGCACATGGCGGCAGGACTGCAGCTGCTCGATCGCGGCCAGTACGATTACGACATCCAGCACCCGCCGCTCGCGCGGCTGATGCTGGCGCTCGGGCCGTACCTCGCCGGCGCGCGCTCGCAGGGCACGCCGCCACCGGACGGCAAGCCCGAGGGCATCGCCGTCCTCTACGGCAGCGGCCACTATGATCTCTACCTCACGCTCGCGCGCGCCGGGGCGCTGCCGTTTCTCGCGCTGCTCGTCGTGATGACCTACGTGCTCGGGCGACGCGTGCTGCCGGCGTCCGGCGCCCTGCTGGCCGCGGCCTTCGTCGCGATGACGCCCGCGGTGATCGGCCATGGCGCGCTCGCGGCGCTCGATGTGCCCGCCGCGGCAACCTGCCTGCTGGCGCTGCATGGCTTCGGGCGCTGGCTGCGAGTCGGGCGCTTCATCGACGCACTGTGGCTCGGGCTCGTCGTCGGACTCGCGGTCGGCACGAAGCTCTCCGGGATCCCGTTCGTCGCGCTCGGCGCGCTGGCGCTCGCATTCACGGCGCGCCTCGAGGGGCCCGCGCCTGCGGCGCCACCGCCGTTCCCGCGCGCCCCGGCACTGCTCGCGGCCGCGCTCGTCGCGGCCGCGGTGCTGACGCTCGCCTACGGCGGGAGCTTCATCTACCTCACCGACGCCGCGCATCACTACAACCCGGCGCTCGGCTACCTGTTCGGCTATCAGCCGGGCACGCTCCACGATCTCGCCTACGAGCTCGCGGCAAAGGTCAGGGTGCCGAAAGCGTTCCAGTGGCTGCTCGGCGGCATCCAGGCGCTCACCGTGCACAACGCCCTTGGCCACCCGTCGTACCTGCTCGGCGTCACGCGCTCATCCGGCTGGTGGTACTTCTACATCGTCGCTTTCGCGGTCAAGACGCCGCTGCCGCTGCTCGTGTTCGGCATCAGCGGCCTCGGACTCCTCGCGGCCGACGGGCTGCGGAACGGCAGGCCCGCGGCGCTCGCGGTGCCGCTCCTGTTCGTCGTGCTGCTCGTCTTCTGCAGCGCCTACAGCCGGATCAACATCGGTGTCCGGCACGTACTCGTGCTCTATCCGCTGCTCGCGATCGGCGCGGCCCTGTCGGTCACGCGCGTCCTCGAGTGGGGCAGGGGTGCCGGCTCGCCGCGGCGGGCGCTCGCGGCGGCGGTACTCGCGCTCGGCCTCGGCGGGCTCACGCTCACGGTCGTACGCACGTGGCCGGACTATCTCGCGTACTTCAACCCGCTCGTCACCGATCCCGAGCGGGTGCTGGTCGATTCGGACCTCGACTGGGGCCAGGATTTCAGGCGTCTCAGCGAACGCCTCGCCGCGCTCCGGGTGCCAGCGGTCGCGCTTGCCTACTCGGGCAGCGTCGACTACGCGCGCGAGCGGCTGCCGCCGTACACGATCCTGAAACCCTTCGGCCGCGCCACGGGCTGGATCGCGGTGAGCGCACTCGCGCGAGTGCAGGCGCCGGCCGGCTTCGCCTGGCTCGATGCCTACCCGCCGCGCGAGCGAATCGGCAGGACCATCGACCTCTACTACGTGCCGGCGGTGCCGTGATGGCGCTCCTCGCGCTTCAGCGGGTGACGCGCAGCTACCGTGCCGACCGGCCGGCAGTCATCGAGGATCTCAGCTTCTGCCTCGAGGCGGGCGAGTACGTCGCGATCATGGGCGAGTCCGGCGTCGGCAAGTCGACGCTCCTCAACCTCATCGCCGGGCTCGATCGCGCGGATGCTGGAACCATCACGCTCGACGGGACCGAGCTCACCTCGCTCGATGACGACGCGATGACGCTCGTCCGCCGGCGGAGCATGGGCTTCGTGTTCCAGGCCTTCCACGTGCTGCCGTACCTCACGGCGGCGGCGAACGTCGCGCTGCCGCTCGAACTCCTCGGCTGGCCCGAGGACAGGCGCGCGGCGCGGGTAGCGGCGATGCTGGGGGAGGTTGGCCTTGCCGCGGCGGGCGAGCGCCTGCCGCGCGAGCTGTCGGGTGGCGAGCTGCAGCGTGTGGCGCTTGCGCGCGCGCTCGCGCACGCACCGCGCCTGTTGCTCGCCGACGAGCCGACCGGCAATCTCGATCCACGCACCGCCGCGCAGGTACTCGAGGTGCTGCGCACGCAGGTCAAGGCGCACGGTGGCGCCGGGATCCTGATCACCCACTCGCAGACGGCGGCGGCGACCGCGGACCGCAGCTTCGTGTTCGACGGACGCGCGCTGACGCCGCGCCTGCCGTGATGCGGGCGCCCGGGCGCGCACGGGTGGCCTTCGCGGTGCTCGCCGCGCAGCTCCGCGATCGCCCGCTGCGCCTCGCCGTGACGATCGGCGCGATCGCGCTCGGCATCGCCCTCACGGCGGGTGTCTACTTCGTGAACTCGAGCGCGCTGACGGAGTTCGCGCAGGCGACGCGCGCCCTGACCGGCGGCGCCGACCTCGTCGTCGACGGCGGTCGTGCCGGGATCGCCGAGCGACTGTATCCAGAGCTCGCGCGCGATGCGCGCGTAGCGGCGGCGAGCCCAGTGCTCGAGGTCGATGCGGCGCTCGCCGCGGGCGGCTCGCTGACGATTCTCGGCGTCGATCCGTTTCGCGCGGGCGAGCTCGAGCCGGCGCTCTATGGCGACCTCACGAGCAGCTTCTTCGATCTCGTCCAACCGCGTGCCATCGCACTCAGCGCCGCGGCGGCGGCGAGCCTCGGGCTCGCTCGCGGCGATGCGCTCGCGATCCGCGTCGGCCGCGACGAGGTCCGGCTCCGCGTGGTCGCGGTACTGCCCGAGACCGCCTACGCGCGGCGGCTCGGCATCATGGACATCGGCGCGGCGCAGTGGGCGCTCGGACGGCTCGGGCGGCTGACGCGCATCGAGCTCCGGCTCGTGCCCGGCACCGACGCCGCGCGCCTCGCCGCCGGGCTCGCATTGCCGCCGGGCGCCGTCGCGGCGACGCCCGCCGCGGTCGAGGGACGCGCGGCGACGCTGTCCCGCGCGTACCGCGTCAACCTCAACATGCTCGCGCTCGTCGCGCTCCTGACGGGTGCCTTCCTCGTGTTCGCGACCCAGCTCCTGAGCACGCTCCGCCGCCGCGGGCAGTTCGCGTTGCTGCGCGCACTCGGCGTGCGCCGCGCCGAGATCGGCCTCGCGGTGCTGCTCGAGGGAGCGCTGGTCGGGCTCGCGGGCGGTGCGCTCGGCACGGCCGTCGGCTGGCTGATCGCCGACCTCGTCCTCGGCCGGCTCGGCGGCGATCTCGGCGCCGGGCTCCTCGGCGGCGCGCCGCTTGCGGTACGCGCATCGCCGCTCGCCTGCGGCGCGTTCGTCGCGCTCGGCACGGCGGTCGCGATCGCGGGCTCGTGGCTGCCGGCGCGGCGCGTCGCGGCGATGGCGCCGGCGCGCGCGCTCAAGGGAGGCGACCCCGAGTTCACGCTGCTCGACCGTCGCGGCCGCGCGCTCGGCATCGGGCTCCTCCTCACCGGCGCCGCGACCGCCTTCCTGCCCCCGCTCGGCGGCCTGCCGCTCGCCGGGTACGCGTCGATCGCGCTCATGCTGTTCGGCGCGCTGCTGCTCGTACCGCAGTTCGCGATGGCGGTGCTCGCGCTGCTCAGGCCGCGGGACCATGCGATCGCGCGCCTCGCGATCGCGCAGCTGAAGGGCACGGTCGCCCAGTCGGCGGTGAGCCTCGCCGCAGTCGTCGTCAGCTTCAGTCTCATGGTCGCGATGGCGATCATGGTGCATTCGTTCCGCGAGTCCTTCGAACGCTGGCTCGGCGAGGTATTGCCGGCGGACCTGTATCTGCGGATCGCGCCTGGCAACGACACGGTCGTGCTCGGCTCCGCCGAGGCGGCGGCGATCGCCGCCACGCCCGGAGTGTTGCGCACCGAGTTCCGCCGCAGCGTGCCGATCGCGCTCGCGCCCGACCTGCCGACGGTCGCCCTGATCGCCCGGCCGCTCGATGCAAAGACCCTCGCCGGCCTGCCGTGGGTCGTGCGTCCCGTCGGCACGAGTGCGCTGACGCCGGTGTACGTCTCGGAGGCGGTGCGCGATCTCTACGGAGCGAAGCCCGGCTCGACCCTGAGGCTCCCGGTCGGCGGGCAGCTGCATGCCGTCAGCGTCGCGGGCGTCTGGCGCGACTACGCGCGCTCGAGCGGGGCGATCGTGATCGAGCGCGCCACCTACGAGGCGTGGACTCACGACGACGGCGCGACCGAAGGCGCCGCGTGGCTCGCGCCAGGGGCGAGCGCGACGGCCGTCGCCGCCGCGCTCGGGCGGCGCCTCGCGCTCGGCGCGAGCGTCGACTTCATCTCGACCACGCGGCTCAAGGAGCGCTCGCTCGCCGCCTTCGACCGCGCCTTTGCGATCACCTACGCGCTCGAGGCGATTGCCGTCGGGATCGGGCTCGCGGGCGTCGCCTTTGCGTTCGCCTCGCAGGCGCTCGGGCGCCGCGCCGAGTTCGGGGTGCTGCGGCATCTCGGCGTGTCGCGCCGGAGCCTTAGGCTCCTGCTCGCGGGCGAGGGCGCGCTGGTCGGTCTCGTGGGCGCGCTCTACGGCCTCATCACGGGTGGCGTGCTCAGCCTCGTGCTCGTGTACGTCGTGAACCGCCAGTCCTTCCACTGGAGCCTCACGCTCGTGATCCCGGGCCTCGAGCTCGCCGCCGCCGCCGGCGCCCTGGTCGTCGCCGCCGCCGTGACTGCCACGATCGCCGCCCGCGCGGTGCTCTCGCCGAGCGCCGTGCGCGCCGTCAGGGAGGACTGGTGAGGGCGCCCGTCGCGATCCTTGCGATGCTCGGGCTCGCGTTCGCTGCGCGCGCCGACTACCCGGCCGTCGTCCCAGGGGGCGGACTCGCCTTTCCGGCGGACGAGGGTGCGCATCCGGAGTACAGGACCGAGTGGTGGTACGTCACCGGCTGGCTCGCGGGCCCGAACGGCAAGCCGCTCGGCTTCCAGGTGACGTTCTTTCGCTCGCGGCCGGCAGCCGACGACGCCAATCCGAGTGCCTTCGCCGCGCGCCAGGTCCTGATCGGCCATGCGGCGCTGAGCGACCCCGCGCTCGGGCACGCCCTGCACGCGGAGCGCATCGCGCGTGCGGGCTTCGGGCTCGCCGATGCCGGGATCGGGGCGACCGCGGTCTCGGTCGGCGGCTGGCAGCTGGCGGCGCAGGGGGACTCGTTCGTCACCGCCGTCACGGCGGCTGACTTTGCGTTCAGGCTGAATCTCGCGAGGACCGGCCCACCGGTCGCCAACGGCCAGGGTGGCTACAGTCAGAAGGGGCCGGCACCCGCCTCGGCGAGCCGCTACTACAGCATCCCGGGACTCCGGGTCACGGGCGAGATCGTGCGGAGCGGCCACCGCGAACGGGTCACCGGCGAGGCCTGGCTCGACCACGAATGGTCGAGCGCGTACCTCGACGCCGACAGCGTCGGCTGGGACTGGATCGGCCTCAACCTCGCGGACGGCGGCTCGCTGATGGCCTTCCGGATACGTGACCGGGCCGGCAACGCGCGCTGGGCCGGTGGCACGCTCAGGCGCCCGGGCGGCGCCATCGAGGTATTTGCGCCCGCCGACATCGGCCTCCGACCGCTGCGGGTGTGGCGCTCGCCGCACACGGCGATCTCGTGGCCCGTGGCCGTCGGGATCCGCGCCGGGGCGCTCGATTTCACGCTGCAGCCCCTGCTCGACGACCAGGAAAGCGATTCGCGCCTGACGACCGGCGCGGTTTACTGGGAGGGGGCCGTGGAGGCGCGGGCGGGCGGTCGCACCATCGGTCGTGGCTACCTCGAGCTCACCGGCTACGGCGAGCCGCTCCGCCTTCGCTGAGCGACGGCGGCGAGTGCTCTTTGCTAGACTGCCGGGCTTTTCGCGGAAGGCCACTTTCGATGCCGGTGATCACGCTCCCAGATGGCAGCCAGAGGAGCTTCGAGCGACCCGTGACGGTCGCCGAGGTCGCCGCCAGCATTGGGGCGGGACTCGCCAAGGCGGCGCTCGCCGGGCGCGTCGACGGGCGCCTGGTGGATACCTCGTTCCTGATCGAGCGCGACGCGGGCGTCGCCATCGTGACCGACAAGGACCCGGCCGCCCTCGAGATCATCCGCCATTCGACCGCGCACCTCCTCGCGCAGGCGGTGCAGGCGATCTACCCGGCGGCGCAGGTGACGATAGGCCCTGTGATCGACGACGGCTTCTTCTACGACTTCGCGTTCGAGCGACCGTTCACGCCGGAGGACCTCGGGAAGTTCGAGGCCAAGATGAAGGAACTCGCGCAGGCGAACCTGACCGTGACGCGGCGGGTGATGCCGCGCGACGAGGCGGTCGCGCTCTTCAAGGGGCTCGGCGAGCACTACAAGGCCGAGATCATCGCGAGCATTCCGGCGAACGAGGACATCAGCCTCTACGGCCAGGGCGACTGGTTCGACCTCTGCCGCGGGCCGCACGTGCCGTCGACCGGCAAGCTCAAGGCCTTCAAGCTGATGAAGCTCGCCGGCGCCTACTGGCGCGGTGATTCCAGGAACGAGATGCTGCAGCGGGTCTATGGCACGGCCTGGACCAATGAGAAGGACCTCAAGGACTACCTGACGCGGCTCGAGGAGGCCGAGAAGCGCGACCACCGCCGCATTGGCCGCGAGCTCGACCTGTTCCACCAGCAGGAGGAGGCGGTCGGATCGGTCTTCTGGCATCCCCCCGGCTGGACGCTGTGGCGCGAGGTCGAGCGCTACATGCGCGGCCGGCTCGACGAGGCCGGCTATCTCGAGGTGAAGACCCCGCAGCTGCTCGATCGCTCGCTGTGGGAGAAGTCGGGGCACTGGGAGAACTACCGCGAGCTCATGTTCATCGCGGAGTCCGAGAACCGCGTGCTCGCGGTCAAGCCCATGAACTGCCCCGGGCACATCCAGATCTTCCGCCAGGGCATGAAGAGCTATCGCGACCTGCCGCTCAGGCTCGCGGAGTTCGGTGCCTGCCACCGCAACGAGCCCTCGGGCGCGCTGCACGGGCTCATGCGCGTGCGTGCCTTCACGCAGGACGACGCGCACATCTTCTGCCTGCCCGAGCAGATCAATGCCGAGACGGTGGCCTTCTGCGGGCTGCTGCAGAGCGTGTATGCGGACTTTGGCTTCACGGACGTGCACGTGAAGTTCTCCGACCGGCCCGCGAAGCGCGCCGGATCCGACGAGACCTGGGACCGCGCCGAGGGCGCGCTCAGGTCCGCGATCGAGTCGGCGGGCCTCAACTTCACCCTGAACCCCGGCGAGGGTGCCTTCTACGGCCCGAAACTCGAATTCGTGCTGAGGGACGCGATCGGCCGCGACTGGCAGTGCGGCACCTTCCAGGTGGACTTCGTGCTGCCGGAGCGGCTCGGCGCCGAGTACGTCGCCGAGGATGGCAGCCGCCGGGCCCCGGTCATGCTGCACCGGGCGATCCTCGGCTCGTTCGAGCGCTTCCTCGCCATCCTGATCGAGCATCACGCCGGAAAATTCCCGGTCTGGCTGTCGCCGACGCAGGCTGTGGTGATGAATATCACCGAGCGGCAGGCCGACTACGTGCGCCAATGTACTGATTTCCTGAAAAATCAGGGGGTTCGGGTCGAGTCCGACTTGCGCAACGAGAAAGTCGGCTTTAAGATTCGCGAACATACGCTCAAGCGGGTCCCGTACCTGCTGGTGGCGGGGGACCGGGAAACCGAGTCCCACTCGTTGGCCGTGCGCACGCGATCAGGCAAGGATCTCGGCGCCATGCCACTTGAGAAAGTGGCGGCGCTGCTTGCGTCTGAGATCGCGAGCCGCGGCCGTAATTGTTTGGAGGATTGACCTATCTCAACTACCAAGCGCGTACGGCGCAACGAAGAGATCCTCGCACCGTCGCTGCGCGTGATTGCAGCCGATGGCAGCCAGGCGGGCGTGATGACGAGAGCCGAGGCTCTCGCGCTCGCGACCTCTCAGGAAATGGATCTCGTCGAAGTGTCGCCGACCGCGGAGCCGCCGGTCTGCCGGGTCATGGACTTCGGCAAATTCCTGTTCGAGCAGAACAAGAAGGCGCATGCGGCAAAGCGCAAGCAGAAGCAGATCCAGGTCAAGGAAGTGAAGTTCCGCCCGGGTACCGACGAGAATGATTACCAGATCAAGCTGCGTAACATCATCCGGTTCCTGAGCGAGGGCGACAAGGCGAAGGTGACGCTGCGTTACCGGGGCCGAGAGCTGGCGCACCAGGAAGTGGGGCGCCGCATGCTGGACAGGCTGGTTCAGGATCTCGCGCCGCATGCGGTGATCGAGCAGAACCCGCTGATGGAAGGCAAGCAGCTCGTGATGATGTTCGCGCCGAAGAAGAAGTAGTTCTTCGCGCGACCAGGATCGGCGGCCGGGTGCGCAGGCACGCGGCCGCGATAAAAAGTGCGTGCGCCAAAAGCGCGCGACAAGTGACCGTCCGGCAGGCGCGCGAGCGCCCGCCGGCCGGGCCCGCCCCGAGCCCGTGAGGCCTGACAGCCGCGCGGTGCGACAGGGTTAAAAAGGCGCCGGCGGGAGACCGTCCGGCAGGAGTAGAGCGATGCCCAAGTTGAAAACCAACCGGGCTGCGGCGAAGCGTTTTCGCAAGACTGCGAAAGGCTTCAAACGTGGCCAGTCCCACAAGCGTCACATCCTGACGAAGAAGCCCTCGAAGCGTAAGCGCCAGCTGCGCTCCGTGAAAATGGTCGACAAGACCGACGTCAACCGGGTCGCGCAGCTGCTGCCGAACCATTGACCGACGCTATCGTTTTAGGAGAGTGACATGGCAAGAGTAAAACGGGGCGTCGTCGCAGGACGTCGCCACAAGAAGGTCCTCGGCAAGGCCAAGGGCTACTTCAACGCACGCCGCAAGGTCTACCGCGTCGCGAAGCAGGCGGTCATCAAGGCCGGCCAGTACGCGTACAAGGGCCGCAAGCTCAAGAAGCGGGACTACCGCTCGCTGTGGATCCAGCGCCTGAACGCTGCGGCGCGCGCACACGGCCTCAGCTACAGCCGCCTGATCGCGGGCCTCAAGCTCGCCGGGCTCGGCATCGATCGCAAGGCGCTCGCCGACCTCGCGGTCAACGAGCCGGCAGCCTTCGCGGCGATCGTCGAGCAGATCAAGGCCGTCGAGCCCGCGAAGCCCGAAGCGAAGAAGGCCGGCAAGGCGGCCTGACCCGCCCGGCCCGGATCGCGTCCGGCCGGCGCATGCCGGCCGGCGCGTTGAGCGGAGCGCACCTTGGATCTCGACACCCTCGTTGCGAGCTCTCTCGCGGAGATCGCCACGGCTGCCGACGCCGCGGCGCTCAACGACATCCGCGTGCGCCTGCTCGGCAAGAAAGGCGCGGTCACCGAGCAGCTGAAGGAACTCGGCCGCCTGTCGGCGGCCGAGCGGCCGGCGGCCGGCGCGCGCATCAATGAGGCCAAGACGCGCCTCGGCGCCGCGATCGACGCGCGCGCCCAGGTCCTCGAGCAGGCCGCCGTCGCGGCGGAGCTCGCGGCCGGGAGGATCGACGTCAGCCTGCCGGGTCGTGGCCGGCCCCCGGGCGCACTGCACCCGATCACCCGCACGCGCCTGCGGATCGAGGAGATCTTCCGGCGCGCGGGCTTCTCGGTCGCCGAGGGCCCCGAGGTCGAGGACGACTTCCACAACTTCGAGGCGCTCAACATCCCCGCGAGCCACCCGGCGCGGGCGATGCACGATACGTTCTATTTCGGCGACGGCCGGCTGCTCAGGACGCACACCTCGCCCGTGCAGGTCCGCGCGATGCAGTCGACGCCGCCGCCACTCCGGCTCATCAGCCCGGGCCGCGTCTACCGCAATGATTCGGACCAGACGCACTCGCCGATGTTCCACCAGGTCGAGGGCCTCGTCATCGACCGTAACATCGGCTTTGCGCACCTGAAGGCGATCCTCAGGCGCTTCGTGTCGGAGTTCTTCGAAAAGCCCCTCGCGATCCGCCTGCGGCCCTCGTACTTCCCGTTCACCGAACCGTCGGCCGAGGTCGATTGCCAGTGCGTGTTCTGCGAAGGGCGCGGCTGCCGCGTCTGCAAGCAGACCGGCTGGCTCGAGGTGCTCGGCTGCGGCGTCGTGCACCCGAACGTCCTCAGGAACTGCGGCCTCGACCCGGAAGCCTGGTCGGGCTACGCCTTCGGCATGGGCATCGAGCGCTTCTCCATGCTGCGCTACGACGTCAGCGACCTCAGGCTCTACTTCGAGAACGACCTGCGCTTCCTCGCGCAGTTCGAGCGGGCGTGAGCCGATGAAGGTGTCGCTGTCGTGGCTCCGCGAGTGGGTCGACTTCACGAGCGACGTCGACGCGCTCGCGCACGCGCTGACGATGGCCGGCTTCGAGGTCGAGGGCCGCGGTCCCGCGGCACCCGCCTTCGAGGGCGTCGTGGTCGGCGAGATCCTCGCGGCCGAGCGCCATCCGGATGCCGAGAAGCTGCGCGTCTGCCGCGTGCAGGGCCCGGCGGGCGAGCCGCTCACCATCGTGTGCGGGGCGCCGAACGCACGGGCCGGGCTCAAGGCACCGCTTGCGCTCGTCGGTGCGAACCTGCCGGGCGGCGTCGCGATCAAGCGCGCGAAGCTCCGCGGTGTCGAGTCGGCCGGCATGCTCTGCTCGGCCCGCGAACTCGGGCTCGGCGACGGCCAGGACGGGCTCCTCGAGCTGCCGGCGACGCTCGCGACCGGCACCGACCTCCGCCACGCGCTCGATCTCGACGACACGGTGCTCGAGATCAACTTCACGCCGAACCGCGGCGATGCGCTCTCGGTGCTCGGACTCGCGCGCGAGGTCGCGGTGATCGAGAAGAGCGCGCTGCGCATGCCGGCGATCGCGCCGGTCGCGGCGACGATGGCGGACGTGCTCGACGTCCGCCTCACGGCCGGCGCAGCGGCGCCGCGCTTCGCGCACCGCATCGTGCGCGGCCTCGACCCGGCGGCGAGGACGCCGGCGTGGATGCAGGAGCGCCTCAGGCGCGCGGGCCTGCGGAGCCTCGGGCCGCTCGTCGACGTCACGAACTACGTGATGCTCGAGCTCGGCCAGCCGATGCACGCCTATGACCTGCGGCGCATCGACCGGCACATCGAGGTGCGCCTCGCACGCGCCGGCGAGTCGCTCGAGCTCCTCGACGGCTCGACCGTCGCGCTCGAGCCGGACATGCTCGTCATCGCCGACGCGGGCACGCCGGTCGGGCTCGCCGGTGTCATGGGTGGCGAGAAGAGCGGCGTCGCTGCCGATACCACCGACGTCTTCCTCGAGGTCGCCTGGTTCGCGCCGGAGGCAATCGCCGGCCGTGCGCGCCGCGTCGGGCTCCTCACCGATGCCTCGCAGCGCTTCGAGCGCGGCGTCGACCCCGCCGGCCAGGCGCGGGCGCTCGAGCGCGCGACCGCGCTCCTCGTCGCGATCGCGGGCGGGCGAGTGGGTCCCGCGACCCTGACGAGCGTGGGCGCGGTGCCGGTGCGAAGGCCGATCACGCTCCGGCACGCCTACCTCGCGCGCCTCGTCGGGACCGAGATCCCGCCGGAGCGCGTCACCGCGATCCTCGCCGCGCTCGGCATGCCCGCGCAGAGCGACGGCGCCACGGTGACGGTGACGCCGCCCAGCTGGCGCTTCGACCTCACGCAGGAGGCGGACCTCGTCGAGGAGGTCGCGCGGATCTACGGCTACAACGAGATCCCGGAGATCGATGCGCCGATGCCGCAGCGTCCGGGCGCCGTCCCCGAAGGGCGCATCGCGCCCGAGCGGCTGGCGATGCGACTCGTCGATCGCGGTTACTTCGAGGCGATCAACTACACCTTCGTCGACCCCGGACTGCAGCGCCGGCTGTTCCCGGGCGAGCCCGTGCTCGCGCTCAAGAACCCGATCTCGGCGGAACTCGCCGAGATGCGGGTATCGCTCTTCCCCGGGCTCCTCAAGTCTCTCGGCGAGAACCTGCGCCGGCAGCAGGGTCGCGTGCGATTCTTCGAGATCGGCGCGAAGTTCGTCGTGCAAGACAATGTTTTAAAAGAGATTAATTCTCTTGCCGCCATCGCCTGGGGCGATGCCTCGCCGGAGCAGTGGGGCGAGAAGCGCCGCGCCGCGGACTTCTACGACCTCAAGTCCGATCTCGAGGCGGTGCTCGCCGCGGCCGGTGCGGCTGAAGGGTATCGCTTCGTCGCGGGCACGCTCGCGTGCCTGCACCCCGGACGCTGCGCGCGGATTTTCCGCGGTGATGCGCCGTGCGGCTGGATCGGCGAGCTCCACCCGGAGATCACGCGCGCGCTCGGAATTTCGCCGGCGCCGCTGCTGTTCGAAATCGAATTAGACATAACGTCGATGGCACCTTTGCCTGCGGCAAAAGAACTCGCGCGCTTCCCGACGGTGCGCCGCGATCTCGCGGTCGTCGTCGACGAAGCGGTGACTTTCAGCCAGTTACGCGAATCTGTTACTGTCGCGGCGTCGAGCCTTCTGAGCGAATTCAAAGTTTTCGACGTCTATCGGGGTCAGGGGATAGATTTCGGTAGAAAAAGTGTTGCCTTAGGCTTGATTTTGCAAGATAAATCTAAGACCCTCACCGATACGGATGTGGACGCTGTGATGACAGCGGTCCGCGATCGGCTACAACGGGAACTGGGCGCGACTGTCCGCGACTGAGCACGAGTCTAAGAACGCATGGCACTCACCAAGGCGGAAATGGCCGAGGCACTGTTCGATCAGCTCGGCCTCAACAAGCGCGAGGCGCGCGAGCTGGTCGATCTGTTCTTCGAGGAAGTTCGCGCGGCGCTCTCGCAGGGCGAACAGGTGAAGCTCTCGGGCTTCGGCAACTTCGACCTCAGGGACAAGAACCAGCGGCCCGGCCGCAATCCCAAGACCGGCGAGGAAATCCCGATCAGCGCGCGGCGCGTCGTGACCTTCCGCCCGGGACAGAAGCTTAAGGCGCGCGTCGAAGCCTATGCTGGAACCAAGCAATAACGCCGAACTCCCGGCGATCCCGGGCAAGCGCTACTTCACGATCGGCGAGGTCAGCGACCTCTGCGGCGTGAAGCCGCACGTGCTGCGTTACTGGGAGCAGGAGTTCCCGCAGCTGAAACCCGTCAAGCGCCGCGGCAACCGCCGCTACTACCAGCGCCAGGACGTGCTCGTGATCCGCCAGATCCGCAGCCTCCTCTACGACCAGGGCTTCACGATCGGCGGCGCGCGCCAGCGGCTCGCCGGCGACGAGGCCCGCGAGGACGTCTCGCAGAGCCAGCAGATCGTGCGCCAGGTGCGCACCGAGCTCGAGGAACTCCTCAAGTCTCTGCGGCGCTGAGCGCATCCGCCGGCATAGCCGGGGACGCCCGCTTCCATTAGAATCCCGCGCGCTTGATTGTCGCGCCGCGTTCCCTGCGGCGCTCCCTCCGGTCGGGGCGTGGCGCAGCCTGGTAGCGCACTTGCATGGGGTGCAAGGGGTCGCGAGTTCAAATCTCGCCGCCCCGACCAATCTTCTGTCGGATCCTCCCCGCGATGCCCCAGGGCCCCGCGGGCGCCGTGGCGTGATGCGCCTCTTCCTCAGTCCTGCAGGTAGCCCCGATTCGCGGCTACGGGCCGGCTGCGCCCCTTCAGTCGACTAGGTGTTTGCCGCTAACCCGATAGGTAAACCGGCCGGATGCCCGCTGCGGGTGGTTCAGGCCGGTGGCTGCCGACAGGGACGACCGGGCCGAAGGGACGCGCGAGGACAGCGGACGGAGGACAGGCGATGAGCGAACGGCGCCACGGCGCGCGGGTGGTGCCGGTCGCGGGGCGTGCCGCGCGCGTCCTCGTCGTGCTCGCGAGCCTCGCGGCGCTCGCAGCGCCCGCCTTCGCGCTCGACCCGGCGCTCAAGCCAACGCAGTACCTGCTCGACAGCTGGCAGATCGCCGACGGCCTGCCGCAGAGTTCGGCGCAGGCCATCGCGCGCACGCCGGACGGCTACCTGTGGATCGGGACGCAGGAAGGACTCGCGCGCTTCGACGGCGTGCGCTTCGTCGTCTACGACAACAGCAACGAACCGGGGCTGCCGAATAAGTTCGTCTCGGCGCTGCTCGTCGACCACCTGGGCCGCCTCTGGGTCGGTACCCGCGCCGGCATCGCCGTGCTCGAGGGCGAGCGCTTCCGTACCGTCGCGACGCCGACCGCGATCCCGAGCGCCTCGGTGCGTGCGCTGGCCGAGGACCGCGACGGGCGGCTCTGGGTCGGCACCGACGCCGGCCTTTACTACCTGGACCACGACCAGCCGCACGCGCTCGAGGCGGGTGCGCCGGTTGATGCGACCATCGAGGCGATGCGCGCCGATCCGCGCGGCGGGGTGTGGGTCGCGCTCACCGCCGGCGGGCTCTACCACACGGACGGCGGGCGCGTGCGCGCCGTTGCGCTCGATGCCGCGCCGGCGCTCGATCCGATCACCGCGCTCTATGCCGATGCCGACGGCACACTCTGGCTCGGAACCTCCGGCGGCATCCTCTACCGCCGCAGCGGCGAGGTGCTCGACGTCGTCGTGCCGCATGGCCCGCTGAGCTCGGTCGTGCGCGCCCTGACCCGCGACCGTGACGGCAACCTCTGGATCGGGACCGGCGATGCCGGCCTCGTCCGCTGGCGCGACGGCACGCTGGTCGGTCTCGATCGCGACCTGTTTGCGCACGCCGACCTGCGCGCCTTCTACGAGGACAACGAGGGGAGCCTCTGGATCGGTGCCAATGGCGGCGGGCTGCTGAGGCTGCGCGACGGCAAGGTGGTGCCGTTCGGCGAGCCGGAGGGCCTGCCTGGCAACCTCGCGTGGACGATCATCCCGCGCCATGCCGGCGGCGTCTGGGTCGGTACCGATGCCGGTGTCAGCAGCATCGACGGCGAGAAGGTCGTGCCGCTGAGGGCGCCGCGCGGTCTCGAGGGGCGTCGCGTGCGCTCGCTGCTCGAGGTGGGACCCGTGCTGTGGGTCGGCACCGAGGGCGGCGGCCTGTACGCGCAGGACGGCGCGCGCATCCAGCGCTTCGACCGCAGCAACGGGCTCGACGGCAACACCGCGCGCGCGCTCGACATCGACCGTGCGGGGCGCATCTGGGTGGGCACCGAGACGGCGCTCGACGTGATCGAGCACGGCCGGGTCGTGTCGATGCAGTCGCTCCTCAAGGTGAGCGGGCCGACGCAGATCAGCCTCGTGCACGTCGACGCGCACGAGGACCTCTGGGTAGGCACGCAGTCGCGCGGCCTGTTCGTGGTCCACGGCGGCGACACGCGCCACCTGCGGGCGGCCGACGGCCTGCCGGACGACTCGGTGATCTCGCTCTACGAGGACGCGCGCGGCGTGGTGTGGATCGGCACGCTCAACGGCCTCGCCGCCTGGCGCGACGGCAAGCTCGTCTCGCTCGCGCACTACGGCGGGGCACTCAAGGAGACGATCCTGCAGGTGCTCGAGGACGACGAGCACCTGCTCTGGATCACGACCAACAAGGGGCTGGTGTCGGTGCCGCGGGTGACGCTCGACGCGCTGCTCGACGGTGCCCGGCGCGCGCCCGTCTTCCACGACTACTCGACGACCGACGGCCTGCGCACCGCGGAATTCGACGGCGGCAACTCCTCGCCCGGCTGCCGCACGGCCGACGGCAAGCTGTGGCTGCCGACCATCAAGGGCATCGTGCGCATCGACGCGAAGCACATCCGCCCGAACCCGCTGCCGCCGCCGGTGCACATCGAGCAGATCGCCGTCGATGGCGTGCCGCTCGTGCTGACGCCCGGCCTCAACGTCGCGCCCGGGGCGCGCCAGTGGGTGTTCGACTACACGGGCCTCAGCCTGCTCGCGCCGCACCGCGTGCACTTCCGCTACCGGCTCGAGGGCTTCGACAGCGACTGGGTGGACGCCGGCGCGCGGCGCACCGCCTACTACACCAGCCTGCCGCCCGGTGCCTACACCTTCCGCGTCACGGCGAGCAACAACGACGGCGTGTGGAGCGAGACGGGCGCGAGCTTCAGCTTCTCGCTGCGGCCGATGTTCTACCAGACGATCTGGTTCGCGCTTTTGTGCCTCGCGGCGATCGTCGCGGCGATCGCCGCCTGGTACCGGCTCCGCGTGGGACGCCTGCGGCGCCTCGCCGGGGCGCTCAGCGAGCAGGTCGCGCAGCGCACCCGCGACCTCGAGTGGGCGAACGCGGAGCTGCTGGTCGCCAAGGAGCGCGCCGAGCTCGCGGCGCAGGCCAAGACCCAGTTCCTCGCCAACATGAGCCACGAGATCAGGACGCCGATGAACGGCGTGATCGGCATGACCGAGCTGCTGCTCGAGACGCACCTCGACGCGACGCAGCGCGATCACACCGAGACGATCCGCGACTCCGCCGGCGCGCTGCTGTCCGTGATCAACGACATCCTCGACTTCTCGAAGATCGAGGCCGGCAAGCTCGACCTCGAGCGCATCGACATGGACCTGCGTGCGACGGTCGACGACGTCGCGCATCTGCTCGCGCTGCAGGCGCACGCCAAGGGCATCGAGATCGTCACCAGCGTCGACCCGGCGGTGCCGGAGCGCGTGCTCGGCGACCCAGGCCGGGTGCGCCAGATCCTGCTCAACCTCGGCAGCAACGCCGTCAAGTTCACGCGCGCGGGCGAGGTGGCGATGTCGCTCAGCGTCCTCTCCGCCGGACTCACCGACACCGTCGTGCGCTGCGAGGTGCGCGACACGGGCATCGGCATTCCGGCCGCGCGGCTGAGCGCACTGTTCCAGCCGTTTTCGCAGATCGACGCCTCGACCACGCGCCACTACGGCGGCACCGGTCTCGGCCTGTCCATCGTGCAGCGCCTGGTCGAGCTGATGGAGGGCGAGGTCGGCGTCGAGAGCAGCGAGGGGGCGGGCTCCACCTTCTGGTTCACGGCCCGCTTCGGCTCGGCGCGCGCCCTGGCGGCGCCGGCGGCCGCGGACCCGTCCCTGCTGCGCGGCCGACGCGTGCTCATCGTCGATGACAATGCCACCAACCGCAAGGTGCTCACCCAGCAGCTCGAGCAGCTCGGCATGGTCGCGAGCGCGGTCGACGGCGCGGCTGCCGCGTTCGCCGCGCTCGCCGCGGCGCTCGCCGCCGGCGAGCCGTTCGAGCTCGCCGCGATCGACTACATGATGCCCGACTGCGACGGCTACGAGCTCGGCGCCCGCATCCTCAGGGACGGCCGCTTCGCGGCGACGCGGCTCGTGATGCTGACCTCCGCGAACGGCATCCGCAACGCGCGCGATTTCGAACGCATCGGCTTCGCGGCCTACCTGCTGAAGCCGGTGGCCTACCGCGACCTGCGCGCCTGCCTCGTGCGCGTGCTGGGTGCCCCGGAGGCCGCCGCCGCGAGCGCGGCGCCGGCGCCCGGCGCGGCGCCCGTCGCGAGCGGCGGCACGGGGCGGCGCATCCTGCTCGCCGAGGACAACCCGGTGAACCAGAAGGTCGCGCGCGGCACGCTCGAGAAGCTCGGCTACCAGGTCCTCGTCGCCGGCAACGGCGCCGAGGCGGTCGCGGCCTGGCAGGACGGCGCCTACGACCTCATCCTGATGGACTGCCAGATGCCGGTGATGGACGGCTACAGCGCCACCCGCGAGATCCGCCGCCGCGAGGCCGGCCGCGCGCACACGCCGATCGTCGCGCTGACGGCGGACGCGATGAAGGGTGCCGAGCAGGGCTGCCGCGACGCGGGCATGGACGACTACCTGACGAAGCCCCTCGACCGTGGGCGCCTGGTCGCGGTCCTGACACGCTTCGCGCCCGCGGCCGCGCCAGCGCCAGCGGCGGCGGCCGAGGCCGAGGCCGCGGCCACGCCGCGCCGGCCGCCGGTCGACTGGGACGGCTTCCTCGCGGCGACCGATGGTGACCAGGACTTCGCGCGCGAACTCATCGACCTCTTCATCGCCTCCGGCGATGCCGCGCTCGGCGAGATCCGCGCGGCGCTCGGCCGCGGCGACCTCGCCGAGGTCGGCCGCGCGGCCCACACGCTCAAGGGCGCGAGCGCCAACATGCGCGCGACCGGCACGACGACGGTCGCGGCCGAGCTCGAGGTCGCGGCGCGCGCGGGCGAGGCGGCGCGCGCCGCCACGCTCGAGGCCGAATTGCGTGCCGAGGCGACCGCCGCGATCGAGTTCCTGCGCGCGCACCGCGCCTGACCCGGCTGCTATAGTGCGCGGCGCACCGGCGCCGGCCCCCGCCCCGGTCACGCGGCTGGCGCAGGCACGAGGCACATGCAACTACTCCGGGCGGCACTACTCCAGCGGTCGAACGGCCGCGCCGCGGCGCGCCGCCGGGCATGCGCGTGAGCGGCGCGTCGCGTTCCTTCGCGGCGCTCAGGCACCCCGGCTTCCGGGTGTTCCTCGCCTGCTCGGCCCTCGCCATGATGGCCGACAACATCGAGCACGTGATCAGCTACTACGTGATCTACCAGCGCTTCCATTCCACGGCGCTGCAGGGCTTCGCGGTCATCTCGCACTGGCTGCCGTACCTGACGCTGTCGGTGTATTCCGGCGCGCTCGCCGACCGGCTCGACCCGCGGCGCATGATCCAGGCCGGCATGGCGCTCTTCATGCTGGTATCGGCGTGCTGGGGCCTCCTGTTCCTGTCGGGCGGTGCGCAGATGTGGCAGGCGGGCGTGCTGCTCGTCATCCACGGGCTCGCGGGCGTGCTGTGGCTGCCGGCCTCGCAGGTGCTGCTCTACGACATCGTCGGGCCGGTCGAGCTGCAAAGCGCGGTGCGTCTCGGTGCGACGGCACGCTATCTGGGGATGCTCGGCGGACCCGGCATCGGCGGCCTGCTGCTCAACGCGCTCGGCCCCGTGCACGGCATCTTCGCGAACGCGCTCATCTACCTGCCGATGGCGCTGTGGCTCGTCAGTGCGCCGTACGGCCCGCGCTTCCGGCAGCTGGCGCGCCCGGTGCGCGCCATCAAGGGCTTCAGCGAGGTGTTCGCGACGCTCAAGGTGGTGCGCGAGAACCCGGTGCTCCTGTCGATGACCCTGCTCGCGGGCGGTGCCTCGCTGTTCATCGGCAATGCCTACCAGGCGCAGATGCCGGGCTTCGCGGCCGACCTCGGGCACGGCAACATGGACCACGCCTACAGCATGCTGCTCGCCGCCGACGCGCTCGGCGCGCTCACCGGCGGCATCGTGCTCGAGAGCCGCGGCTTCCTCTCGGCGCGGCCCGCGACCGCGTTCCGGCTGGCGATGATCTGGTGTCTCGCGCTCGGCGGCTTCGCGCTGTCGCGCTCCTACGCGCTCGCGCTCGGGCTGCTGGTGGTGGCCGGCTTCGTCGAGCTGTCGTTCAGTTCGATGGCGCAGGCACTCGTGCAGATGAATGCGCCCGATGCGATCCGCGGCCGCGTGATCGGCGTGTTCGCGATGTCGAGCCTCGGCATGCGGATGTGGAGCGGCGTCACCGTCGGGCTGCTCGGCAGCCTCATCGGCATCCACGGCTCGCTCGCGCTCGCGGCCGGCGCCTTCCTCATGGTCGCGGCGCTCCTGTCCCTGTGGGAGCGGGCGCGGGAGCCGGCACCGCTCGCCTAGCAGGATCGGCGCCACGCAGCGCCGCTCCGGCCGGGCGCGCGCTGCCGGTGGCACGCCGCCGGCTGCTAGACTCGCGCGTCGCGCCCCAGCCGTCGCCAGGAACTACCGATGTACGAATACCGCGCTCCCCGCCGTGACTTCGCGTTCGTCGTCCACGAGGTGCTCGGGGCGGAGCGCGTGCTCGCGGACCTCGGGCGCGGCGACGTCAATCGCGAGCTCATCGAGGGCGTCACCGAGGAAGCGGCGCGCTTCGCCGAGACGGTCCTGTCGCCGCTCAACTGGCAGGGCGACTGGAATCCGCCGGTGCTCGCCGCCGGCAAGGTCACGACGCCGGCCGGCTTTCGCGAGGCGTACCAGCAGTTCTGCCGCGACGGCTGGGCCGGGATGTCGGCCGATCCCGCCTACGGCGGCCAGGGTCTGCCCGCGATCGCGCAGATTGCGGTCGGGGAGATGCTGTGCTCGGCGGCGATGGCCTGGCGCATGGCGAGCGGGCTGTCGGAGGGTGCGGTGCAGGCCGTCGCGCGCCACGGCAGCGAGGCGCTCAAGGCCGGCTACCTCGCGAAGCTCGTCACCGGCGCCTGGACCGGCACCATGTGCCTCACCGAGCCGCAGGCCGGTACCGACCTCGGGATCCTGAGGACGCGCGCCGAGCCCGCGGACGCGGGCAGCTACCGCGTCTCCGGCACGAAGATCTTCATCAGCTGGGGCGAACACGACCTCGCCGACAACATCGTCCACCTCGTGCTCGCGCGCCTGCCGGATGCGCTGCCTGGCACCCGGGGCATCAGCCTGTTCCTGGTGCCGAAGCTCGTGGACGGCGCGCCGAACGGCGTCACGTGCCTGTCGCTCGAGCACAAGATGGGCATCCACGGCTCGCCGACCTGCGTGCTCGAGTTCGCGGGCGCGCGCGGCTGGCTGATCGGCAATCCCGGCGGCGGGCTCGCCTGCATGTTCACGATGATGAACCACGCGCGCCTCGGCGTCGGCCTGCAGGGCCTCGGGCTCAGCGAGCGCGCCCTGCAGGCAGCCGTCCGCTACGCCTTCGAACGCGTGCAGGGGCGCGGCGCGCGCGGCCCCGTGGCCCGCGACCAGAACGCCGACCCGATCATCGTGCACGCCGACGTCCGCCGCATGGTGCTCACGGTGAAGGCGCTGACCGAGGGGCAGCGACTGCTCTGCTACCAGACGTACCTCTACCTCGACGCCGAGCATCTCGCCGCCGACCCGGCCGAGCGCGAGCGCGCCGGGCAGCTCGTGGCGCTGCTCGTGCCGATCGTCAAGGCGTTCCTCACCGAGTCCGCGCTCGAGACCACCGGGCTCGCGGTGCAGGTGCACGGCGGCGCCGGCTTCATCCGCGACACGGGCGTCGAGCAGTACGTGCGCGATGCGAAGATCGCCTGCATCTACGAGGGCACGAACGGCATCCAGGCGCTCGACCTGCTCGGCCGCAAGGTGCTCGGCAGCGGCGGCGCCTCGCTCGAGCTGCTCGCCGCCGAGATCCGGCGCACGCTCGCGCTCGACATCCCGGCGGACCTGAAGCCGTGGGCGGCGGCGGTCACGGAGGGCGTCGGCGAATGGGCGGCGCTCACCGCGCTGGTCGGCGCCCGGGCCGCGGCGGATCCCGAGGAGGTCGGCGCGGCGAGCGCCGACTACCTCGCGCATGCCGGCTACGTCACCGTCGGCTGGTGCTGGCTGAGGAGTGCGCTCGTCGCCCGGGCGGCGCTCGCGGCGGGCAGCGCCGAGG